>Ga0105251_10000733_pt1 | contig 30075 bp, 25 predicted proteins | sample KBSS64metaG_FD_80424 | JGI IMG/M metagenome (GOLD analysis project Ga0105251, IMG submission 80424) | Switchgrass rhizosphere microbial communities from Kellogg Biological Station, Michigan, USA - KBS S6-4 metaG | ecosystem: Host-associated > Plants > Roots > Rhizosphere > Soil | place...
CCGGGCGGCAGTGCCTCGCAGATCCACAACGTCGCGGCCGGCACCGCGCCGGGCGATGCAGTGAACCTCTCGCAACTGAGCACGGTAGTCGCGGGCAGCAAGACGCACTACTACAGCGTCAACGACAACGGCGTGCAGGGCGGCAACTACAACAACGACGGTGCGACCGGCGTGAACGCGCTCGCCGCGGGCGTGGGCGCATCGGCCGCGGGTGCGAATGCGACGGCGATCGGCAACGGCTCGCAGGCGCTGGCGGCCTCGACGGTCGCGATCGGCGACAGCAACACGGTGGCGGCGGCCGCGGGCCAGGGCTCGATCGCGGGCGGCTACCAGTCGCAGGTGAGCAGCGGCACGGGCGCGGTGGCGCTGGGTTTCCAGCAGACCGCGAGCGGTGACGGCGCGGTGGCGATCGGCGACCCGAACTCGGCGACGGGCACGGGCGCGGTGACGGTGGGCGCGAACAACACGGCCAATGGCACGGGCGCGGTGGCGCTGGGCAGCTCGAACGTGGCAACGGGCACGGGGTCGGTGGCGCTCGGCAGCACGTCGACGGCGGCGAACACCGGCGCGGTGGCGCTGGGCTCGGGGGCGACCGCGGCGAATGCCGGCGACGTGGCGCTGGGCTCGGGCTCGGTGACGGCGGCGGCCAATCCGACCTCGGGCGCGACGATCGGCGGCAAGGCGTACAGCTTCGCGGGCGCGAGCCCGACGAGCGTGGTGAGCGTCGGCGCGCCGGGCGCGGAGCGGCAGGTCACGAACGTGGCGGCGGGGCAGCTCAGCGATACGAGCACGGACGCGGTCAACGGCTCGCAACTGTTTGCGACGAACCAGGCGATCGATACGCTGTCGACTTCCACTTCTACCGGTATCAGTTCGCTGTCGACGGGGCTTTCCACGACGAACAGCAACGTGGCGTCGCTGTCGACTGCGACGGGCTCGATCTCGACCAGCATCAGTTCGCTGTCCACGGGTCTGTCGACGACCGATAGCAATGTGGCCTCGCTCTCGACCTCGACCTCGACCTCGGCGAGTTCGCTGTCCACCGGCCTCAGCACGACCGATAGCAACGTGGCGTCGTTGTCCACGTCGGCCTCGACGGGTATCAGTTCGCTGTCTACCGGGCTTTCCACCACGGATAGCAACGTGGCGTCGCTGTCCACGTCGACCTCGACGACGGCCAGTTCGCTTTCGACGGGCCTGAGCACGACCGACAGCAATGTGGCGTCGCTGTCCACGTCCACTTCGACCACGGCGAGTTCCTTGTCCACTGGCGTGAGTTCGCTCTCGACCGGTCTATCCACGACGAACAGCAACGTGACCTCGCTGTCGACGTCGGCTTCGACGGGCATCAGTTCGCTCTCGACGGGCCTTTCCACGACTGATAGCAACGTGGCCTCGCTGTCGACTTCGACATCGACCACGGCAAGCTCACTCTCCACGGGTCTGTCCACGACGAACAGCAACGTGACGTCGTTGTCGACGTCGGCCTCGACGGGCATCAATTCGCTGTCCACGGGTCTTTCCACCACGGACAGCAACGTGGCCTCGCTGTCGACCTCGACCTCGACCACGGCAAGTTCGCTGTCCACCGGTGTCAGTTCGCTTTCGACCGGCCTGAGCACGACCAACAGCAATGTGACGTCACTGTCGACATCGGCATCGACGGGCATCAGTTCGCTATCCACGGGTCTTTCCACCACGGACAGCAACGTGGCGTCGCTGTCGACCTCGACCTCGACCACGGCGAGTTCGCTGTCCACTGGTGTCAGTTCGCTGTCAACGGGCCTGAGCACGACGAACAGCAACGTGACGTCGCTGTCGACGTCGGCCTCGACGGGCATCAGTTCGCTGTCCACGGGGCTTTCCACCACGGATAGCAACGTGGCCTCGCTGTCGACCTCGACATCGACCACAGCGAGTTCCTTGTCCACTGGCGTGAGTTCGCTCTCGACCGGCCTGTCCACGACGAACAGCAACGTGACTTCGCTGTCGACATCGGCCTCGACGGGCATCAGTTCGCTCTCGACGGGTCTTTCCACCACGGACAGCAACGTGGCGTCGCTGTCGACCTCGACTTCGACCACGGCAAGCTCGCTGTCCACTGGCGTGAGTTCGTTGTCCACGGGCCTGTCCACCACCAACAGCAACGTGAGTTCGCTGTCGACGTCAGCCTCGACGGGCATCGCATCGGTATCGACGACGGTGAGCGCGCTCAACAGCCAGGCGGTGAAGTACGACCTGAACCCGGACGGCACCGTCAACTACGGCAGCGTGACGCTGAATCCGGGCGGCAGTGCCTCGCAGATCCACAACGTCGCGGCCGGCACCGCCCCGGGCGATGCGGTGAACCTCTCGCAACTGAGCACGGTAGTCGCGGGCAGCAAGACGCACTACTACAGCGTCAACGACAACGGCGTGCAGGGCGGCAACTACGACAACGACGGCGCGACCGGCGTGAACGCGCTCGCCGCGGGCGTGGGCGCCACCGCAGCGGGTTCGAGCAGTGTGGCGGTGGGCGACAGCGCCAGCGCGAGCGCCGACAAGACCTTGGCGTTGGGCGCGGGCTCGCTGGCGATAAACATCGGCGACGTGGCGCTGGGCTCGGGCTCGGTGACAGCGGCGGCCAATCCGACCTTGAGCACGACGATCGGCGGCAAGACCTACAGCTTCGCGGGCACGACCCCGGTCAGCGTGGTCAGCGTGGGAAGCGTGGGCGCTGAACGGCAGATCACGAACGTGGCGGCGGGGCAGATCAGCCAGACGAGCACGGACGCGATCAACGGCTCGCAACTGTATGCGACGAACCAGGCAATCGATACGCTGTCGACTTCGACGTCCACCGGTATCAGTTCGCTCTCGACGGGTCTCTCCACGACGAACAGCACCGTGGCCTCGCTGTCCACCGCCACGGGTTCGATCTCGACCAGCATCAGTTCGCTGTCGACGGGCCTCTCCACGACCGACAGCAACGTGGCCTCGCTGTCCACGTCGACTTCGACCTCGACCAGTTCGCTGTCCACGGGCCTCAGCACGACCAACAGCAACGTGACCTCGCTGTCGACCTCGGCCTCGACGGGCATCAGTTCGCTGTCCACGGGTCTGTCCACGACGAACAGCAACGTGGCGTCGTTGTCGACCTCGGCTTCGACCGGCATTAGCTCGCTCTCGACCGGCCTGTCCACGACGAATAGCAACGTGGCGTCGCTGTCCACGTCGGCCTCGACGGGCATCAGTTCGCTGTCGACGGGCCTGTCCACGACGAACAGCAACGTGGCGTCGTTGTCGACCTCGGCCTCGACCGGCATCAGTTCGCTGTCGACGGGTCTGTCCACGACGAACAGCAACGTGGCGTCGTTGTCGACCTCGACTTCGACGACGGCCAGCTCGCTCTCCACCGGGCTGAGCACGACCGACAGCAACGTGGCATCGCTCTCCACGACGGTCAGCTCGACGACCAGCAATATCGCGTCGCTGTCGACCGGCATGAGTTCGCTGTCCACCGGTCTGTCCACGACCAACAGCAGCGTCGCGTCGCTGTCCACGTCGACCTCGACGGGCATCGGTTCGCTGTCCACGGTGACGAGCACGGCGGTTAGCAGTGTCACTTCGATGTCGACGGTGGTGAGTTCGGTGTCCACCGGGCTTTCCACGACGAACAGCAATGTGGCGTCGCTGTCCACGTCGACCTCGACGGGCATCGGTTCACTGTCCACTGCGCTTTCCACCACCGACAACAACGTGGCGTCGCTTTCGACCTCGACTTCCACGTCCGCCTTGTCCTTGTCGACGCTGATCTCGACATCACGCCCGCATTACTACAGCGTGAATGACAACGGCAAGCAGCAGTCGAACTACGCCAATGACGGCGCTACGGGCGTGAACGCGATCGCGATCGGGCCGAACGCCACGGCTGCCGGCACGGACAGCGTCGCGCTCGGCAATGGCGCGAATGCTGGCACGGACGGCGCCACGGTGATCGGGGCGAATGCCATCGTGTCGGGCAGTAAAGGCGTGGCGCTCGGTTCGAATGCCACGGCTTCGGCGGCTAACTCGGTGGCGCTCGGCGCGAATTCGGTGGCTAGCGAAGCGAATACGGTTTCGGTCGGATCGGCGGGCGACGAGCGTCGCATCACGAATGTCGGACCGGGCGTCAATGGCACCGATGCGGTGAACGTGTCGCAACTGAGATCCGTGCAGCAGAGCGTGAACTCGATCGCCCGGAAAGCCTATTCGGGTGTGGCGGGCGCCACCGCGCTGACGATGATTCCAGAGGTGGACCTGGGCAAAACCATCGCGGTGGGTATCGGGGCGGCCAGCTATCAGGGCTACAGCGCTGTGGCACTCGGCTTCACCGCGCGTATCACCAACAACGTCAAGATCAAGGGCGGGGTAAGCAGCAGCAGTGCTGGGTACTCGGTTGGCGGTGGTGTCAGCTACCAGTGGTAACGAGGGAGGTTTGAAGGCTGCATCCGGAACGGAGAAAGTGCGTTCCGGGTGCAGCCGGAAATTCCCCTGATGCGCACTGCCTGTCATCCAGTTTCCCTGACGTGTTCTGACAGTCCTGGCAGTCGTGCTCACGTACCATCGACGCGTGTCTGGTGGTAACGCATGGCGAACACGGCAAACTTTTCGCACGGCCATCGGCCGGTATGACATCGAGGTTCCAAATGCTTAGAAAGATTCTAGCGGCGCTATCTATTGCCGCCGTACTGGCTGGATGTTCCGCGGCAACCGGTCCCACCTTCAGCGCCTATTCGGTGAGCTTGCCGAATAACGAAAAAGCTTTTCGCGTTGAGTGCTACGGCCTCTTCGAGGGCCAAGGAACCTGCTACTCCAAAGCACGCGAAATTTGCGGCAATACGCCTGTCCGTCCAGTCCAGGAAATTGCGCCGCTGGCGGGCAGCGGCGGACAACGCGACGTGCGTGTCCTGACGTTCCAGTGCGGCGCCGCGTCTGCACCGCAGCCTGCGCCTGCGCCGGTGGCAGTCGCGCCGGCGCCTCAGGCTCCGCCGCCGGCGCCGCGCAAGCTTTCGTTGAGCGGTGATGCGAATTTCGAAGTCGACAAGGCGACATTGACCGCCGCGGCGCGTACTCGTCTCGATGCGCTTATCGCAGCCGCTCAAGGCATGACGTTCAATACGGTCGCAGTCAGCGGCTTTACGGACTCGACCGCTTCGGCCGCGCACAACCAGGCGCTGTCGGAACGTCGCGCGCAGACCGTTGCGCAATATCTGCAGGAACACGGACTGAAGGCGCGGCAGTTCGTCGCGAAAGGTTATGGAAAAGCGGACCCGGTGGCGTCGAACGCGACGGCCAGCGGACGCGCACAGAACCGCCGCGTGGAAATCGCGCTCGACTAATAAAAAAGCAATCCCTCAGGGAAGTCCGCTTCGGATGATCGACCGGACCTTAGGCAGGACCGCTACTCCCCGCATGCGGTCCTGATTTTTTCGACCAATCAGCGGAAGTGCCCGAGCGGCAATCAAGGCGACATGCGGATCGGAATTTCAGTACTCACCCACACCGGACAGAGCGTCTGGGAAAACGGGCTGGGACAGAACATTTTTTTCTTTGCGCAACTGCTGCGCGCACTGCCGTTCGTGACGGACGTCGTGTTGCTCGACTGCGGCGATCAAAGGGAGCTGCCGCCCGAGGCCGTGAACCTCGCACAGGAATTCCGGCTCGTGCCTCCACGGGAGGCGACCGATCTCGTCGACGTCGTGTTCGAGATGGGAGGTGGCCTCGACGTCGAGTGGCTCGACCATATACGTGCGCTCGGCAAAAAGGTCATTTTTTTCTGCTGCGGCCAGCCCTATGCGGGGCTTGTCGAGCCAAGCGTATTCAAGAAGAGCGGCTATTTTTCGCGCGCGCAGCGCTGCGACGAGATCTGGATTCTCGCGAAGGACCTCGCCTTCAAGCCGATGCTTCAGACGCTGCACCGTTGCGCGGTATTCGAGGTGCCGTTCCTGTGGAATCCGGTATTCATCGAGCGGCGCGTCGCATTGGTCGCGCAGGCGGGGTTTCATTTCGGCTATGAACCGGCGCCGAAGCGGGACACCCCGCGCGCGCTGCGCGTCGCGATTTTCGAACCCAACATTTCCGTCGTGAAGTGCTGCGTGATTCCGATGCTGGTGTGCGACGAGGCATTTCGAAAGGATCCCGCGGCGATTGCGCGCATGCACGTACTCAACAGTATCCAGATGAAAGACCATCCGAGCTTCGCGTTCCTCACGCGCTCACTGGATCTCCATAAACACGAAAAAATTCACCTGGACCAGCGGCATGATTTTGTCGGGTACATGAGCCAGCATGCGAACGCGGTAGTCGCCCACCAGTGGCATAACGCCCAGAACATTGCGTACCTGGATGCACTGTATGGCGGCTACCCGCTTGTTCATAACTCGCCGTGGCTCGCGGAACTCGGCTACTACTACGCCGACTTCGACATCGCCGCCGGCGGGGCGCAACTGGTAAGAGCCGCCCGCGATCACGATGCTGACCACGACGCCTATATGCGCCGCGCGCGGGCGTTTCTCGCACGCTTGAATCCGCTCGACGCGGACAACCGCGCACAGTATGCGCGGCGACTGCTGGACCTGGGCACCCGTCAGACGGCAAAGGGGGCGTCATGCTGAACGGCAAGCGCCTGAAAGTCGGCGTCACCATCTATCTGCGTGCCGGACAGCAGTCGATCTGGGAAAACGGCATCTTCCAGAACTGCTATTTCCTCACCATGCTGCTCAAGCGCTCACCGTTGATCGAGGACGTGTACCTCGTCAATGGAGGAGACGGTTCGCCGAATGAGGCGTCGCAGTTCCTCGCACTTGCGCCGGTGCCGCTCATCGACCTTGAAGCGGCACGCGAGCGTCTGGACGTGATCATCGAACTCAGCGCGCAGCTCAATCCCGACTGGGCGCGGGATTTTCGTGCCCGCGGCGGACACGTGATCGGCATGCGGGTGGCCAACGACTACGTGATCGACATCGAGCGGATGATGTTCGATCTGCCGCACGGCATGCTGGTTTCCGGCACGCCGTACAGCGCGATCTGGACGCTGCCGGCGTTCGAGCGCACCTGCGCGAGCTACTATGCGTCGGCCCTGCGCGCACCCGTGCGGGCGATGCAGCACCTCTGGAGCCCGGCGTTGCTGGAACGTTCGATGGCGGGCGCGCAGGCGGCTCCCGCCTTCGGCTATGTGCCCGGCGGCAGACGCTGGCGCCTCGCGATCCTCGAGCCGAACATCTGCATGGTGAAGACATCGCAGTTGCCGATGCTGATTGCGGACCAGGCGTATCGGCAAGAGCCGGCCATGATCGACTACCTGCGCGTCTATAACACGCTGCATCTGAAGGGCGATACACAGTTCGTCGGTTTCGCGCGCAGCCTCGATCTGGTTCGCCACGGGCGCGCGACCTTCGAGCCGCGCCTGCCCGTCTACGAAATCATGACGCAGCAGGCCGACGCGCTGATCTCGCACCACTGGGAGAACGCCCAGAACTACGTCTATTACGAGGCGCTTTACGGCGGTTATCCGCTCATCCACAACTCCACGTTGCTCGGCGGCTGCGGTTATCGCTACACCGATTTCGACTGCGAGGACGGCGCCCTTGCACTGCGCCAGGCGTTCGCGGCACACGACGCCAGCCTTGCGGACTATCGCAGCGCGGCACGCGCATTCCTGGCGACGCTCGATCCCGAGTCGGAGCGCAACGTCGAGCTGTACACGGCGGCGATCGGGGACCTTTACCCATGATGGTGAGACAGAACATGCCCGCGAAGCGGCGCGCTTTCGACGTCTCCAGTTCGCGTGCCGCACGATGGCGCGCGCGGGCGATGTGGACTTGCACGATGCTCGCTTGCCTGTCGGGACCGTCGCTTGCCCAGCCGCTTCCCGTCTCGCCTGGCTCGGCAACGGCGGTCAATCCGGGCACGCCGCCGCCCCCCGTGGAGGCTCCTGCAACCGTGCTTGCACAGGCCGCGCAAAAGGTGGGCGTGCGTCGTTGCTATCAGGCGATCAATGTCGTATCGAGCCGAACGTTCTTGAATACCGAACGCACTGACGTCGTGTTGGACTGGGACCGCCAGGATCCGGACAGTGCGCCGTTCTTCTCGCTCGCCGGCCTCGAATACGGACAGAACTCGGCGGTGCTTTCGCTCACGACGACGCCAGTGCCGAACGGCGGGTGCGCGATCCTCGCCGAACGTATTTCAAGCGCCCCGATGCCCTGCAAGGACGTGGCGCGCTCGGAACTCGGCGGCTATCACGCGAATACGCTCGTGAAACTGGTGACGGTCTACACCACGCCTGGCCGGTCGCGTGAGACGGTCACGCTGATCGATGCGCCTCCGTCATGTGTGATCGTGCGGCGCCAGGTGCAGTTCGGCCGGTGAGCGGGACAGTGAGAGCGGCCGACATGACTGAAGGTGCCGGTTGTTCGTCTTTTACAGGGCTCGCTGAAGCACAGCGAGGGTTGTTCAGTCTGGTATGCAGTTCGGGGGAAAGGCATGACAAAGATACGTTCGCTTCGGATCGGTATCACGATCGGTTTGCGCGATGCGGCGGAAAGCATGTGGGTCAACGGTATCAAGCAGAACGCGCTGTACCTGGCCAAGCTTTTCCAGCACTCGCCGCATCGGCACGAGGTCGTGCTCGTCAATACGACGGCGGTTGAGATCACGCCGCGGTTGCCGTGGGATCTTCAGCGTTTTCCGGTGCGCAGCTTCGCGGATGCGAAGGACTCGCTCGACGTGCTGATCGAACTGGGCGGCCAGATCGATCGCGAACAGACCTCGTATCTCAGGTCGCGCGGCACGAAGATCGTCAGTTACTGCTGCGGGCCGGAATACGTGCAGATGATGGAGGCGATGATCTTTTCACGGCGCATGTGCGATTCCGTATTCATCAATCAGCAATACGACCAGGTCTGGGTCATTCCGCAGGTCATGGAGACGAGCGCGCATTTTTTCGGCGTGTTGCGCAGACAGCCGGTGCGGGAAGTGCCCTTCGTGTGGGACCCGATGTGTCTGGACATGAGAACCCGCGAATTGCCATTTTCGGGCGAGTACCGTCCGCGAAACACGCCGAAGCGCCTGTCGATCATGGAGGCGAACATCAACGTGCTGAAGTTCTGCCTGTATCCGCTGCTGATTGCGGAGAGCGCGTATCGCAAGGTGGGCGGTGGCATCAGTTTCGTCCACGTGACGAACGCGGAACACCTCGCACGCAACAGTCCCGAGTTCATTGGAATTGCGCAGCACCTGGATCTCGTGCGCGACGGCAAGGTCAGTTTCGTCGGCCGTCACGATACGCCGCAGTTCCTGTCGGAACACACCGATATCGTGGTCTCGCACCAGTGGGGGCTCGCGTTGAACTACTTCTATTTCGACGCCTGCTGGAACGGCTATGCGCTCGTGCACAACGCGCATTTATGCCGGGATGTCGGCTACTTCTACCCCGGCAACGATGTGGAGGAGGGCTCGAACCAGCTTGTCCGTGCAATCGAACATCACAACGATGACTGGCAGGCGTATCGCGCCCGGCAGAGAAAGGCCATCCGGCCGTTTCTGTCGACGCACGAACCGCTCATCGCCCGCTATGACGAATTGCTTTTTGCGCTGGTGGGCGATCCGGGCGCCGGGAGCTGACGTCCCGGCACATGCAGCCCTGGCGATGGATAAATCAACGGTAGCACCACGGAGATGAAATTGAAGAGCAAACACATGATGCTGGCTGGCGTGCGCCGGGTAGCGATGCTTTCGGGTATGGCGGCAATGATGATCGCCGGCCCTGTTGCGGTGGCGAAAACGCCGCCGCAACAGGGCGCGGACGCGGACGTGATCGCGACCGTCAACCGCATGCCGATTCAGCGGGCGCAGCTCGACGAAGCGGTGCGTTCGAGCGGCCAACCGGACACGCCGGCCCAGCGTCAAACGCTGACCGAGGGACTGATTGCACGCGAACTGATTCGCCAGGCGGCCGAGAAGGAAAAGCTGGGCAACACGGAACAGGTCGCGCAGGCGGTGCGCAAGGCGCGTGTCGACACTGAAAACAGGCTGTACATCGCGCAGCACATGCGTCCCGAGGCGATCAGCGAGGCGCAGGTACGCGCTCGTTATGACGCGATCGTGGCCGAGCTCGGTACAGAGGAATACAAGGCTCGCGTGATTACCGTGCGAGACGATCTCACGGCGAAAGCGGTGCTGGCGAAGCTCGACCGCGGTGTGCCGTTCGAGACGCTGGCGGCTGAGAACAGTGTTGCGCCCAGCCGCACCGACGGTGGCGCGCTGCCCTGGTTCAGCTTCAGGACGCCAGTGAGCGAAGGGCATACGCAGGGCCTGGCGCTGCCGCTTGCGCTGGCCGTTTCGATGCTCGATGTCGGACAGATAAGCCGCTCGCCAGTTGCCGTCGGCAATCAGCGCGTGATCGTGAAGCTCGACGCGAAACGGCCGGTGGTGACGCCATCGTATGAACAGGCGAGAGCGTCGCTGCGTCAAAGGATGGAATCGCAGGCGAGTGAGCGGGCCTTCACGCAACTGGTCGGCACGCTTGCCGCAAAGGCGGTGATCGTGCCGCCACGCAACAGTCGCCAGGATTGAAAACAACCGGAACGGCGGAGCGGATATGAGTGTATCGAGCTATACGGATCGATTCATCCGGAATCTGATCGTGAGTGGGCTGGTTGCATGCTGGACGGTGCTGGCGGTCTTCTTCTTCGCACCGGATCTGCCGGCGCTAGACAATGCCGCGCCCGCGATCGTGGTCGCGGTGGCGGCCGGAGTGGCCGCATTCATATTGCTGTCCGGGCCCGTGCTGCTTGGCCAGGTGCCGGGCGCGCGCCGCAGCATTTTCCGCGATCCCGAAACCGATCAGGCCGCGTGGCGTGGTCGTCTGATCGGTTTCGTTCTGGGCTTGTTGCTCGGTATCGCGGTGCAGGGAATTTGACGCGGGCGTGAATACATCAATGGGGAATGCAACGATGTCGAATCTGAAAAATGTCGAGGCGCTGATTGCGCGCGGGGATCTGATTGCGGCATCCCACCTCCTGGATGCGCGCGGAGCGACACAATCGGACAACCCGCGCGAGCTGGTGGTGGCAAGCCGTCTGTGGTGCCTTCGGGGGCGCTTTGCCGATGCGCGCGAGTTGCTGGACCGCGCGCTGCATGCGGATCCGACCAACGTGGAAGCGCTGATTGAACGAGCGCGCCTGGCGATCAGGCTCGGCGACGATGCGGGCGCCGACGCGTGGTTCGAATGCGCATGGGGCGAGGGCGCACCCGGCGACGACTGGATGGTCGACTGGATCGATGTATTGCTGCGTCTGGGCAAATTCGACGCGGCGCGCAATATCGCTACCGTGCGGTGCGAGCGCGCACCGGAGCAGGCCGGTACGTGGTTCAGGCTGGGACTCGCGCATCAGCAGGCACGTCATCAACTTCAGGCACTCGACGCTTACCGGCACGCCGCGCGGATCGACCCGGCCCTGCCGATGCTGCGCAATAACATGGGCGCGGCCCACCTCGAACTGAGCGAATACGACCGCGCCCAGCCGTTGTTCGAACAGACGTTGCGGGACGACCCTGACAACGCGCTTGCGTGGACCAATCTCGGCACCGTGCTACTCAAGCGCGGACAGATCGACGACAGTCTCGTCGCGGCGGAGCGCGCGTGCGCACTCGCGCCCAACTATGCGACCGCGTTGCAGACGTACTCTTACGTACTGCGCGAACATCGGCAGTGGGACGGGGCACTGGCTGTCGCACAGAGGGCGCTCGCACTCGAGCCCGCCAACCTGTCGCTCGTCTGGACGCTCGCCATGCTCCAACTGCTGCGCGGCGACTATGCGAACGGCTGGCGTAATCACGAGGCGCGCTGGAGCGGTTCGCCCGAACTGCGCGATGTATCGCCGAACGTTCCGGCGCCGCGCTGGAACGGCGAACCGCTCGAAGGCAAAACATTGTTCGTGTGGGGCGAGCAGGGACACGGCGATGTCATGCAGTTCGTGCGGTTCGTGCCGCTCATCGCCGAGCGGGTGAAGCGCGAAGGCGGAAAGCTGATCTACTGCTGCTTCGGCAATCTGCTGCCGCTTCTGAAGCGCAGCCTCGGCGGCGTGGCGGACACCATCATTGCCCATGATCATCGGCCGCTGCCGGTATTCGACTATCACCTGCCGCTGTGCAGTCTGCCGCTGACGCTCGGCGTCACGCTGCAGGACTTGCCGCTGCGCTCGGGGTATCTGAAAGCCGACCCCGACAAGGTTCGCGCGTGGCGCGAGCGTCTGCCCGACGACGGCAAGCTCAAGGTCGGCCTGGTGTGGAGCGGCAGCCGCACGCACCAGCGCAATTCGCGGCGCTCCGTTAAACCGGCCGAGATCGCTAAAGCCTTTGGCGGGATCAGGGGGGTGGAGTTTTTCAGCCTGCAAGTCGGCGCGGACGGCGAGGTGGAGCAGGCCGGGCAGGCAGGGCTGCGTCTGATCGATCACACAGAAGAGTTCGCCACCTACGACGACACCGCGGCGTTTATCGAGAACCTCGACCTGGTGATTACCGTCTGCACATCCGTCGCGCACCTGGCCGCGGGCCTGGGTGTGCCGACGTGGGTGCTGCTCGACGTCAATCCGCATTGGCTCTGGATGACGGAGCGCCGCGACAGTCCCTGGTATCCCACGGTCACGCTGTACCGGCAACCGGCGTTCGGACAGTGGCAACCCGTGCTCGACGAGGTTGCGGCGCAACTCGCCGCATTTGCCGGAGCGCCCGATCCAGGCGCCGCCTCTCGCGACGACGAATCTGCATCGATGGAGATGTCGGTGCATTAACGTGCGATATCCGCTCGCCGCGACGGGCGGCCGGGCGAAAAGACCTCACGGGCAGTTGGCGCGATGGCCTGCGCTCGTCGCCGCTCCGAGGGGATCGAACGCAGGAACGAATGGCGCCGGGATTGGAAGAGCAGGCATGTTGAAGAGGTGGTCAGTCATGGAAACATATCGCCGTTACATCGAGAAGAAGCTCAGTCTGGAAGAGCAGATTGCAATTGAGCGACGCGCTGCCGCGCATGCGGTGCTGATCGAGGTGCGCGCCTGTGTCCAGGAGTTCGGATTCACGTCCGCGCAGATTTTTGCCTTCGACGCGAATAGCACCGTCCGCGGAAAACGCCCCGCGCGATATTTCGATCCGCAGACAGGCGCAACGTGGTCCGGCGTTGGCCGGGAGCCGCTATGGATTCGGGGCAAGGACCGTGAGCGGTTCAGGCTCGCGCCCGCCCATGCGCATGCGGGCAATACCGTTGACGACGATGAACTCGCGACGGACCAGCAGACTGCGTGACGAACCGGCGGTTCAGCAGCAAGCGCAATTCGTGGCGTTGCATTGACGACCGATATGGACCTCTCCAATGAGTTTCGCTTTCCGGTGCCGGCCTCATCCACGCCGCGCCGGGACGATTGGCCTTTCTACCTCGACCGCCGCAAGCGCGCGTGGCTGCGCTGCATGCGCGATGCCTGGGGAGAGGAAGCGGTCATCCAGATTTACGCGGGATGCGTGCGTATCCAGTCGGAAAACTGCGACTGGCGGTTTTCGAGCGAGGCGGAGCTGCGTGCGGCCACGCTGCAGCGAAGGTGCGAGCGGCCTCGCGGCAGACCACCCGTCAAAAACAAAATAACCTGGGAGTAGTCGTTGAAATCAATCAATCTCGCGCAGTCGATCAGCCTGGCCTTCACGGAAGCAGTGAGACAACAGCTCTCACGGCAGATCGGCCTTTCGCCCGAGCTCATCGAACGCGTGGTCGCGCATGCCGCGCCCGTGCTGATTGCCGCGTTGATGGCCGGGGCGACCACGCCCGAGGGCGCCGCGACGGAGTTCTCGACGCTCAGGTCGGCCGAATCGAACGCGCGCATCGCCGAGGAACTCGCGCACATCGTGACGACCGTGGCCGGCATCAAGGACCTGGAGGCGTCCGGGGACAGCCTGATCGCGCGGGCCACCGGCCGCCGCATCGCCGTTCTCAGCGACCAGATAGCCGGCCAGGCGGGCGTGCCGCCGCAAGCGTCGCACGTGCTTTCGGGCATGGTCGGCGCCGTGCTGTTCGGCATGCTCAAACATCACGTACTGATCGAACAGGGCGAGGTTGAGCAGCTTCCGGCGTTGCTCGACGCTCAGCTACCCGCCATCGCCGGATATGTCACCGATGGCGTGGCCCGCTCGCTTGGATTCGATCACGCGGCGAACTTCAACGATTCGATATCCGCTCGCCTCGATGCGCTGACAAGCCGTGCCGCGCCGCAAGCGCCGACGCTTACCAACGGTGCCGCCGTCGACGCGATGGTCGCCACGCCGCCGGCGGTAGCCACTTCGACTCCGCGCAGGCAGTCGTCTCCGAAATGGGTGTGGCCGCTCTTTGCGACGCTCGCGCTGGTTCTGGCCGCGGTTTTTGCGTATGTCCAGCTTCACCCCACGCAGGCGGACGCGGCGGCGGCGGCCTCAAGCGAGCGTCCTGTTGCCGAGCGGACCCGCGCGGCATCCGGCGTTGCACCGGAACCTGCCGCCTCGCCATCTGCCGCCCTTTCGGCGGTAGCGGCGCCTGCGTTGCCTGTGTCGTCTGTGTCGTCTGTGTCAGCCGCTGCTGCTTCGGCTACGCCGGCCGCAGTTGTTTCATCCGATGCCGTTGCGGCCGCTTCGTCGCCAGTCGTTTCCGCCCCGACGACGAATTCACAGCTTGCTTTCCGCGTGGACCGGACGGGTGTCCCTCAATTGATGGCGGTGGTAGGCAGCGATGCGGAGAAACAACAACTCGTCGATGCCTTGACCCGCAAATTCGGCGCGGGACGTTTTACGAGCGACGTCACCGTCGAAGCTCGCACGGCGCCTGCGGAGTGGCTCGGTCACATGGACGACCTGCTGCTCCTGATGACGCTACCGCGAGCAGAGGCGAGGATCGACGGAAGACGCATGGAACTGGGTGGCGCGGCGACGAGCGAGGCCCTTGGCTGGCGTGAGCGCCTGCAGCGCGAATTCGGTTCGTCGTGGGACATTGCCGCGTTCAACGCCGATCGAACTGTCCTCGCCGCAACCGATGCCTTTCTGCGAGCGATGACTCGTCTTACCGACGCCGGCAGCCCGTGCACGGCAACCGAGGTGGCCAAGGTGCTGAATCTCCAGGTGGTGAATTTCGCGAAATCGAGCGGACACGTTCCTTCATCGGCGAGAGAGAACCTGAGCGTGACGGCGCAGTTAATGAAGGCTTGCGCGAACCGCGCTCAGCCAATGCGTTTCGACATCGCGGTGTTTTCCGACAACGTTGGCGAGCCGCGGGCCAATCTGCAACTTTCGCAAAAGCGGGCCGATGCCGTGCGCGCGTTTCTCGTAGACGCAGGGGCGCCGGCGAATCTGCTTGACGCAAAGGGTTATGGCGCGGCACGGCCGGTGACGACCAATCTGGTCGCCAGCGGCCGCTTCGCGAATCGGCGTGTCGAATTTGTTCCGGCGGCATCGTGAAGCGGGTTAGCGCGCAGGCGGCGGTGCAGCCGGCTCGATGCAGGCGCGGGGCCAATCGCATGATGAGGTTTATCTGTCCATGAGGACGACTCCAACAGAACGCGTAGGCTTGCGCGACATGAAGGCATGCAGCGTGGGCAATTCACGGCCAGAAGAAGCCGGTTTATTGCCCACGCGGTATGCGGGAGCGAAGATCGTCGCGGCAATCATGGCCGTTCCGTTGTCGCTCTTCTTTGCCTGGGCGTTGCTTCACACGCTTCTCGCGCTGATTTTTCCGTCCACGCTCGTTGCTCGCTAAGACATGGCGTTGCAATGCAGGGCTCGACGGTTTCGTTAGACGACGTTTTTCTAATCGTGAAGCGCAGTACTTATGGGATTTGTCTTGAGGAATCTATTGAACCGGCGAAGCTTGTCAACTTCAGCCGCTCCATCGCGGGTTGAGACGTCTGGAATCGAAAACGATGTGCCGCCGCTCGAACACGCAGCGATATCGCCCGACGATGCCGATGACGCCGCCGCGCAAGCCTCGGAGACGATCGCGTCGCTTCGGGCCGTGTCGATCGTCACGTCGCAGCCGGGCGTGCGCGCGCTTCAGATGGCCGACGTTGCGGAAGTCGAGCGGCTGGCGGAAAGCGGCGCGCTCACGCAATTGCGAGCATTCCACAGTTTCGATTATTCGGTCGTTCTGCACTTTCACGGCGAGGGTCTTTGCTATTACGTCGCGCTCTACCACGACGGTTCGCTATGGCGAGTGCTGACGGCAGTCGGGCTGGACGCAGCGGAGACCGCTTTTCGCCATCTTCAGGAGCAGGCGACACGGCTGTCCGAGGGCGAAACCCGGCGCGCCCAACTCCTCGCGCAAAACGACAACGTGGCCCGCATGATCCGCGAATCGGAAGCGCAGGCCGAACGGCTTCGCAACGATCTCGAGCGCGACGCGGTGGAGACGCAGCGCGTTACCAGAAAACAGCATCAGGTGCGCAAGGAACTCGCGCAGCTCGAAGCGCAGCGCGTGGCCGGGCAAGCACGATTGAACGTGAGCCTTCGGCAGGTTCAACACCTGAGCGCGACGAACAATGACGGCATCCGGCATGTTCAGAGCCGCCGGGACGAGAACATCAAGAAATGAACGGACACGCTTCATCAATAGCGGGCCCTCACCGGATTTTTTAACAATACGATGCAACCCATGAACCAGATATCGCATAACCGCGTGCTCGCGCTCGCAGCTTTTGTTCTCATTGGCATTTGCACCGGAGCCCATGCACAGTCGTTGTCGGGCGCGGCGTCGGCGCCGCCGAGCGCACCAGCAGAAGAAGGGTTCATCACCGAACAGACAGGCGTGCCGCCGGCGGGCGATATCGCGGAACTGCAACGACTCACGAATAGCAATGCACTCGACGTGCTGCGCGCGTCGCGCAACGGCAGCTATGGCGCTGATCTTCTATTCGACGGCAAGCTCGGCACGTACTACGTTGCACTCCTGCAGCAACGAGACTTCTGGCGCGTAGTGAAGACGCAGGACGAGCGGCGCGCACAGGCTGTCTACGCCACGTTCTCGCGGCAGGCCGAGCGCCTGGCGGAAGTCGAGATGCGTCGCATCAAGCTGGAAGCGCAGAAGGTGCAGACGGAACAGCGCCTGGCGATCACGCAGGCGAAGCAGAACCGTCTGCAGGCGGATATCGATATCGCCAGGGAACAACAGACGCTCGCAACGAGCCGTCAGGAGCAGGCACGCAGTGAACTGACGGGATTGCGCGCGCAGCAGGACGCGGCCCAGGCGCAGTTGCGCGAGACGCAAGGTCAACTCGGCAAGCTGCAACATCAGCTCGATGCGGGACTGCCTGCCGTTCGGAGGAAACGTGGTTCGACGGGCTCGTGAGGTTCAACGGGGTGGCGCTGGCGGCGCTGCTTGATTCATTCGCACGATCGATGCGAGGGCGTCGCGCCTTCGTTGCGGGTGGACGACGCGCTGAAAGCCTCTGAAAGCAGGCGATCGCACGTCTAACCCCAATGTGAACCTCGCCTTTTGCCACAATCCCGCCGTCGTGTAATCACGTGTAATTGATCGGGCAAGGCCTCGGGACTAGTTTTAAGTTCTAGCGAGTGCTTTCCCGGATCGGCCGGCCTCCAATCATGACCGAGATACCCGTCGGCGAAACCCGCGCCGACAGTATCGGCGGTTAAATGCCGGCAATCTCTCGCTACCGCTCGCAAGAAATCCCGCATTGACCACTCCGTCCAGTAACTCGAATTGGAGGAGATTCAAAAATGGAAGCAGTCGTTATTGCACAATCCGAATTTATTGCGTCGGCAAATAAAACGAATATAAGAAATTGGTCAATCGAGGCAATTCCTATCGGCGCATTTAACCCGGAGCGCTTTGCAAGCCGTCATACTCCGGGGCAAAAGAATGCAGCGGGCTCATAGTCCGCCGTGCTGCTCGCGGCAAACAACCGTGCCGGGGCAAACGAGCAAAACCACTCGCGTCGACATAGCGTTGTTCGACGGCTTTGCGCTGCCGGAGGTCGCAGCGATCATCGAGATCTTCGAAAAGGCGAACGCGCTCGCCGTATCCCAGCGATCGGGTTCCGCACGCTATCGCGTCTCGCTGCTTTCGGCTGCGGGTGGCCGCATCGCGAGTTCATCGTCCATTTTCGTCTGGACCCAGGACGTCGCGTCGCACCGCGGTACGAACGACACGCACCTGCTGTTCATCGCGGGCGGGGCCGGCGCGCAGCAGGCGTGTCGCGACGAACGCCTTGGCAATTGGCTGCGCCGCAGGCATCCGTTCAGCGAGATGGTTCATCCGATCTCGGAAGGAAAACAGCTTCTGGAAGCGGCCGGGCTTCCCAGTCGATCCATCCCGGTTCTCCACCGCCGCAACGAAGCGGGCGGCCTTTATCCGGTGCTGCTGAGCGAAGTACCCGATGCCGTGCCCACGGCACTGCGCATTGTCGAAGCGGATCTCGGCTTTGAACTGGCGCGGCGGGTTGCCGAATCGGTCGAGCCGCGGCACGAGACACCCTTCGACTCATCCATTACGCGCAGCGCGGCGCATCGGGTCAGCGAGAAGATCCTCGCGTCGGCGCGCTGGCTGGACGCAAACGTCGATCGGCCCATCTCGATCGACGACGCCGCGCAAGTCGCGGCAATGAGCGAGCGCAATTTTCTGCGGCGCTTCAAGCGCGAGATCGGCATGACGCCCTCCGAGTATCTGCTTCGCGCGCGTCTGAATATGAGCTGCCGGATGCTCGTTGAATCGCGGTTGCCGGTCGACAAGATCGCGCGGCGTTGCGGAATCAGCAGCGGCGGTCAGTTGGCCAAGCTGTTCAGAAAGTATCTGGACACGACACCCACCGACTATCGGCTACGCGAAGAAGCGTCTTCAGGCAATTTGTCCTGAGCGCGGATTCCGGCTCTGCACGCGGGCAGGTAGTAGCGGACGCGCGGGGCGCGGTCCAAAACATCTTCAGCCGAGCCGAGCAGCGTTTTTTCAACCCGGTTTTTAACGATTCATTCAATGCCGCGAATCGTTTATGCGGAATAGATTTATTTAAAATTTTCGCTTAGTAAAGTTTGACAATTCTCCTCCTGGCAATTTGCTAACATGAAAACTCAGTGCTAAAGGTTATTTAGAAAAATGCATGGCGACTAAACGGTGATTTACAAAGCAACTTGCGGAAATCGTTAGGAACGTTGTTCAAAACCGATTTAAGCCACTATGTTCAGTACTGGCGTCAGCGGCATTTCGGCATGAAGTGCGCCGGCCCGGCCGCTTCGATTTGCCAGTCGAACACCGGGCGAACCTATCGCGGGGCGGCGCATGGCAACACTCAAGAACCTGGCTTCCGGAGAAGCGTGCCTGCTGCACGCGTACCACGTGTTCGGTCGCGACGCCGCACGCTGCGACACGGTCGTTCGCGATCCGTCGGTCTCCCGCGTCCACGCCCATATCTGTTGGAACGGTGGGCAATGGGAACTCTACGATCACAGCAGTAACGGCACGTCGATATCGGGCGCATTGCTGCGCAATGGCGAACACGCGGTCCTGAAACAGGGCGACGTGATCCGATTCGGAAAGCTGGGCGTCGCCCCCTGGCGTATCGACTCGCTCGACGACCCCGCCGATACGCTGTGGCCCATAGGCGGCGCGGTGCAGCCGATCGTGCTCGAAGCGAGCCATGTGCTGCTCGCGAACGTCACCCCGTCGATTGCGATTTTCAAATCACCCGAAGGCGAATGGTTCTGCGACGACACGTCGCCGCCGCGTCTGCTGCGTCACGGCGACGAAGTGTGCGTGGGAGACGCCGCCTGGCGTCTCGCGCTGGCGCGTAGCGGCTCGACGTCGGTGCTGACGTTGCCCGGCGTTTTTGGGGGCGCGACGCAACGGCTCGACTTCCTGGTTAGCCAGAACGAAGAGCACGTGCGCGCGCTGCTGCATATCCGCGGTGGCACGGTCGATCTCGGCGAGCGCGTCCATCACTACAGCCTCGTCATGCTCGCGCGAGCCCGCTCGGCCGACATGCATGCGGGCCATGAAGCCGCCGCGCAAGGCTGGATCGAACTCGACGAACTGGCGCGCATGCTCGGCCTCGACCCGTCCCATGTCAACGTGCAGATTCACCGCGCGCGGACGCAATTCGCCGCTGTCCCCGGACTCGACGCGAGCCAGCTCGTCGAACGTCGGCGCGGCAGCGTTCGCATGGGCGACTTCCCGTTTCGCGTCTTTCGCGGCGAGCAGCTCGAATGCGAATCGGTGTCGAGCGCGCGGCAGCGCATCAACCTCCACGGCCTAACGGCAAACCCGGTCTTACAACCCGCATGAACGCCAGGGAAGCGCCAGTGTCGCCACCGTACAGCATGCCGCAGACGCTGGAGCCGCAACACGCCGGTTCGCCGGCCAGCCACGCCGCGCCGTTCACCGAGCTTGCCGGCACGTGGCGTTACCACGTCGGCCCAATGCTGGGCGAAGGCGGAAACGGTGTGGTCTATCGTGCAACCCGTAGCGACACGGGTCAAGACGTCGCCATCAAGCTCATTCGGGAAGACGTCACGAAGACCTCGGCCGGGCGCGCGCGCCAGCGTGCGCGCTTTCGACGCGAGACGCATCTCTGCGAAGGGCTGCATCACCCTCACGTGGTGGCGTTGCTCGACAAGGGCGAGGCGCCTGACGGGCGGCTCTTTGCCGTCTTCGAGTTCGTGCCCGGCCGAACCCTGGGTGACTGGCTGGCTTCCGAGGGCACGCTGTCGGCCGTCGATACGGGGCGGCTGATGACCGAGGTGCTCGACGCGCTCGCGGTCGTGCATCGGCACGGCGTCGTTCATCGGGACCTGAACCCGCGCAACATCCTGATCACGACGGCGGACGACGGTCCGCACGCGAAGATCCTCGATTTCGGCATTGGCGCCGCGTTGCCTGGCGCGGAGCGCATCGAAGGCCAGGCCTCGACGCAGGCGACCGAAGTGCTGGGCACGCCGCAGTATTGCTCGCCCGAGCAATTGCGCAACGAGGCGCCGACGCTCAAAAGCGATCTGTATGCGTGGGGACTGCTGGTGATCGAATGCCTGACGGGTCGCGCGGTCATGCAAGGCGCAAGCGTGGCCGAGATTCTTTATCAGCAGCTCAGCCCGGTCGACATCGCGTTGCCCCCGTCGATCGCCTTGCATCCGCTTGGCTCGGTACTGCGCCGGGCGCTGAACAAGAACCCGGAGCAGCGTGCCGCTTCGGCGGACGAACTCGCGGCGCAATTCCGCACGCTCAACTTCGCGGCGCTCGTCGGCGAATTCGACTCCCGCCAGGCGAGCGGCCGGATTCGCACGGGCACCCTCGCGCCGCATGCCGGAAGCACCGGCACGATGGGCGTATCCCGGCAGATCACCACGCTATGCTGCAACGTCACGATCGCCGGAGAAGGCCCGCAGCGGCATGCGAACGCCGACTACCGCGATACGCTCGACGGCTACGAGGAGCGCTGGTTGACCAGGTGCACCGATATCGCCGTGGGCTACGGCGCACAGGTGGGCGGCCGGCTCGGCGACACACTGCTGCTCTATTTCGGATTGCAGGGCGATATCGACCGGCCCGCGCGCCGCGCGGCACGAGCGGCGCTCGAGATGGTGAGGGAAGCCGCTCGCGCCCGGCTGACGGAGCCGCGGGCCGCAAGTGCGCGGCCCAGCGAAGGCTGGCGCGTCGAGGTCGCGGCGGCTATTCACGTCGGGCAGGTTCATGCCCGCGCGTCGCTGATGTCGGGCGTCTCGACGCCCGCCGCGACGTCCAGACTGCTGCGCCTCGCGACGCCGGGCCAGATCCTGATGAGCGACGATGCGCGCCTGGCGCTCGAGCGCCACGTCGATTATCGGCCGACCCCGCTGCACCTGCCTCGGGCGGGCATGATGCCGCAGCGCGTGCATGAACTGCTCGGCGAACGCCGCAGCACCATCCCATTCGACTGGCTGGACGACGGCGCGAGCGCGCCGATGCTCGGTCGCGACCGCGAACTCGATGTATTGCTGCGCGTCTGGCAGGCGACGCGCGCACGAAATCTTCGGGAAAGGGCGGGCCAGGGCGCTTCGCACGACCCTTCGACGCTGGTGGTCGGCGAGGCGGGAATCGGCAAGTCGCGGCTCGTCCATGAGCTATGCGAGGCGGTGCAAACGCAAGGTCATGCGTTCGCGTATTGCGCCTGCTTGCCGGAACGGGCGAATCATGCGCTGTTCCCCATACTGCGCTTTATCAGCGCCCATTGGCGCATCGAGGCGGACGGTCCCGTCGATCTCGCCCTCGCGGCGATCGACACAATGATCGCACCGCTCGCGTGCGACCACGTGGCGGCACGCGCGGCGCTTGCCGCATGGCTAGGGCTGCCGTGCGATGCCCGCGGCTTTCTATGGTCGAGCGTGCGCGAACAGCAGGCGCTGTTCGACGTGCTGGAACAACTGATCGTCTCGCTTGGCGATGGCGCTGAAATCCTGCTCGTCGTCGAAGACGTTCAGTGGATCGACCGTTCGACCCAGGATTTTCTGGAGTCGCTGCGCCGCTCGCCGCGAGCCCGGACCGTTTGCATCGTGCTGACGTCGCGGCCCGGCAACCTCGAGCGCTGGCGCGCCAGCACGGAACACCTGGTGTTGCGCCGCCTGTCGCGCAACGACGCGCAACGCCTCGTCTCGGCACTGTTCGACCAGAAGTCGCTGGATGCGGCTTCGCTCGGCCTGCTCGCCGAGCGCACGGCGGGCATCCCGCTCTTCATCGAGGAAATCGTCCGCGAGCTGATGACGAGCGGCACGACCACCGAGCCGGACGGCTTGCTGTCCGGACTGCGGGCAACGGACCCGCATCCGCTTCCGGTCAGTCTCGGCAGTCTGCTCGGCCTCATGTTCGACCGGATCGACGAAGCGCGCGACACCGCGCAGCTCGCCGCGACCATCGGGCTCGAAGTGGATGCGCAACTGCTCACCGACGCGTCGCCGCACGAGCCCCGCACACTCGACGCCCATCTACGGCTTCTGATCGAAGCGCGGATTGTCTACGCGCGGCATCGGCTCGACCGCGTGTTCTACACGTTCCGCCACGCATTGATTCGCGACGCGGCCTATGAATCGATGCCGCCCACCCTGCGACGCAGCAACCACACGCGGGTAGCCCGCGCATTAGCCATGAAAACCGATCGTGGTACTGGGGCGCAACCTTTCCGCGTCGCTCAGCACTTCGCGCATGCGGGCGTCTTCGCCGAGGCCATCGGCCATGGCATCGAGGCAGCGCGGCGCGCGCTCGACCGCTCCCTCTACGACGACTCGATCCGCTACGCGCAGTCCGCCTGCGACTGGCTGGACAAGGCCGACTATGCGGAGCGCGAACACGACAGCGCTCACATTCACTCCACGTTGACGCACGCGACGATGGCGCGTTTCGGCTGGGCCGATCCGCGGGTGCGCGAGCACGCGGAGCGGCTCTTGCGGCTGGTGCTGACGCTCGGCGATCAGAAACTCGCCATCGGCGCGTTGTGGACGCTGTCGACCTATTACCACGTCGCCGGCGACCGCGGCACCGTGCAGCGCATCAGCATGCGGCTCGACGAGCTGGCGGCCGATTGCGGCGATCCCGGCGTGCGGGTCGCCGCCGATGCGATGCGTGGCATGAGCCTGTGGATCGACGGCAACTACGCGCGTGCGCGGGACGCGTTCGAGGCGACGCTCGCCGGCTACGACGTGCGGCGCGACGCGGACCATCGGCGCATCCTGGGACTCGATACGCGCGCCTGGACAATGGCGTCGCTCGCGAGCGTGCTCTGGTGCGTCGACGACGCGCCGCAGGCTGCGCTCGCGATGGGGCGCGAGGCCGTGTACCGCGCGACCTGCCTCGACCACTTGCCGACCCTCGGCGTCACGCTTCTGTACCTCGCGCGCACCCAGCAGTGGGCCGGCGATCGCGACGCCGCGCGTGCCACATCGGAGGCAACGTTGCGCCTCTCGCAGGTTCACCAACTGCATGCGGTCAGGCACTACGCCGCGATCATTCACGCATGGACCGAAGGGGATCGCGCAGGCGCCGTCGCGCATGTCGGCGCGCTGCGGCAATCGGGCGGGATGCTCGGCCTGACCTACTACGCGTCGCTGATCGCCGAGATCGATGCCGAGCGCGGCGACTACGAGGCCGCGCTAGCGCAGGTCGAACGATGTCTCGCGCTGTGCGATTCGATCGGAGAGCGGTATTACGAAGCGCAACTGCTGCTGAAAAAGTGCGAGTACCTGCGCCGGATCGATCCGCGCGGCAATGGCGCCGCCGCCATGCATGCGTGCCGGCGCGCATTCGAAATTGCAACGAAGGCGGGCATGTCCCGCATCGTCAAGAGCGCTGAAGAGACGTTGAATTCATTGCCGTAAGTGGTCCCATTCCTTCTTTCAGGAGAGAAAACCGATGACTCAGAATCTTCGCTCGCCGACCTACGAGCAGTTTATCGAATACCGAGCCGTGATCATCAAGGCAATTGCCACGGCATGGCACGATCAGGCGTTCTTCCAGGAGTTGACGAAGCATCCTGTCGAGACGTTGAAGAACCGTTTCGGATACGAGTATCCGTTCAAGATCGACTTGAAGGTGCACCCGGAGTCGGCGACATGGACGCCCGCCATCAACGGCGGCTGGACCACCCAGCAGACGAACAGGTTCACGCTGGTCCTGCCGCCGGCACCGGCGAACCAGGAGCAGCACGCGCTCGCGCTCGCCTTTTACAACGCGAAACACCTCTACATCATGGATCACCACATCCAACCGGGAGTTTGAGATGGCAATGGACAACGCGACCCCAACGCTCGAATCGATGCTGGAGTTCCAGCAGGTCTATCTGCGCGCAATCGCGCTTTCGTGGGAAGACAAGAGCTTCCGAAACGAATTGCTGAAGAATCCCGCCGATGCGCTTGCCCGGTACCTGGACTACCGATGCCCGTGGCTGATCGATCTGGAAGTTGTCGATCCGGGCGGCGAGTACGGATGGGATGAACACAACCAACGCTGGAACCTGCCGCCCAATACCATGACCGTCGGCATACCGGCACGGCCCGAGCTTCCGGGCGAGGAAGCCGTCGCGCTCGCGGCCTATAGCGACGCCGGGCCGAACTACGTCTTCACCTGCTGCTGACGCAGCCGGTCCGAGCCCGCACGGCGATGCGGTCCGCGCCTGGCGGGCGGGCCGGCATCGGCGGCGCGGGCACGCTTTCTTTCGCCGTCTCCTTGCACGGAACCCCACACGATGCTCGACGATTTTTCGCGCGTGCTGCGCTTCAAGCCGCATTTGCTCGTGCTCGACGCGGGCGCCGAGAGGCTGTTCGTCGTCGACGAATTCAAGCGCACGATGCTGTCCGGCGCCGTCTTCGTGCAAATCGCCGCCTGCTTGCGCGCGCGCATGACGATCGGCGAGATCATCGCAGCGCTCGCCGTGACGTTTGGAGAGTGGCAGGTGCTCGCGGCACTCGATCATTTGGTGCGCCGAGCCTACGTGCGCGCCGACTCGCCTGGCGAACACGATGCGGCGCGCGGCTTCTTCGAGCGCATCGGCCTGGATGGCGACGCCGCTTGCGAGCGCCTTGCCCGCAAGCGCGTGACTGTCGAAACGTTCGGTGTCGACGACGCGCCGCTTAAACACGCACTGGCGACAGCAGGCATCGACATCGAACCGGATGCCGCGTTGACAGTCGCCCTGGCCGATTCCCATGACCGCGACGATCTCGCCGAATTGGCCGCACGCGTCTCGCTGCGCGGCGGCGCGCTGCTCATCGTGGTCGCCCATGGTGTGCAGCCGCTAATCGGCCCGCTGCTGGTTGCCGATACCGTGTGTGACAGCGCGCCTTGCGTCGAATGCGTCCGCTATTGGACCCGTCTCAACCGGCCCGTCGAGGCGCTGCTCGCGCGCCATCACGGGCGCGCCGCGGCGCGCCTTCCGGCGGCCGTCTCGCGCGCGGGCGCGGCGGCTACGGCAGCGCTGGTCGCGGCAACGATCGAGCAGATAGCGGTCGACCCCGCTGCATCGGAGCGCGCGCGAACGCACATCGTCTCGTTGCGCCTCGACACGCTGGCCACCGCGCGGCATCGCGTGAGCAGGCGGCCTCAATGCCCGCGCTGCGGCAATCCCGCATGGATGCGCGAGCAGGCGGCGCGCGCGCCACAGCTTGCGGATGACACGGCGCTCAAGCGCGACGGCGGCGGCTACCGCAATGCCGATGCGCAAGATGTGTTCGAGCGTTACGCGCATCTGGTGTCGCCGGTCAGCGGGCCGGTCGCCTATCTCCATCCCATGCCGAAGCGACACGCCGGGCTGCGCAAGGTCTATGCGGCCGGTTTTCTCGTGTGTCCCGCGGGCGTGCCGCGCGACAATCGCTTCGACAGGGTCTGCTCCGGCAAGGGCGCCACCGACACGCAAGCGCGCGTGAGCGCATTGTGCGAGGCGCTCGAGCGTTTCAGCAGCGTCTATCAGGGTGACGAGATGAGGGTGACCGCATGCATGGAAGACCTTCTCGACGATCCGCCTATCCATGTCAACGATCTTCAGCAATTCAGCGCACGCCAGTTCGACGAGCGCGATGCCATCAATGCGTTGACCGACGATGTTCGAAAACAGGTGCCGCGGCCTTTCTCGCCACGTGACGTCATCGATTGGACTCTCGCGTGGTCGCTCGTCACGGGCGGGCGCCGGCTCGTGCCGTTGAGCTACTGCTATGCGGAAACGCCCGAGAGCGCGCAGCCCAACGTGCCGTGCGTGCACAACCCGAATGGCTGTGCAGCCGGATCGTGCCTCGAAGAGGCGATTTTGCAAGGCTTGCTCGAGTTGATCGAACGCGATGCCGTCGCGATCTGGTGGTACAACCAGGTACCCCGTCCCGGAATCGATCTGGCGAGTTTCGCGGACCCGTATTTCGATGCGCTCGTGCGTGAATACGAAGCGCTCGGTTGGCGTCTCTGGGCGCTCGACATCAGCCATGACCTGGCTGTGCCGACGGTCGTCGCGCTCGCGGAAAATACGTCCAACGGACGGTTCTCGATCGGCTTCGGTTGCCATCTGGACGCGCGTATCGCCACGCAGCGAGCGCTGACCGAAGTCAACCAGTTGCTCGATCTCGCAGCCGACGGCCCGCCGCCCTGGGATCACGCGAAGCTATCGCGCACCGAGTTTCTGTATCCGGCAAATGACATGCTCCGCACGACGAGTTCGACATGGCAGCCAGTCGATGCGGGTACGTTGAAGGCGGCGGTCGAACATTGCGTCGCGCGAATCGCCTCGGCTGGAATGGACGTGCTGGTTGTCGATAAGACGCGGCCCGATATCGGCTTGCCTGTGGTGCAAGTCATCGTGCCGGGTCTTTGCCATTTCTGGCCGCGCTTTGGCGCGCGGCGTCTTTATTCGGTTCCCGTGCGCATGGGGTGGCGCGAGGCGCCGCGCCGCGAATCGGAGTTGAATGAGGCGCTGCTGTTTCTTTGAGGTGTTTGTCGTTTTGCAGTGGCTGTCGTGGTTGTGTTCGTTCGACTAACAGGCAGTCCCGTGTCCATGTTCGCTGAACATGGACACGTGGCCTCTGTGAATCGAAGTCACGGCGGAAGGGTGTCGATAAACGACCCTTCGCCTGCGCTTTGCCGGTAGTAACCGTGACCCTTCGCGACAGCGAGGAAGTCGACGCTTATGCCTTTTACGAGTAAAAATGATGAAAACAGGCGACTCGCATATCAGCGTAATAATTATTTCTTAATTACGGTATATGGGCTGGCCTATAAGGCGGCCATGTCCGATAAAGACAATGCTAGCCTATAAACGCCATATTCAGATATGAATCATGGCGGCTCGAAGGCCCATTGTTGGACCTGCCAACGTCACACGCCGGCATGCCACGACGCCGCCAGAACCCACGCCCATCAAGGCGCACAAGGTCGCCGCATTCAACAGGGAAGACGCCCCCGCACCGCCATTCATATGCAGAATAAATAACCAGACGAATTAAAAAAGTACGGTCCATATTGCAATTGAAAATTGAGCGGTTATGATGACGTCTCCGTAAGGATTTCCCGAACGTTTGCTTCGCAAATGAGAGGGGAAATATTTCCCGTCATTTGCCGCCGGAACGGTAATTAATGCTTCCGGACCGACAGATTAAATCGAGGAGACACAATGCTAAGTCCCCATGAATTCGCCACCCTGATGCTCCTCAAGGACGCGCCCGATCAGATCGACCTCGAGCGCGTCGAACTCGACACGCTGCTGGAACGTCAACTCATATCGCTCGAGCGTCTCGCGTCGGGCCATCCCCGTGCTCACGTCACGAGCGAAGGCGCGTCCATTCTCAAGGCGGTCGCGCGTAGGCGTTATTGAATTGCGGCGTGTGCCGCCGCGCCACGCGGCGAGCGCGCCGAAGAAAGTAAGCGAAGTGGCTTTAGTTGGACTTTAATGTGTAAGTGCCCCTGGTTTTAACGACCCTCCGAAGTATTCGCGACGCATGCTGCCTGGCAGGCGTCCTTGCGCTTCGGTTCATCCATCATCGCCATTCGTCGCGCGGCATCCGGTCACATCCGAATCGATCGGGCTTTGTGCGGCGAATTGAATCCTGAGGAATTTCAATAATGGCTCTATCGAGTCCCGAGCAAATCGCCGCATCGCAGAAAGCTGGCCTCGACGCATTCTTCGGATTGACCGGGAAGGTCTTTGAAGGCGTCGAAAAACTGGTTGCGTTGAACCTGCAGGTCGTCAAGTCCACGCTGGCGGAATCGCGGGAAAGCCTGAGCAAGGCGCCCGGCACAGCGGAGCCGCAGCAGTGGTTCACGCTGCAAGCCGGTTTCACCGCGCCGCTCGCGGAGAAATCACTGGCATACACGCGTCAACTGTTCGACATCGCGTCGACCACGCAGGCGGAGGTCGCGCAACTCGCGCAGACGCACTGCGAACGGTACAACGCGAACCTGCAGGCACTCATCGAGGAAGCGGCGAAGAGCGCTCCCGCCGGTTCCGAAGCGGCGATCGCCGCATGGAAGTCCGCGATCAGCGCCACCGCCACGCTGTACGAATCGCTGCAGAAGACGGGCCAACAGGCCGTGGAAATGGCCGGGACCAATCTCGAAGCCGTCACGGCCTCGGCGTCCAAGTCAGCCAAACGTAGTGCCGAGTCGGCTATCGTGGCCGCGAGCGCGAAGCATTAAGACCCACGCGGGCAGCAATGCCCGCGTTATCGGTTCCAGCTTTATTGACAGCATTCCTTTTAGCCACTCTGGCGAGGAATCCGGCATTCCCATACATCCCATTTGACTGAAGGCGGTGTTGCTCCCGACGGGCACGCCGCCGGTAATTGCGAGGACGATTCAATGGCAAAGCAGATCGCGTTGGTAACGGGTGGCATGGGTGGACTGGGCGAGGCGATCAGCATCAAGTTGCATGACGCCGGTTACGCGGTCGCCGTCACCTATTCGCCCGGCAACACCGGTGCGAACGAGTGGCTCGCACGCATGGAAGCCGAGGGGCGACAGTTCCGCGCGTATGGCGTCGACGTCGCCGACTACGACTCCTGCGAAAAATGCGCGGCGCGGATCAAGGCCGAAGTCGGACCGGTCGACATCCTGATCAACAACGCCGGCATCACGCGCGACGCCAGCTTCAAGAAACTGGACAAGGTCAATTGGGACGCGGTCATCCGCACCAACCTCGATTCGGTGTTCAACATGACGAAGCCCGTGTGCGACAGCATGGTCGAGCGCGGCTGGGGCCGCATCATCAACGTGTCGTCGATCATCGGCTCCAAGGGCGGGTTCGGCCAGACCAACTATGCGGCGGCCAAGGCCGGCATGCATGGTTTCACGAAATCGCTGGCGCTCGAAGTGGCGAAAAAAGGCGTCACGGTCAACACGATCTCGCCCGGCTATATCGCCACGAAAATGGTCATGGCCGTGCCCGAGGAAATCCGCGAGACGAAGATCGTTCCGCAGATTCCGGTTGGCCGGCTCGGGCAGCCGGACGAAGTTGCCGCGCTCGTGCTCTACCTGTGCTCGCGCGAAGCGGGCTTCGTGACCGGCGCCAACATCGCGATCAACGGAGGGCAGCACCTGCAGTGAACCCG
>Ga0105251_10000736_pt1 | contig 29995 bp, 24 predicted proteins | sample KBSS64metaG_FD_80424 | JGI IMG/M metagenome (GOLD analysis project Ga0105251, IMG submission 80424) | Switchgrass rhizosphere microbial communities from Kellogg Biological Station, Michigan, USA - KBS S6-4 metaG | ecosystem: Host-associated > Plants > Roots > Rhizosphere > Soil | place...
GGCCTGGGCAAGCTGATCGCCTTCTACGATGACAACGGCATTTCCATCGACGGCGAAGTCGAAGGCTGGTTCACCGACGACACCCCGAAGCGCTTCGAATCCTACGGCTGGCTGGTCATCCGTAATGTCGACGGCCACGACGCCGACGAAATCAAAACCGCCATCGACACCGCTCACAAGAGCGACAAGCCGACACTGATCTGCTGCAAGACCACCATCGGTTTCGGTTCGCCAAACAAAGCCGGTACGCACGATTCCCACGGCGCACCTTTGGGTGATGCGGAAATCGCACTGACCCGTGAAGCACTGGGCTGGAAACACGCGCCATTCGAAATCCCGTCTGAGATTTATGCTCAGTGGGACGCAAAAGAAGCAGGTCAGGCGAAAGAAGCGGCATGGAACGAGAAGTTCGCGGCATACGCTAAAGCCTTCCCGCAAGAAGCTGCTGAGTTTACCCGTCGTATGAAAGGCGACATGCCTGCTGATTTCGCAGCTAAAGCGCAGGAGTTCATCAAGAACCTGCAAGCTAACCCTGCAAAAATTGCTAGCCGTAAAGCGTCTCAGAACACCATCGAAGCATTCGGCCACCTGCTGCCTGAATTCCTCGGGGGCTCTGCTGACCTGGCACCGTCTAACCTGACTATCTGGTCTGGTTCTAAAGCAATCAACGAAGATCTGGCCGGTAACTACATCCATTACGGTGTACGTGAATTCGGTATGACCGCGATTGCTAACGGTATCGCGCTGCACGGTGGTTTCCTGCCGTACACCTCTACCTTCCTGATGTTTGTTGAATATGCACGCAACGCGGTGCGTATGGCAGCTCTGATGAAGCAACGCCAGGTGATGGTCTACACCCACGACTCAATCGGTCTGGGCGAAGATGGTCCAACTCACCAGCCTGTAGAGCAGCTTGCTGCCCTGCGCGTGACACCAAACATGAGCACATGGCGTCCATGTGACCAGGTTGAATCTGCGGTGGCGTGGAAATACGCTGTAGAACGTCATGACGGCCCGACCGCTCTGATCTTCTCCCGTCAAAACCTGGCACAGCAGGATCGTACTGAACAGCAACTGGCGGATATCGCTCGTGGCGCATACGTTCTGAAAGATTGTGCAGGCACGCCTGAGCTGATTCTGATTGCAACCGGTTCAGAAGTTGAACTGGCGGTAGCAGCATGGGATCAACTGACGGCTGAAGGCATCAAAGCGCGCGTGGTTTCCATGCCGTCTACTGATGCATTCGACAAACAAGATCCTGCTTACCGTGAAGCGGTACTGCCGAAAGCGGTTGCTGCGCGTGTGGCTATCGAAGCCAGCATCGCTGACTACTGGTACAAATACGTTGGCCTGAACGGCGCTGTAGTGGGCATGACCACCTTTGGTGAGTCAGCACCTGCTGAGCTTCTGTTTGAAGAGTTTGGCTTCACCGTTGCAAACGTAGTGAAACAAGCTAAAGCCGTTCTGTAAAACGTAATCTCCTTAAGGCCAGCAAACATTGATTGCTGGCCTTTTTTTTATCTGTTGTTGATAACGCAATTGAAAATCATTATCATTCACATTCGTAAATAAATGTGAATCTAAGTAAATGAATCGACATACTTTGTACGGATACCAGAAATCGGGCTTCATTGCTTTAACCATCGCACTATTGATGAGCTCACTGAGCGCGAGCGCTAAACCACTCCCTGAAAAGGATTTTCTTACCGCCTCTATGGGAAATGGCGTGTATGAGTTGGCATATGACGCCTCTCAAAACGTTCTGTTCGCCGCCTCAGCCCCTTCGTTTGATAAAGATAAAACTAATGGTCTTGTCTATAAACTGAACCCAGAGACGCTGAAGACAACGGGGAAAATCACCACTGAGCGACGCGCATTTGCCACTGTGCTGGATGAAGAAAACCATATTTTGTATATCGGTAACACCCTTGAAGGGTCCGTCACGCTTATCGATACACGCACTGATAAAGAGATTAAAACGGTTCAACTGAGTGATATCAGCAATCCCAAAGACATCGTTCACACCCGTGAAATGGCGCTCTATAAAAAACGCCAGCGCTTATATGTCTCAGGTGTTACTCAGAAAGGTATTATTTGGGTTATCGACACGCAAAAACAGCAGCATATTGCGACCATTGAAAATATGGGTGAATATCCAACCGGGCTGACTGTTGATGAAGGCAAAGGGCGAGTTTATGCTGTAAACGGCAGTGGGGAATTTATTACGCTTGATGCTAGCGATAATAAAATTATTTCACGTGTTAAAATTGAGCCCCAGAAAAAACACTTCTTCTTAAATATCACGCTGGATAATAAAAAAGAGCGTGCATTTATTACCGATCCTGATTTACCTGATGTTTTGGTGGTTTCACTAAAAGACGGCAAAATCATTGATCGTATTAAGGTAATTAACTCACTGGCTGTGATGTACAACAGTGGCCGCAACGAAGTTTATATCACTCATCGTAATGCGCAGCTGATAAGCGTTGTTGACGGCGACACTTACAAAGTAAAAGCCAGCATTGCGACGTCGGCCTTGCCTAATAGCCTTGCGCTTTCAGCGGATGGCCACACTCTTTACGCCAGCGTGAAGCAGGGTGAAAAAGAGATAGGCAAAAAACCGGATTACATTATTAAAGTCAATCTCGACAAAATCTAATCCACTTTTAATTAAAAGAACAATAAAGCCCTGTGGTGAAAATTCACAGGGCCGGCAGGCTTTTTTTCAATATCTCAGGTAATTAAAAAATGGGAAATAATAAGCGGTTGGTATTGGCACGAACAGTGGCAGGAATAGCGGTGCTGGCTGGAGGCTCAATGCTTACAGTGTTAGCCGAGGAAAATAACGCTTCTCTGAACGAAAATGAAGATCAAATGGTGGTGACGGCATCGGGTTTTTCTCAACAGAAAAAAGATGCCCCAGCCACCATTTCCGTGATTGACCGAAAACAGCTCGATGAAAAACCAAACAGAAATGTCGCCGAAGCTATTCAGGATTTACCAGGCGTTAATATCGGTAGTGGTTCGAGTGATATGGCGACCGGCAGTATTATGATGCGCGGTATGGACTCAAGCTATACCGCGTTTATGGTCAACAGCGTTAAACAAAATACCGGTGAATCGCGCCCTTATGGGCAAGATATTGGTGCTGAGGTTAATTTCCTGCCACCGATGGAAGCTATCGAACGAATTGAAGTGATTCGTGGGCCGATGTCATCGTTGTATGGTTCAGATGCGATTGGTGGTGTGGTTAACGTCATCACCAAAAAGCCTTACGGTGTGGCTGACTGGACCGGTGCGCTGGCAGCTAATACGTTCCTTCAGGAAGACAGTTCATTCGGTAACACCAACCAAATGAATTTGTTCGCCATGGGGCCAATTGTGCCGGATGTGCTGGGTGTGAGTATCGCCGCTGACTGGCTTAATCGCCGCGATGATGAACGTAATAGCTACTTCAGTAAAAACGATCGCAAGTCTGTCGATATGACCGTAGGCCTTGCGGCCAATGAAACAAACTTATTTGACCTCAATGTTGTCTCCGGCGAGCAAAAGAAAAACCGCGATAATGCACCGTGGATGTGGAAGTTTGATCGTGATGCGGTGACGCTGAGCCACAGCGGTTGGTACGCTGAAGACACTATCGCGACAAAAAACTACATCAACTACGAGAAAGGGCGCTCAAAATACAGTCTTGATGGCGATGCTCCACAGTACATTGAGACCGAAAATTACGTTGCCAACAGCCAAACGACTTTCACATTCGATAATCACAAACTCACCGTTGGGGCTAACTTCACGCGTGAAGAACTTAACGACCAGTTCGCTGTTTCCAGTAAAGAAGCGCCTGGCGTTGAACCGGTGACCAAAATCAGTCGCAATGGTTGGGCGCTGTTCGCTGAAGATGGTTGGCAAATTGGCGACTTTACGCTGACCACATCCGCGCGTCTGGATCGCGATAATTATTTCGGCACTCATATCACGCCGAAACTTTATGGCAACTGGGCGATTACGGATGCCTGGGCTCTGAAAGGCGGTGTATCGGCGGGCTATAAAAAACCTGAGCTGCGCGAAACCTCCGCTGATTTCGTGACGCCACGTGGCTCATTACCGCCGTACCCGTATTTGACTGTAGGTAACGATGATCTGAAACCAGAGAAAAGCGTTAACTCCGAACTCGGCCTGTACTGGGCTGGAGAGAGGCTGGCGTTAGACGGCACGGTTTTCTATACCCAATTCAAAGATAAAATCTCCGAAGAGACTATTTGCGAAACGACGGCGACTAACCAGTGCCAGATGAACGGCTATAAAGCTGACTCCATCAGCAAATACTTTAACGTCGGCAAAGCCGATGTCTATGGTGTGGAGCTTAATGCGGACTGGCAGATGACTGAAACGGTAAAAGCTAACGCAAACTACACCTATAACCACAGCGAGCAGAAAACAGGCGTAAATAAAGGCTACGCGTTGAATGATTACCCGAGCCATATGGCAAACGTGTCGCTGACTTGGTCGGCTACCGAAGCGTTGGATTTGTGGAGCAAAGCGAATTATCGCAGTAGCAACCGCGATACTGGCGATCATATTGACTACGAAGCCTGGACGATGGTTGATCTCGGAGCGCGTTATCAGTTGAACAAAAATACCCAGCTGATGGCAGGGGTCTACAATCTGTTTGATGCTGATCCACAACGCATCACCCAATGGGGTGATTACGGGCTGGTCGAAGGGCGTCGCTATAACTTGGGTGCTCGAATCGAATTTTGATTGAGTGCATATATTCAGTGCATAAAGGACAAACGCTGCTCGGTGGTGGCGTTTGTCCTTCATCTTTTAATCCGATCATGCTCTAAAGCCTGTGAGTATGAGTGGTCGCTTGTTTACGCTGGTTACTATTCGTCCTTAGCCTTTAATTCGTTGCAGTTATTCCATCGAAAATGTGACCTGCGTCAGAAGATTAGTTGCCTGTCCTGGGGTAACGTTCCATTTATTCCCTGTTTCGCTTACCATAGCTGAAGCGTTTCAGTCGACTGAATGTTCGACAATTAAGCAAACAAATGCAGTTTCAAGAGTGCGAGGATTCCCCTCAGACGATTGCTGGATTACTCTGTCAGCCACTAAGTCTCAGGGATTCTGGCAGGAGAGATATGACCGTACGCATAGCAATTAATGGCTTCGGTCGCATTGGGCGCAACGTGGTACGTGCTTTGTACGAATCCGGTCGCCGTGCGGAAATTACCGTCGTAGCAATCAATGAACTGGCTGATGCTGCGGGTATGGCGCATCTGTTGAAGTATGACACCAGCCATGGCCGCTTCGCCTGGGACGTCCGTCAGGAACGCGACCAGTTATGGGTAGGCGACGACGCCATCCGTATTTTGCATGAACCGGAAATTGCTAATTTGCCGTGGCGTGAACTGGGCGTAGATGTGGTGCTCGATTGTACCGGTGTGTTTGGCTCCCGTGCAGACGGTGAAGCTCATCTGGCCGCCGGTGCCAAAAAAGTCCTCTTCTCTCATCCAGGCGGTAACGACCTCGACGCCACCGTTGTTTACGGTGTGAATCATGAAAGTGTGGTTGCTGAGCATCGCATTGTTTCAAATGCTTCTTGCACCACAAACTGCATCATTCCGATTATCAAACTGCTTGATGATGCTTACGGTATTGAGTGGGGCACAGTGACCACCATTCATTCGGCCATGCATGATCAACAGGTTATCGACGCCTATCACCCGGACTTGCGCCGCACCCGTGCTGCCAGCCAGTCCATTATTCCCGTAGATACGCGTCTGGCTGCTGGTATCGCACGTATTTTCCCGAAATTTAACGATCGTTTTGAAGCGATCGCGGTGCGAGTTCCTACCATCAACGTCACTGCGATAGATTTAAGCGTGACGGTGAAAAATGCAGTTAAAGCCAATGAAGTCAACAAGTTGCTGCAAAAAGCAGCACGAGATTCATTTCATGGTATAGTTGACTATACGGAATTACCGTTGGTCTCGACTGATTTTAACCACGATCCGCACAGTGCCATTGTTGACGGCACACAAACCCGGGTCAGTGGGCAACATCTGATTAAAACTCTAGTCTGGTGTGATAATGAATGGGGCTTTGCTAACCGAATGCTCGACACGACGTTAGTCATGGCCGCAAGTGGTTTCAGGTAGAGCGCATATGCGTTCGCAAAACTTTAAGAATCAACGAGAGGATTCACCATGTCTGTAATTAAGATGACCGATCTGGATCTGGCTGGTAAGCGCGTTCTGATCCGTGCAGATTTGAACGTACCAGTTAAAGAAGGGAAAGTGACATCTGACGCACGTATCCGTGCATCACTGCCAACTATCGAACTGGCCCTGAAGCAAGGCGCTAAAGTGATGGTAACTTCTCACCTGGGTCGTCCGACTGAAGGCGAGTACAACGAAGAATTCTCTCTGCTGCCGGTTGTTAACTACCTGAAAGACAAACTGTCTTCCCCGGTTCGTTTGGCTAAAGATTACCTCGACGGCGTTGAAGTCGCTGAAGGTGAGCTGGTTGTTCTGGAAAACGTTCGCTTCAACAAAGGCGAAAAGAAAGACGACGAAACTCTGTCTAAAAAATACGCTGCACTGTGTGACGTATTCGTAATGGACGCTTTCGGTACTGCTCACCGTGCACAGGCTTCTACTCACGGCGTGGGCAAATTTGCAGATATCGCTTGTGCAGGCCCGCTGCTGGCTGAAGAGCTGAGCGCACTGGGTAAAGCACTGAAAGAACCAGCTCGTCCAATGGTTGCTATCGTTGGCGGTTCTAAAGTTTCTACCAAACTGACTGTTCTTGATTCCCTGTCCAAAATCGCTGACCAGCTGATTGTTGGCGGTGGCATCGCGAACACCTTCGTTGCTGCTCAAGGCCACAACGTAGGTAAATCTCTGTACGAAGCAGACCTGGTTGACGAAGCTAAACGCCTGCTGACTATCTGTGATATCCCAGTTCCTGCTGACGTTCGCGTTGCAACTGAGTTCTCTGAGACTGCGACTGCAACTCTGAAGTCTGTAAATGACGTCAAATCTGACGAGCAGATCCTGGATATCGGTGATGCATCTGCGCAGCAACTGGCTGAAATCCTGAAGAATGCGAAAACCATTCTGTGGAACGGTCCGGTTGGTGTGTTCGAATTCCCGAACTTCCGTAAAGGTACTGAAATCGTTGCTAATGCAATTGCAGACAGTGAAGCATTCTCTATCGCAGGCGGCGGTGACACTCTGGCAGCAATCGACCTGTTCGGTATTGCTGACAAGATCTCCTACATCTCCACTGGTGGTGGCGCATTCCTCGAATTCGTGGAAGGCAAAGTCCTGCCAGCAGTAGCGATGCTCGAAGAGCGCGCTAAGAAGTAATGATTCCGGGCAGGGTTAACCTGCCCGTTGATTTTATGCCGCAGTAAAGTATTCGGCGGCACAAACGTTTTTTCTAAATGCGACGATACAGGACGACAAACATGTCTAAGATTTTTGATTTCGTAAAACCAGGTGTTATCACCGGTGATGACGTACAGAAAGTTTTCCAGGTAGCAAAAGAGAACAACTTTGCTCTGCCAGCAGTTAACTGCGTAGGCACCGACTCTATCAATGCCGTACTGGAAACTGCTGCGAAAGTTAAAGCTCCAGTTATCGTTCAGTTCTCTAACGGTGGCGCTGCATTCATCGCTGGTAAAGGCGTGAAAACTGACGTTCCTCAGGGCGCTGCAATCCTGGGTGCTATCTCTGGCGCACATCACGTACACCAGATGGCTGAACATTACGGCGTGCCAGTAATCCTGCACACTGACCACTGCGCTAAGAAATTGCTGCCGTGGATCGATGGCCTGTTAGACGCGGGTGAAAAACACTTCGCAGCAACTGGCAAACCACTGTTCTCTTCTCACATGATCGACCTGTCTGAAGAGTCTCTGGAAGAAAACATCGCGATCAGCTCTAAATACCTGGAGCGTATGTCCAAAATGGGCATGACTCTGGAAATTGAACTGGGTTGCACCGGCGGCGAAGAAGATGGCGTAGATAACAGCCATATGGACGCTTCTGCTCTGTACACTCAGCCAGAAGACGTTGATTACGCTTACACCGAATTGAGCAAAATCAGCCCACGTTTCACCATCGCTGCTTCTTTCGGTAACGTGCACGGTGTTTACAAACCAGGTAACGTGGTTCTGACCCCGACTATCCTGCGCGATTCTCAGGATTATGTTTCTAAGAAACACAACCTGCCGCACAACTCCCTGAACTTCGTATTCCACGGCGGTTCCGGTTCTACTGCTCAAGAAATCAAAGATTCCGTGAGCTACGGTGTTATCAAAATGAACATCGATACCGATACCCAGTGGGCAACTTGGGAAGGTATCCTGAGCTATTACAAAGCTAACGAAGCGTATCTGCAAGGTCAGTTGGGCAACCCGAAAGGCGAAGACCAGCCGAACAAGAAATACTATGATCCGCGCGTATGGCTGCGTTCTGCACAGACTTCTATGATCACCCGTCTGGAGCAAGCTTTCAAAGAACTGAACGCAGTAGACGTTCTGTAATCTTTGTAGCTTAATTGCAGTATCGAAAAGCCCGCCTTGTGCGGGTTTTTTTATGTGCAGTAATGAGATCGCAATCGTTTATATCTCAATATTTAAAAATAAAATATCCCGGTAAACTCACTGTTTGTTATCCAATAATTCCTTTATTTAAGTTCATTAAATGATCAAATAAGCTCGGTGGATGTATTAATTAATTTTTAAAAATAACAAAATTAGTTTATATTTCACCTTGAACCCTAAGATAAATCTTCTCTTGCTATTATAAAATGCAGTATGAACAGCTGCTTATTTAAACTTATATGATTAAATTATCTCCATAACTTAATTTTATTAGGGGGCTTAAGGTTGATGCGCGTCATATTAAAGGCTGATTGTTTTTATATATGTGTTTGTTTTTAAAGTATTTATTTTAATTGATTGCTTTGCATGCAATTAACTCTCAAGTATTTGTGAGTCAAGCCACATAACATCCTGTGTGCAATTCGTTATGATCTTCTGCATGGAAAGTTAATTGAGCGCAGAACTTCATGGACAATAATTCGTTACCAAAGACACAACACCTGATGGTATTCCAGGAAGTTGTCAGGAGTGGTTCATTTGGTTCTGCGGCAAAACAGCTTGGTCTTTCCCAACCGGCAGTGAGCAAAGTTATTAGTGAGATGGAAGCTTATTTTGGTTTAGAGCTTATCATCAGAAAAAACACTGGCGTAAAATTGACCGAAGCAGGCAAAGTGTTACTGACATACTCAGAATCCATCACGCGTGAACTGAGAAATATGTGCAGCGAAATGAGCCGTATGATTGGCAATACTGTCTGTGATGTATCATTTGGCTATCCTTCCTTGATCGGTTTTACTTTTTTGCCGGGCATGATGAAAGAGTTTAAAGGGCTCTTTCCACAATCTCAGGTATCTATGTTCGAAGCCCAGCTTTCCTCATTCTTGCCAGCAATACGTGATGGTCGTCTGGATTTTGCAATCGGTACTCTGAGTGATGAAATGCTGCTGCAAGATCTCCATATTGAGCCACTATTTGAGTCAGAATTTATTCTGGTTGCGAACCGAACACGGGTAGTTAAAGGAACGACTACGCTAAGTGCTTTAAGTGATGAACAATGGGTCTTACCGCAAACGGAAATGGGATATTACAGCGAACTCCTCACTACGCTGCAAAAGAATAATATTAAAAGCGAAAATATCGTTAAAACTGATTCTGTAGTGACTATTTATAATTTAGTATTGAATGCCGACTTCCTGACGGTAATCCCTCGAGATATGATTGCCCCATTTGGTTCTAACCAATTTATAAAAATACCTGTTGAAGATAAATTACCTATAGCTCGCTATGCTGCGGTGTGGTCTAAAAATTACCGAATCAATCATTCTGCAGCCACATTAGTTGAGCTTGCCAAAAAACATTCGTTGCGTAGCCAGTTTCAATTTAATCAATTAACTGAAGTTGCTTAGCCTAATTCAGTAATTGATAAATATATAACTCATTCAAGGTGATTGATTTAATAAGAAGTCACCTCCTGTATTGTTTTAGCTTTTTAATGTTGAGGTCAACATGCATATCGACTATGAACTTCCTGTTACTATTATTGATGTCCTTGAAGCGAAGAAAAGACTCGCTGGATATATATATAAAACAGGAATGCCTCGTTCTAATTATCTCAGCGAATGCTGCAAAGGCGAGATATTTTTGAAATTTGAAAATATGCAGCGTACAGGTTCATTTAAAATACGAGGTGCTTTTAATAAACTTAGCTCCTTAACTGAAGAAGAAAGAAAAAAAGGGGTAGTGGCTTGTTCTGCTGGCAACCACGCGCAAGGGGTTTCACTTTCCTGCGCTATTCTGGGAATCAATGGCAAGGTGGTGATGCCAAACGGTGCACCGAAATCTAAAGTGGCAGCAACTACCGATTACTCAGCACAGGTAGTGATGCACGGCGATAACTTCAACGACACCATAGCTAAGGTTAGCGAAATTGTTGAGATGGAAGGGCGTATCTTCATACCGCCGTATGATGATGAACATGTTATTGCCGGGCAAGGCACTATCGGCCTCGAGATTCTTGAAGATTTATATGATGTAGATAACGTTATTGTGCCGATTGGCGGTGGTGGCTTAATCGCCGGAATTGCGTTGGCGATTAAATCAATCAATCCGACAATTAATATTATTGGCGTGCAGGCAGAAAATGTTCATGGAATGGCTGCATCATTTTATAAAGGTGAACTGACGGCACACCGCACTTCAGGTACATTAGCCGATGGTTGTGATGTTTCCCGTCCTGGTAGAATAACTTATGAAATCGTCAAGAAATTAGTTACCGATATTGTATTAGTCAGTGAAGATGAAATTCGCAACAGTATGGTGGCGCTAATCCAGCGCAATAAAGTTGTTACTGAAGGCGCTGGCGCACTGGCCACTGCGGCTTTATTGAGTGGCAAATTGGATCACTATATTAAAGGCCGTAAAACAGTAAGCATTATCTCTGGCGGAAACATCGATCTCTCGCGTGTTTCGCAAATAACAGGATCAGCAGATATTTGATATAGCCAACTAATTCGGGTTGCACTCAGGGTAATAAATGTGTAACCCGGAATATAACGGATATTGAATTATTAAAGGAACTCTATTATGAGTAATACTGATGCAACCCTTATTGGCCAAAAAGCTGTATCGCAATGGCGCAAATCTGACACCACCTGGACATTAGGTTTATTTGGCACAGCTATCGGTGCCGGGGTTTTATTTTTCCCTATTCGTGCAGGTTACGGCGGCTTAATTCCAATATTGATTATGTTGTTCCTGGCTTATCCCATTGCATTTTACTGCCACCGCGCACTGGCACGCTTGTGTCTTTCGGGCAGCAACCCTTCTGGAAATATTACCGAAACGGTAGAAGAGCATTTTGGTAAGACTGGTGGTGTGGTAATCACCTTCCTGTACTTCTTCGCCATTTGCCCGCTGCTGTGGATCTATGGCGTTACGATTACCAACACCTTTATGACTTTCTGGGAAAACCAGCTGCAACTCATGCCCCTAAACCGCGGTGTGGTGGCGCTGTTCCTGCTGCTGTTGATGGCTTTTGTTATCTATTTTGGCAAGGACCTGATGGTCAAAGTCATGAGCTATCTAGTGTTCCCGTTCATTGCCTGCCTGATCCTGATTTCTGTCTCGCTGATCCCTTACTGGAACTCTGCGTTTATCGACCAGGTGAGTCTCAGCGATATTTCGTTTACCGGCAGTGACGGCATTCTTGTGACCGTATGGCTCGGTATTTCCATCATGGTCTTCTCCTTTAACTTCTCGCCGATTGTCTCTTCGTTTGTGGTTTCCAAACGCGAAGAGTATGAGAAGGACTTCGGCAGGCAGTACACCGAAGACAAATGCTCGAAAATTATCTCCCGTGCCAGCATGTTGATGGTGGCTGTTGTGATGTTCTTCGCCTTCAGCTGCCTGTTCACGCTTTCCCCGCAGAACATGGCCGAAGCTAAAGCGCAAAACATTCCGGTGCTTTCTTATCTGGCAAACCACTTCTCATCGATGTCAGGTTCGAAGTCTACCTTCGCCACTACGCTTGAGTATGGCGCGTCGATTATTGCCCTGGTCGCTATCTTCAAATCCTTCTTCGGCCACTATCTCGGCACCCTCGAAGGACTTAACGGCCTGGTTCTCAAGTTTGGCTACAAGGGCGATAAAACCAAAGTCTCCGGGGGCAAACTCAATCTCATCAGTATGGTCTTTATCATGGGGTCGACCTGGGTTGTGGCTTATGCCAACCCCAATATCCTCGATTTGATTGAAGCCATGGGTGCGCCGATTATCGCCTCTCTGCTTTGCCTGCTGCCAATGTATGCCATTCGCAAAACCCCTGCGCTGGCGAAATATAAAGGCAGAACCGAAAACATTTTTGTCACAGTAATTGGTTTGCTGACCATTCTTAATATTGTCTACAAGCTTATCTAATTACTTACTCAGGATGAGTGGAATTTAAAAATGAATGAATACCCGGTAGTGTTGACGATTAACTGTGGTTCTTCATCGGTTAAGTTTTCAGTCTTAGATGCAGAAACTTGCGATGTGCTTTTATCTGGAATTTGCGAAGGTATTAATACCGAGCATGCATTTTTAACGGTCAATGATGGAGAGCCAGTTATTCTGGCTCACCAGAATTATGAAGAGGCACTCGCTGCAATATCTGCTGAACTTGAGAAACGTCATTTAATTGATAGTGTGGCCTTTGTTGGCCACCGTATTGCTCACGGTGGTTCTTTATTTAGCGAGTCGGTATTAATTACCGATGACGTTATAGAAAAAATTCGCCAGGTTTCACCTTTGGCTCCGCTGCACAATTATGCCAATTTACACGGCGTGGAATCTGCACGGCTTCGTTTCCCTGGCGTTCCTCAAGTCGCGGTATTCGATACCAGTTTCCACCAGACGCTAAAGCCCGAAGCTTATTTGTACGGTCTGCCATATCGTTACTTTGAAGAGTATGGCGTTCGCCGCTATGGGTTCCATGGCACTTCGCATCGTTACGTAGCGCAGCAGGCATGTGAATTATTAGACCTCAGGCCAGAAGACTCAGGGTTGGTGATTGCTCACTTAGGCAACGGCGCTTCGGTTTGTGCGGTTCAGAATGGTGCGAGCGTCGACACCTCAATGGGCATGACGCCACTCGAAGGGCTGATTATGGGCACACGTTGCGGTGACGTGGATTTTGGCGCAATGGCTTGGCTTGCGCATCAGACCGGGCAATCTATTGATGATCTTGAGCAGGTCGCCAATAAAGAGTCAGGGCTGTTAGGGCTTTCGGGTTTATCGTCAGATTTACGCACGCTGGAAAATGCCTGGCACAACGGCGATATACGGGCGCAATTAGCGATAAAAACTTTTGTTCACCGAATTACCAGAACCATTGGTGCGCATATCGCTGCGTTAAATCGTTTTGATGGCGTTATTTTTACCGGTGGCATTGGTGAAAATTCAATACTTATTCGTCGCCTGGTCGCCGAGCGGTTACGCGTCTTTGGTATTGAACTGGACGTCGATAAAAATAACCAGCCTAACCGAATCGGTGAACGTATTATTTCTTGCTCACAGTCGCCGGTCAATTTAGCTGTTATTCCTACCAATGAAGAAAAAATGATTGCGCTTGATGCTTTGCATTTAGGTAAAGAATGCCAGTTAGCCGAATACGCCTGATATACCCGTCATCATTCAAATTGCAAGGAAAGGGGCTAATGCCCTTTTCCTGCAACTCGAAATATAAAGGGTATAAATTAATAATGTGCTTTAAAGGAATGAAGTAATGAAAGTGGATATTGATATTACCAACGATAATTATTCCCATGCCTGGCAGCAGTTTTCTGGTGACGAATGGAAAAAGACAATTAATGTTCGGGATTTTATCCAGCAGAACTATACGCCGTATGAAGGTGATGAATCATTCTTAGCAGGCGCAACTCCAGCGACCACTGCACTGTGGGAAAAGGTGATGGACGGTATTCGCATCGAAAATGCCACCCATGCCCCGGTGGATTTCGACACCAATATTGCCACCACGATTACCGCCCATGCGCCCGGCTATATTCTCAAAGAGCGTGAAAAAATTGTCGGTTTGCAAACCGATAAACCGCTGAAGCGCGCACTCCATCCGTACGGCGGTATCAATATGATCAAAAGCTCATTCGAAGCTTATGGTCGTGAAATGGATGCAGATTTTGAATACCAGTTCACCTCGCTGCGTAAGACGCATAACCAGGGCGTGTTTGATGTTTACTCGCCGGATATTTTGCGCTGCCGTAAATCGGGTGTGTTGACTGGTTTGCCAGATGGCTACGGGCGTGGCCGCATTATTGGCGACTACCGCCGCGTTGCGCTTTACGGGATTACATACCTGGTGCGCGAGCGTGAATTGCAGTTTGCCGATCTACAGGGCCAGCTTGAGCGCGGCGAAAACCTGGAAGCAGTGATACGCCTGCGCGAAGAGTTGTCTGAACATCGCCGCGCACTGTTACAAATCCAGGAGATGGCGGCGAACTATGGCTTTGATATTTCACGCCCTGCCAACAATGCACAAGAAGCGTTGCAATGGCTCTATTTTGCCTACCTGGCTGCGGTGAAATCGCAAAATGGTGGGGCGATGTCACTGGGCCGCACCACCTCGTTTATCGATATTTATATTGAACGCGATCTGAAAGCGGGCTTGCTGACTGAGCTTCAGGCGCAAGAGCTGGTCGATCATTTCATTATGAAGATCCGCATGGTGCGCTTTTTGCGTACGCCAGAGTTCGACTCACTGTTCTCCGGCGACCCTATCTGGGCGACGGAAGTTATCGGCGGTATGGGACTGGATGGGCGCACACTGGTTACCAAAAATGCCTATCGCTACCTGAACACGCTGTACACCATGGGACCAGCGCCAGAACCGAATCTGACCATTCTGTGGTCGGAAGCGCTGCCGAAACCATTCAAAGTGTACGCAGCAAAAGTCTCTATCGAAACCTCGTCTTTGCAGTACGAAAACGACGATCTGATGCGCTGTGATTTTGACAGCGATGACTACGCGATCGCCTGCTGCGTCAGCCCGATGGTGATCGGCAAACAAATGCAGTTCTTTGGCGCCCGAGCTAACCTGGCAAAAACGCTGCTGTATTGCATCAACGGTGGCATGGATGAAAAACTCAAAATCCAGGTCGGCCCGAAAATGCCAATGTTGTTGGACGATGTTTTGGATTATGAAACGGTGATGAGCAGCCTCGATCACTTTATGGATTGGCTGGCGGCGCAATACATCACGGCGCTCAATCTCATCCACTATATGCATGATAAATACAGCTACGAAGCCTCGCTGATGGCGCTGCATGACCGGGATGTTTATCGCACGATGGCATGTGGTATTGCCGGGCTCTCGGTGGCGGTGGATTCGCTTTCCGCGATCAAATACGCCACGGTGAAACCAGTGCGCGACCAGAACGGGCTGGCGGTTGATTTCGTGATTGAAGGCGAGTACCCGCAATACGGTAATAATGACGATCGTGTTGATGCTATTGCCTGCGATCTGGTTGAGCGCTTTATGAAGAAGATCCAGGCGCTACCAACTTATCGCAATGCGGTGCCGACTCAGTCGATCCTGACGATCACCTCGAACGTGGTGTATGGGCAAAAAACGGGTAACACGCCAGATGGTCGCCGCGCCGGTATGCCATTTGCACCAGGCGCGAACCCAATGCACGGGCGGGATCGGAAAGGCGCGGTGGCTTCATTAACGTCGGTCGCCAAACTGCCGTTCAGTTACGCCAAAGATGGTATCTCTTACACCTTCTCGATTGTTCCTGCGGCATTAGGGCGTGATGACGCCGTGCGCCAGTTAAACTTGGTAGGATTGCTGGATGGTTATTTCCATCACGATGTGCGAACTGAAGGCGGCCAGCATCTGAATGTAAACGTCATGAACAGGGAAATGCTGCTTGATGCCGTTGAACATCCGGAAAACTACCCGACGCTGACCATCCGCGTTTCCGGCTATGCAGTGCGTTTTAATGCTCTGACGCGAGAACAGCAACAGGATGTGATTTCTCGCACCTTTACTCACTCGATCTGATACCACGCTGCATTTATTCACCCTCCTGAAACCCGCCACGTGCGGGTTTTTTTCGGCCTAATTTGTGAGCAACTTGGCATATTCGGTTGTTTTGTTTACCCTTTAAAGTCTCTGTTGTGCCTTTCAGGCGCAAATTTCAGTAATGACAAGGAACCGTGAATGGAAGATCTCAACGTAGTAGACAGTATTAATAATGCTGGAGGGTGGCTGGTGCGCAACCAGGCGTTACTGCTGAGCTATGCGGTCAACATTGTGGCGGCGATTGCGATAATCATCGTCGGGATGATCGTGGCCCGCGTGGTTTCTAATACTATTAACCGTGTAATGTTGGCGCGTGGTATTGATGCGACGGTAGCTGATTTCCTTTCCGCTCTGGTGCGTTACGGCATCATCGCATTTACGTTAATTGCTGCGCTGGGGCGCGTTGGCGTACAGACTGCGTCCGTTATCGCTGTACTCGGTGCCGCAGGTTTAGCCATTGGTCTGGCATTGCAAGGTTCGCTTTCTAACCTGGCGGCAGGTGTATTGCTGGTGACCTTCCGCCCATTCCGCGCAGGTGAGTATGTTGATCTCGGCGGTATTGCAGGCTCAGTGCTGAACGTGCAGATTTTCTCTACCACTTTGCGCACTGTGGACGGCAAAATCGTTGTGGTGCCAAACGGTAAAATCATCGCCGGCAATATTATTAACTTCTCCCGCGAACCGGTGCGCCGCAACGAATTTATCATCAGCGTGGCGTACGATTCGGATATCGATAAGGTTAAGCAAATCCTGACAGATATCATCAACAGCGACGAGCGCGTGCTGAAAGACCGCGAAATCACCGTGCGCCTCAATGAGCTTGGGCCGTCAGCCATTAACTTTGTGGTGCGAGCCTGGAGCAACAGCGGCGACCTGCAAAACGTCTATTGGGATGTGTTGGAACGCGTTAAACGCGAGTTTGATGCACAGGGAATCAGCTTCCCTTATCCGCAAATGGATGTGAATTTCAAACGCGTGAAAGAAGCTGCGTAACAGTGATTTTTTGGGGCCAGTTTAGGCTGGCCCATTTCTCATTAGCAATACTTATAAACCATTAAAATTATCCATTTCCTCTAATAATCTTTCCCCATTACACTCCTCTTTAATTGCTGAACATTAAAGAGTGAATTATCGTGTTATCTTATTTTTTTCAAGGTCTTACATTAGGTGCTGCGTTAATCCTGCCGCTGGGGCCACAAAATGCGTTTGTGATGAACCAGGGCATTCGCCGCCAATATCATCTGATGATTGCCTCCCTTTGCGCTATTAGCGATGTACTGCTGATTTGCGGTGGGATATTTGGCGGTAGCGCGCTGCTGATGCAGTCGCCATGGCTGCTGGCTATCGTCACGTGGGGCGGTGTGGCATTCCTATTGTGGTATGGCTGGGGCGCATTGCGTACCGCGATGAGCAGCAGCGTTGAGCTGGCATCGGCAGAAGTGATGAAACAGGGGCGCTGGAAAATTATCGCCACCGTGCTGGCGGTGACCTGGCTTAATCCGCATGTTTATCTGGATACTTTTGTGGTGCTGGGGAGTCTCGGCGGGCAACTTGCTGATGAACCGAAGCGCTGGTTTGCATTAGGTACCGTGAGTGCTTCTATCCTGTGGTTTTACGGCCTGGCACTGCTGGCGGCATGGCTGGCACCGCGTCTGCGTACCGCGAAAGCTCAGCGCATTATTAATGGCGTGGTTGGCGTGGTGATGTGGGTTATTGCCTTACAACTGGCGGCAGATGGCGTACGCCATATCACTACCCTGATAGGCTAATTAGCCTTTATCTGATAGACAACTGACTATTCCAGGCTAAGCTTGCTGCCAGACGTCCGTGTATTTTGCGGGCGTAATGACAGTGGAATGTAGCATGGAGGAATTACAGTGAAGTTTAAAACCCTGGCATTAGCCGCTTTAGTGGGATTAGGTTCGGTTCCGACGTTGGCCGATGAGTTGCCAAATGGCCCACATGTCGTGACATCCGGCACCGCAAGCGTGGATGCTGTTCCTGACATTGCTAAGCTCGCTATCGAAGTCAATGTGTCAGCCAAAGATGCGGCATCAGCTAAAAAACAGGCTGACGATCGTGTTGCACAATACCTGACATTCTTGCAGCAAAGTGGCATCGAGAAGAAAGACATCAATGCTGCCAATCTTCGTACTCAACCAGAATATGAATACCTGAAGGATGGTAAAACGCAGCTTAAAGGCTACATTGCCGTGCGTCAGGTTGATGTCACGCTGCGTAAACTCGACAAAATGAACGAGTTGCTTGATGGCGCTTTAAAAGCGGGTCTTAACGAAATTCGTTCTGTTTCTCTGGGTGTTGCGAATCCGGAATCATACAAAGACAAAGCGCGTAAAGCCGCTATCGACGATGCCGTTCGCCAGGCAAAACTGCTGGCCGAAGGCTTTAGCAGCAAGTTGGGCCCAGTTTATAGCGTGCGTTACCATGTCTCTAACTACCAACCAGCGCCGATGGTGCGGATGATGAAAGCTGACGCGGCTGCGCCGGTTTCAGCCCAGGATACCTACGACCAGCAAACTATCCAGTTTGACGACCAGGTTGATGTGGTGTTTGAACTCGAACGCGCTAAGAGCGAGCAGCCTGCACAATAAATGGTGGATGGCGCTTGCGCTTATCTACCCTACTAAACAAGAAGGCCGCTAAATATTAGCGGCCTTTTTCTATTCGGCGTCCTGTCGTAGAACTTTATGCCCGTACTCAAGAAGTGCATCGGTCACATTACGCATCATACGGCTTTCTGGCGCAAAACGGTGCCAGTACAGCATTCGGCGTTGCATCAGGCCTGGCGTCAGGTCAATCAGCTCACCGCTGTTAATCTCTCTTTCGATTTGAAGATGCGGAATCATGCAGCATGTGGTGCCCTGGCGTGCCAGCTGCACAAAGGCTTCTGACGAGTTAACGATGTGGCACGGTACGCTGCCCGGTGACAAATCGAAGTTCTGCTGCAAGAACGCCTGGTGCATATCGTCGAGATGGTCAAACGCGACAGCAGGGGCTTTTAGCAGGGCAGAACGCGTGACGCCGTTCGGGAAATAGCGAGCGGCAAAATCTTTCGAACCGACAAACAGATAATCCAGTGCACCCAGCCTGTCGACCAGACAACTTGGCAACGGCTGTGGCTGAATGGACACCGCACCGACCACTTCACCACGACGCAGGCGTTCTTGCGTTCGGGTTTCATCTTCAACCTGAAGATTCAGGCGGATAGGGGAGTCAGCAAGCACAGGAGCGAGTGCTGGCAGCAGCCAGGTTGCCAGACTGTCGGCGTTGACCGCAAGAGATAGCAGTAGTGGTGTGGAACCCGTTTGTTCATCGCCCAACCACTCTTCTTCAAGCAATTCCACCTGGCGCAATAACGCCAATAGCTTTTGTCCTTGCTCGGTTGGACGAGGTGGCACGGTGCGCACTAACAATGGTTGGCCGAACATATTTTCCAGTTGCTTGATACGCTGTGAAACGGCTGATTGAGTGATGCAGAGCTTTTGTGCCGCACGCTCAAAACCACGTTCACGAATAACTGCATCCAGCGCCTGTAGTGTTCTATAGTCCGGGCGTTTCATTGTTGTTGGCTAACTCCTGTTTTTGTTATCCCAGCACTATGACATAAATTTGCACTCGATCCAGACCAAAACCACAAAGATCGGAGGAGTGCTGCCATTCACGGGGACAATCTCATGGCGCTTGCACTATAATGCGCGTCAGTTTTCACAGCACACAGGCAAAAAACCATGACGCAGGATGAACTGAAAAAAGCAGTCGGCTGGGCAGCATTACAATACGTGCAACCAGGCACTATCGTTGGTGTGGGTACCGGCTCTACGGCCGCACACTTTATTGATGCTCTCGGGACTATCAAGCATCAGATTGATGGTGCTGTTTCAAGCTCCGACGCTTCCACCGCTAAACTGAAAAGCCTTGGTATCACTGTTTTTGATCTTAACGAAGTTGACTCACTGGGCATCTACGTTGATGGCGCAGATGAGATCAACGGCCAGATGCAAATGATCAAAGGCGGTGGCGCCGCTCTTACCCGAGAAAAAATCATCGCGTCTGTGGCGGAAAAGTTTATCTGTATCGCTGATGCGTCTAAGCAGGTGGGCATCCTTGGTAACTTCCCGTTGCCGGTTGAAGTGATTCCAATGGCGCGTAGCTGTGTGGCTCGCCAACTGGTCAAACTGGGCGGCCGCCCTGAATACCGCCAGGGCGTGGTGACCGATAACGGCAACATCATTCTTGATGTTTATGGCCTGAGCATTGCCGAGCCTATCGCGCTGGAAAATGCGATTAACGGCATACCTGGTGTCGTGACTGTTGGCTTGTTTGCTAACCGTGGTGCGGATGTTGCGTTGATTGGTACTGCCGATGGCGTGAAAACCATTGTGAAATGATATGACCGGGGCGCAGTAGCGCCCCTTAAAATGAATAAAAAATGACAAAATAATCTAACGCTAAATTTGGTGACATATGTCACATTATTAACAACTGTCTACTTTTCATTCCTGGTTCTCTCTTCTACTTAGCATTTTCTGCTGCCTGCTATAGCTTATTCCTTTTTTGACCAGATGAGTGCGCAATCGTTTATATTGCCCCGCCCGTATTTTTTGATATTTTGGCAGAAGGGTGTCTTATCACACAGCACAACATCAGTTCTAAAAATAGGGTCGGGAAATGGCAAAAGTATCACTGGATAAAGACAAGATTAAATTCCTGCTGGTGGAAGGCGTACACCAGAAAGCCGTGGATAACCTTCGCGCAGCAGGCTATACCAACATCGAATACCACAAAGGCGCGCTGGACAGCGAAGCCCTGAAAGAGTCGATCCGTGATGCGCATTTCATTGGTCTGCGTTCCCGCACTAACTTAACTGAAGATGTTCTGGCTGCAGCTGAAAAGCTGGTGGCTGTGGGCTGTTTCTGCATCGGTACTAACCAGGTTGACCTGAATGCTGCGGCTAAACGCGGCGTGCCAGTGTTTAATGCTCCGTTCTCCAACACGCGTTCTGTTGCTGAACTGGTTATTGGCCAACTGTTGTTGCTGATTCGTGGTGTGCCAGAAGCTAATGCTAAAGCACATCGTGGTGTGTGGAATAAAGTGGCTGTGGGTTCTTATGAAGCGCGCGGCAAGAAACTCGGCATCATTGGTTACGGCCATATCGGGACTCAGTTGGGTATTTTGGCTGAAGCGCTTGGCATGAACGTATTCTTCTACGATATCGAAAACAAACTGCCACTAGGTAATGCTACTCAGGTGCAGCACTTGTCAGATTTGCTCAATATGAGCGACGTAGTCAGCCTGCATGTGCCTGAAAATGCTTCCACTAAAAATATGATTGGTGCCAATGAACTGGCATTAATGAAGCCGGGCGCGCTGCTTATCAATGACGCACGTGGCACTGTGGTGGATATTCCTGCCCTGTGTGATGCTTTAGCACGTAAGCATCTGTCTGGCGCGGCAATCGATGTGTTCCCAACTGAGCCTGCGACTAACAGCGATCCGTTTAACTCACCACTGTGTGAATTTGATAACGTGATCCTGACTCCGCACATCGGCGGTTCTACTCAGGAAGCACAGGAAAACATCGGTCTGGAAGTGGCTGGCAAGCTGGCAAAATACTCTGATAACGGCTCAACGTTGTCTGCGGTTAACTTCCCAGAGGTTTCCCTGCCGCTGCACGGTGGAAGCACCAGCCGCTTGCTGCACATTCATGAAAACCGTCCGGGCATTTTGACCGCACTGAACCAAATTTTTGCCGAGCAAGGCATCAACATTGCCGCTCAGTACCTGCAAACTACTCCGCAAATGGGTTATGTGGTTATCGATGTCGATGCTGAAGAAGATGTTGCTGAAGCTGCACTGAAATCTATGAAGGCGATTCCAGGCACTATTCGCGCTCGTCTGCTTTACTAATCTCAAATCTACGGGAGCCTGCATGGGCTCCTGTTTTTTCTTAAAGTCCTTTTCCTGAGTTGTTTTTTTAGCCTGTCCCACGGATAGTTACGCTTTTAGCCAGGCGGCGAAACAACATGACCAGTACATTCTTAAAATCCGGTGCCTTTATACTGCTATTGATTCTCATCTATACGGGCCTTAGCACCGCAGACAGGCTTACCTGGCTGATGGAAGTCACGCCGGTCATTATTATCGTCCCTCTGCTTTTAGCGACTCACGCTCGCTACCCGCTGACTCCGCTGCTGTATACGCTGATTTTCTTCCACGCCATTATTTTGATGGTCGGCGGTTTGTATACCTACGCGAAAGTACCCATTGGCTTTGATGTGCAGGAATGGTTCGGCCTGAGCCGCAACCCGTATGACAAACTCGGCCATTTCTTCCAGGGGCTGGTTCCGGCACTTGCTGCGCGGGAAATCCTGATCCGTGGTGGCTATGTCCGTGGGCGCAAAATGGTCGCGTTTCTGGTGTGCTGCGTAGCGCTCGCCATCAGTGCGTTGTATGAACTCGTTGAATGGGCGGCGGCGCTGTCATTAGGGCAGGGAGCTGATGAGTTTCTGGGGACTCAGGGCGATGTCTGGGACACGCAATCAGATATGTTTTGTGCGCTTCTCGGCGCGCTGTTTACTGTTTTGATATTGCAATACTGGCACACAAAGCAGCTACTAAAACTACGCGTAGCCTGATCTCACCACTGCCAAATCTTTGACGGCGTGACTACCGCAGGCAATGGGATATCCCATTCTTGCGCAGGTAACGCCGGAACGTGCTGGCAATCGTGCGCCAGCCCAACCGGCCACAAGCCATGCTGCTGCCAGTTTTGCAACGTACGGTCGTAAAAACCACCACCCATTCCCAATCTTTGGCCCTGTCCATCGAACGCAACCAGCGGCGTAATCAGCACATCCAGTTTATTCAGCGGCAGTACGTCGCGCACATCAAGTTTAGGCTCAAGGATTTTCAGACGATTCATCACCAGATGGCTATCCTCGGCATAACGCAGGAACAGCAAATTGCCTTTACTAAAGGGATGCAGGACGGGCAGGTAAACGGTTTTTCCCGCGAGCCATAAGGCGCGGATTAACGGCGTGGTATCCAGCTCACCATCAAACGACAAAAACACAGCGACCGTCGCAGCTTTCGCAATGGGCTCATAAGCAAGCATGCGCACAGCGGCAAGTTCAGCAAATTGATGTTGTTCAGTTGGAGTGAGTGCGCGGCGTCGTTGCCGAATATGTTGCCGGATTTCTGAGCGAAGCGATGGGATTAGCTGAATTTTCGTCATGGTAATGACTAATTTGGTAGAAAGAGGGAATCTCCGAGATGCCGCCGCAGGCTGTAACCCTTGAACCCTTGGTTCAAGGTGAATGCAGCGTCAGAATCATCAGGCTTCTCGGACGGACCGAGCATGCTCACAGAATCTGGAGCACCACATTCTTGTGGTATGAAATATCGGCTCAGGGGACTGGCCCGCATGCAAACATCTCAGAGAAATTTGGTCTTCAAAGTTACTCTACCATAGGTAACTGTGAAGTGTTATTCAAAATTTGGACCCTGTCTTTCTGTTATGCGACCTTGCTCAAGCAACGCTTGTTCGATGGTCTGCTGTAACATCCGAATACGTTCTTCCATATTGGAAGCGTAGTCGCGGGTTTTCGATTTTTCCTGAGCCAACTCGTAGCAAATGTTCAGTGCCGCGATGAAAACTAACTGCTCAGTATTTGTGACTCTAGTGCGAACTTTTAAATCTTGCAACCGTTGATTAAGCTCTTCCGCCGCAAGATTCAGTGCATCCTGTTGTTCAGGCGGACAATTCACGCGCAATGAACGACCGAAAATTTGGATATCGACTGGTTGTGCAGACATGCCACCTTCCTGCTGTTAACTCGCCTGCCTTCGTTTACCGTACCTGGTAACGAAAGGGGCGTCACTATAGCTATCCCGAAATGAAGATACAAGCCCTTTTCTGGTGCCTTGGGGTCCCTGGTGGTAGCATAACATGAACTATCCCTGCCAACGATGGCGAATGCGCATGTCTATACAGAACACTATGCCTGACTATGACTTAGTCGGCCAACTTTTGAACCAACAAGGTGTGGGTCTGACGGCCTCCGAAATGCACGGCCTGATTAGCGGCATGCTGTGTGGTGGCAACAAAGATACCAGCTGGCAGTCACAGCTACACGACCTGACAAACGAAGGCCTGGCCTTTGGTCAAAACCTTGCCGATACATTGCGCCAGATGCACGGTGCAACGAGCGATTCGCTGGAAGATGACGGTTTCCTGTTCCAGCTTTACCTGCCCGATGGCGACGACGTTACCGTATTCCAGCGTGCCGACGAACTAGCGGGTTGGGTAAACCACTTCCTGCTGGGCCTTGGCGTAACGCAGCCTAAGCTCGATAAAGTCACCGGCGAAACCGGGGAAGCTATCGACGATCTGCGCAACATTGCGCAATTGGGTTACGACGAAGATGAAGATCAAGAAGAGTTGGAAATGTCACTCGAAGAGATTATCGAGTATGTGCGCGTTGCGGCATTGTTGTGCCATGACACCTTTACCCGCCCGGTTCCGACCGCGCCAGAAGTGCAAAAACCCACTCTGCATTAATCATTATTAGCTTCAGGAGGTGTGATGAATCAGCACGAATTTCTCCGGCGCCGTCAGGCGTTGTTGGCCAAAATGGCTCCGGCAAGCGCCGCGCTTATCTTTGCCGCTCCCGAGGTAACACGCAGTGCCGACAGTGAGTATCCGTATCGCCAGAATAGCGATTTCTGGTACTTCACCGGTTTCAACGAACCTGAAGCTGTACTGGTACTGATTAAAAGCGACGAAACCCATAATCACAGCGTGCTGTTCAATCGCCTGCGCGATAAAACCGCGGAAATTTGGTTTGGGCGTCGCCTTGGCCAGGAAGCGGCACCCGAAAAACTGGGTGTCGACCGTGCGCTGGCATTTTCCGAAATTGATGAGCAACTGCATCAGTTGCTCAATGGTCTCGATGTTGTCTATCACGCGCAGGGCGAACACGCTTACGCTGACACCATCGTTTTTGCCGCCCTTGATAAACTGCGCCGTGGTTCACGCCAGAATCTTGTCGCACCCGCGACATTGACCGACTGGCGCCCGTGGGTTCACGAGCAGCGCCTGTTTAAGTCGGAAGAAGAGATCGTCGCCATGCGCCGCGCCGGGGAAATCACGGCACTCGGACACACCCGTGCGATGGAAAAATGCCGTCCGGGGATGTTTGAATACCAGCTCGAAGGCGAAATTCTTCACGAATTTAACCGCCACGGTGCACGCTTCCCGTCTTACAACACCATTGTTGGCAGCGGTGAAAACGGCTGTATTCTTCATTACACCGAAAACGAAAGCCAAATGCGTGAAGGCGATTTGGTGCTGATCGACGCCGGTTGCGAATACAAAGGTTATGCCGGTGACATTACCCGCACCTTCCCTGTGAACGGTAAATTCAGCGCGCCGCAGCGTGCAATTTACGACATCGTTCTCGAATCCCTTGAAACTGCTCTACAACTCTACCGCCCAGGCACCTCGATGCAGGAAGTTACCACGCAAGTGGTGCGCATTATGGTTAACGGCCTGGTGAACCTTGGGATTCTCAAAGGCGATGTTGACCAGCTGATTACTGATAACGCCCATCGCCCGTTCTTTATGCACGGCTTGAGCCATTGGCTGGGGCTGGATGTGCATGACGTTGGTCATTACGGTAAGGACCGCTCACGCCTGCTTGAACCTGGCATGGTGATTACCGTTGAACCTGGTTTATACATTGCGCCAGATGCAGATGTGCCCGCCGAGTACCGTGGCATTGGTATTCGTATTGAAGACGATATTCTTATCACCGCCGACGGTAACGAAAACCTGACGGCAAGCGTGGTGAAATCCGCGGATGATATTGAAGCGTTAATGGCGGCGGCACGGCACTCATGAGCGTGATTATTGTCGGTGGCGGTATGGCGGGCGCGACGCTCGCGCTGGCTATATCGCATTTGACCCATGGAAAATTGCCGGTCCATTTGATTGAAGCGGCAGCTCCTGAATCTGCGGCGCACCCTGGTTTTGATGCTCGCGCCATCGCCATTGCCCAAGGGACTTGCCAGCAATTAACACGCATTGGTGTATGGCCTGCTATTAAAGACTGTGCGACGGCGATCACTACCGTTCATGTTAGCGATCGCGGTCATGCAGGTTTTGTCACTCTGGAAGCAGAGGATTATCAGATACCTGCGTTAGGGCAGGTGGTAGAACTGCATGATGTTGGGCTGCGATTATTTGCGTTGCTACGCAAAGCGCCTGGCGTGACGTTGCATTGCCCGCAACGTGTCGCGTCCTTTACTCGCGAAACCGATAAAGTGAGCGTTAAGCTCGATAATGGCGAATGTATTGAAGGCCAATTGTTAGTGGCTGCAGATGGTTCTCGCTCGCAGCTTGGTGCGCAGTGTGGCATGACCTGGCAGCAGCAGGCTTATCAGCAAGTGGCGGTTATTGCCAACATCACCACATCGCAGCCCCATAATGGTCGTGCTTTTGAGCGTTTTACCGAGCATGGGCCGCTGGCAATGTTACCGATGTCTGATGGGCGCTGTTCACTGGTCTGGTGCCATCCTCTGGCGGCTCAGGCTGACATTGCGCAGTGGGACGAAGAGCGGTTCTGCAATGAACTGCAACGCGCATTTGGCTGGCGGCTTGGGCGAATCACCCATGCAGGCGCGCGTGCGCAGTATCCTCTGGTATTAACCACGGCGACGCAGTCGGTTTCTCACCGTGTTGTGCTGGTGGGCAATGCTGCGCAAACGCTGCATCCGATTGCCGGGCAGGGCTTTAACCTGGGTTTACGCGATGTGATGTCGCTGGCTGAAAACCTGGCAGTGGCACATGAAGCATCTCAGGATATTGGCAGCTACGGCGTTTTGGCTGAATATCAGCAGCGCCGCCATGAAGACAAAATTGCCACCATTGGTGTGACCGATGGCCTGGTGCAGTTGTTTGCTAACCATTGGGTTCCGCTTGTCGTGGGGCGCAATCTCGGGCTGATGGCGATGGAACATTTCACTCCAGCGCGTGATGCGTTGGCTATGCGTACCCTCGGTTTGGTTGCACGTTAAAACAGGTTTTTAAGGAGAGTCAATTTGCAAAGCGTTGATGTGGCGATTGTTGGTGGTGGCATGGTTGGACTGGCGGTTGCCTGTGGTTTGCAAGGCAGCGGCTTGCGTGTTGCGGTGCTGGAGAACCATCTCCCACAGCCGCTGGCACCTGAATCTGCACCCGCTTTGCGTGTTTCGGCCATCAATGCCGCCAGCGAAAAACTGCTGGCTCACTTGGGTGTATGGCCGAAAATCATCGCTCAACGCGCCAGTTGCTATCACGGCATGGAAGTGTGGGATCAAGACAGCTTCGGGCATATCGCTTTTGACGATAAATCCTTTGGTTTCAGCCATCTTGGACACATTATCGAAAACTCGGTAATTCATCATGCATTGTGGCAACGAGCTGAGCAGTGCAGTGATGTCACCCTAATGGCTCCTGCCGAATTACAACAGGTCGCCTGGGGTGAAAACGAGGCGTTCATAACGCTAAAAGACGGCGCAATGCTCACCGCGCGTTTGGTTGTCGGAGCTGATGGTGCGAACTCCTGGCTGCGCAACCAGGCCGATATCCCGCTCACTTTTTGGGATTATAAACATCATGCGCTGGTGGCGACTATTCGCACCGCGGAACCCCATGAAGCAGTGGCTCGTCAGGTGTTTCATGGCGAAGGGATTTTGGCCTTCCTGCCGTTAAGTGACCCACATTTATGTTCAATTGTCTGGTCATTGGCGCCTCTGGAAGCTGAACGTTTGCAGCAGGCAAGCGATGAAGAATTTAATCAGGCGCTGTCCGTAGCATTCAATATGCGCCTTGGTTTGTGCAGTGTTGAAAGCGAACGCCAGGTGTTCCCGCTGACAGGCCGTTACGCGCGCAATTTTGCGGCTCACCGTCTTGCGCTGGTTGGCGATGCGGCACACACCATTCATCCGCTGGCCGGGCAGGGTGTGAATCTTGGCTTTATGGACGCAGCAGAGTTAATAGACGAAGTGCGCCGCTTACACAGCCAGGGCAAAGATATCGGGCAGTATTTGTATCTGCGTCGCTACGAACGCAGCCGCAAACACAGTGCCGCTTTAATGCTTGCCAGTATGCAGGGTTTCCGCGATCTGTTTGCCGGCAGCAATCCGGCGAAGAAACTGCTGCGTGATATCGGCCTGAAACTGGCGGATACGTTGCCGGGTGTTAAACCGCAACTTGTTAAGCAGGCGATGGGCTTACACGATTTACCGAATTGGTTAAGATAACTACGTCACATTTCCCTTTCCTTTTATTGAAAAGGGAAATGACCTCCTCATTTGAAAAATTCTAATCTCACCTCATATTTCGGATTACTTTTTCTCATCCCAAGCTTTTCACGATGTAGTGAATTTGTTTCTGAAATGGTCGTAAATGTTAGCTAACGCTAAATTATGACTAAAACACTTCTTATTTATGCGCGGTGTCTCGCATTTTTCCAGTCGAATACTCTGCATGCTGCGCCTTCTATTTTGGTCATAAGCTAATGCTATAACGGTTTTAGCCTTATGGTTTACTCCCTCATTCAATGGTAACTTCAGACAAAAGGTAACGTTTGCGTCGCCCTCGGGATCGGTGGCGATGCTGGGTTTCGTCTGACGAAAAGAAAAGCGAACAGCGCTTTTCAACCAGATGGTTAAAGAGGAAAAAATGACTCAAAAGACCCCTTTGTTTGAACAGCACAATCTCTGCGGTGCGCGCATGGTGGATTTCCACGGCTGGATGATGCCATTGCATTATGGATCGCAGATTGATGAGCACCATGCCGTGCGCAACGATGCCGGGATGTTTGATGTCTCCCACATGACCATCGTTGACCTGAAAGGCAGCCGTACCCGCGAATTCCTGCGTTATCTCGTCGCAAACGACGTAGCCAAACTGACCCAGCCGGGTAAAGCCCTCTACACCGCCATGCTCAACGCCTCCGGTGGTGTTATCGATGACCTGATTATCTATTTCCAGACCGAAGACTTCTTCCGCCTGGTGGTGAACTCTGCCACCCGCGAAAAAGATCTGGCCTGGATTAATCAACACGCCGAACCGTTCGCGGTTGAAGTCACCGTGCGTGATGATCTTTCGCTGATTGCAGTGCAAGGGCCAAACGCTCAGGCTAAAGCCGCGCAGCTATTTACTGAAGAACAACGCAAAGCGGTTGCTGGCATGAAACCATTCTTTGGTGTTCAGGCGGGCGATCTGTTTATTGCGACCACCGGTTATACCGGTGAGGCGGGCTATGAAATTGCCATGCCAAACGAAAAAGCTGCCGAATTTTGGGCGCAGCTTGTCGAGATTGGCGTGAAACCTTGCGGCCTTGGTGCGCGTGACACGCTGCGTCTGGAGTCCGGTATGAACCTGTATAGCCAGGAAATGGATGAGAGTGTTTCTCCATTGGCCGCGAATATGGGTTGGACCATCGCGTGGCAGCCTGAAGACCGTGATTTTATTGGTCGTGAAGCCCTGGAGAGCCAGCGTGAGAAAGGCACGGACCAGCTCGTTGGCTTGATCATGACGGAAAAAGGCGTATTACGTAATGAGCTGCCTGTTCGTTTTACTGATGAATCAGGCAACATCCGTGAAGGCGTTATCACCAGCGGGACCTTCTCGCCGACGTTAGGTTACAGCATTGCTCTGGCACGCGTTCCTGCGGGCATCGGCGAAACCGCCATTGTTCAAATCCGCAACCGAGAAATGCCGGTCAAAGTAACCA
>Ga0105251_10000739_pt1 | contig 29954 bp, 25 predicted proteins | sample KBSS64metaG_FD_80424 | JGI IMG/M metagenome (GOLD analysis project Ga0105251, IMG submission 80424) | Switchgrass rhizosphere microbial communities from Kellogg Biological Station, Michigan, USA - KBS S6-4 metaG | ecosystem: Host-associated > Plants > Roots > Rhizosphere > Soil | place...
AACACCGACGAAAGGCGCTCGCGCGAGCCATGAACCGAACGGTGAAAGCCTTGGCGAATGGCACCGCGCAAGCCGCTTGCGTAGAATGAACCGTTGAACATGAGCAGGTCTGGAAGGCAACGTTTGCGGCGTTTTTTCTACCGATGCGCCCGATCCAGGTCCGCGCAAAACCGGTAAGCCCTTCCGATGTCTGCACTCCTTTGCCCGCTTTACGGACCGAAGCCAACATAACGGAACATGCCCCTCGAACTTCTGTCCCGTCTGAAGAACGAAACCGCCGCGTGCCATGCGCGGCTCGAGAATGCACTCGACCTCATGCGGGACGACCTGCGTCGCGACGAGTACATTGCGCTGCTCGAACGATTCTATGGCTACGTCACGCCTTGGGAAGATGCGGTAGCCGCGTGCATGCCGGCATCGCTCTCCGACTTTTTCAATGCGCGCCGCAAGGCGGCGCTACTTGCCGCCGACCTCGCCGCGCTGACAGGCGAGACACAGTACGTCGCTTGCGTGCAGCAGGCCGATGCACACGATGATCTGCCGCGCATGCGCAACATCGGCGATGCGTTCGGCTCGATGTACGTGATGGAAGGCAGCACGCTCGGCGGGCGTTTCATCGCGCCTCATGTCGCCGAGCGTCTCGATCTCGCGCCGGGACGTGGCAATGCCTATTTCGACGGCTATGGCCCGCGCACGGGCAGCATGTGGAAGGCGTTTCGCGAGACCGCGGCGGCAAGCGTGCCCGAACGCCATTACGACGATGCGGTGAAAGCCGCCATCGCCACCTTCGACAGCCTGCACGCGTGGCTGTGCCCCGAAACGGCCGATGTCGGGCGTTTGCAGCCAGCGCCCGGAGCTGTCTGATGAGCGCCGCAAGCGAGCCGCCCATCGGCGCAGGGGCTTTGCACGACGCATCGAAGGGACCGCCCGATGCCGAAGCACGCCGGCGCACGCTCAGTTCGGGCGTCGCGAGCAAGGACTGCGATGCCGAGCCGATCCACATTCCCGGCGGCATCCAGCCGCACGGCTTTCTGCTCGTGCTCGGCGACGACCTGCGCATCGTGCAGGCGAGCGAAAACCTTGCATCGCTGACGGGCGCGCACGTCGACGCATTGCTCGGCGAGCCGCTCGATGCCGTGATCGGCGCGGCGGGTGCGCAACGTATCGCGCAGGCGGCGGCCACCTCTGTGCTCGAGGACGCGCCGCTATATATCGGCCCGATCGACGTGACGCCTTCGTCCTCCGAACGCTCGCTGCGTTTCGATGTCACGATGCATCGTCACGAGGGCACGCTCATCGTCGAAATGGAAACCGCCGCCGCCACCGGCGACGCGTTCGCATCCATGTATCCGCTCGTGCGCACGTTCGCGCGCGGACTCCAGGAGGCGGCGACCGTGCAGGCGCTCGCCGAGCTCGCGGTGCGCGAAGTGCGGGGGATCACGCGTTTTGGCCGCGTGATGCTCTACAGCTTCGACGAGGAAGGCCGCAGCCACGTGCTCGCCGAAGACCGCGACGAGGCTTATCCGTCGTTCCTGCATCAGTTTTTCCCCGCGTCGGATATTCCGCGCCAGGCGCGCGCGTTGTATCTGAAGAACCGCATCCGCCTCGTCGTCGACGTGAACTACACGCCCGCGCGGCTCGTGCCAAGTGTGAACCCGGCCACTGGCCGTCCCACCGATCTCACGTACGCGACGCTGCGCAGCTTCTCGCCGGTGCATCTGGAATACATGCGCAACATGGGGACGCACGCTTCGATGTCCGTGTCGATCGTCGTGCGCGGGCAGTTGTGGGGACTCATCTCGTGTCACGATCACGACGCGCGCATCGTGCCGTTCAACACGCGCGTCGCGGTCGAGCATCTCGGGCACATGCTGTCGTTGCAGATCGAAGCGAAGGAGGAGCGCGCCGAAGGCGAGTATCTGGCCGCGCTGCGCCGCACGATGGGCCGTCTGATTTCCGCGATGGGCGAGCACGAGAACTTCGTCGCGGGTTTGCAGGCGGTGCCGAACGACGTATTGAGCTTCGCGCGCTCGGCGGGCGCGGCGATCGTCTTCGACGATCAGATCACGCTGCTCGGCTCGACCCCCGACGAGGACACTGTGCGCGCGCTCACGAACTGGCTCGCCGAGAACACGACCGGCGTGTGGGCGACGGATTCGCTCGCGCGCGAATGGGCGCCCGCCAAGGCGCACGAGGACAACGCGTGCGGCGTGCTCGCGGTGCCGGTCTCGCAGATCTTTCGCAACTATCTGCTATGGTTCAGGCCCGAAATGATGCAGACGATCAAGTGGGCGGGCGAGCCGGTCAAAATAGCAGGCGCCAATGGCGCGAGCACGCCGCGCACGAGCTTTTCGCCGTGGCTCGAGACGGTGCGCGGACATTCCGCAATGTGGCGTCAGGGCGAACTCGAACTCGCCGGCGAATTGCGCGGCGCGCTGCTGAACATCGTGCTGCGCCGCGCGGAAGAGCGCGCCGAACTCGCGACCGAACTTGCACGCGCGAACAAGGAGCTGGAAGCGTTCTCCTATTCCGTGTCGCACGACCTGCGCGCGCCGCTGCGCCATATCGCGGGTTACGGCGATCTGCTGCGCGAGCAGGAAGGCGAGCGCATGTCGGACAAGGGCCGGCGCTTCATGAACAACATGCTGGAGTCGGCGCGTTTTGCGGGCACGCTCGTCGACGATCTATTGACGTTCTCGCAGATGGGCCGCGCGGCGCTCAGGCCGGCCCCGGTCGATCTCGGGCAGCTCGTGCGCGGCGTCGTCCAGGAGTTCGAGGCGGAAGGCGCGGGACGGCGCATCGAATGGGTCATCGGCGAGCTGCCGCGCGTCACCGGCGACGCCGCTTTCCTGCAGCTCGCCGTGCGCAACCTCATTTCGAACGCGGTGAAATATACGCGGACGCGGGAATCGGCGAAAATCGAGATATTCGCGACCCGAAACGGCGATGAATACGTGATCGGCGTGCGCGACAACGGCGTCGGCTTCGACATGAAGTACGGCGCGAAGCTGTTCGGCGTGTTTCAGCGGCTGCATCGCGCGGAAGAGTTCGAGGGCACGGGCATCGGGCTTGCCAACGTGCGGCGCATCGTCGAGCGCCACGAAGGGCGCACATGGGCCGAAGGGCGGCCGGGAGAGGGCGCGGTATTCTATTTCTCCTTGCCGGTCGTATTCCGCCATGCGAATGGAACGCAGGGCGGGCCAGGTACAAAGTCAAGAAAAGACCATGCTTAAACCGATTTTGCTCGTCGAAGACAATCCAAACGACCTCGAGCTCACACTCGTTGCGCTCGACAAGAGCCAGCTCGCGAACGAAGTGATCGTCGCGCGCGACGGCCAGGAAGCCATCGACTATCTCACCTGCGAAGGCGAGTGGAAGGAGCGCGCGCCCGGCAATCCGGCGGTGATCCTGCTCGACCTGAAGCTGCCGAAAATCGATGGTCTCGAAGTGCTCGACATGATCCGCTCGAATGCGTCGCTGAAGAGCGTTCCGGTGGTCATGCTGACGTCCTCGCGCGAGGAACAGGATCTCGTGCGCAGCTACGAGCTCGGCGTGAACGCCTACGTCGTCAAGCCCGTGGAATTCGCCGAGTTCGTCGAGGCGATCAGCGACCTCGGCGTATTCTGGGCGGTCCTCAACGAACCGCCGCCGGGCTCGACACGCTTCCGGCGGCCGCCGGCCGCGCAATGATTGCAGCGCCCATGTTCGCGAACTCGCCCGGTCCGATGCGCCAGCAGGCGTCCTTTGAAGAGGACGTCTAGATCATGCAGCCCCTGCATCTGCTTCTCGTCGAAGACAACGCACTGGATGCGGAGCTGACGATCGCCCAGCTGGAGCGCGCGGATTACGCCGTCGATGCGTCGATCGTGTACGACTCCGCGGCGTTCATCGCCGAGCTCGGGAAAAAGCGCTTCGACGTCATCCTCGCCGATTTCGTGATGCCCACGTTTTCCGGCATCGAGGCCCTCACGATTGCGAGCGAGCGCTCGCCGGACACGCCGTTCATCTTCGTGTCGGGCTTGCTCGGCGAGGAGCATGCCGTCGACATGCTCAAGCGCGGCGCGACCGACTACGTGCTGAAGCAGCGACTGCAACGCCTGCCCGCGGTCGTGCGCCGCGCGATGCGCGAGAGCGCCGAGCGCGCGCAACGCATCGCGGTCGAGCGTGCGTTGCGCGAGACGGAGACGCACTTCCGCCTGCTCATCGACGCGCTGAAGGATTACGCCGTCATCACGCTCGATCCCGAAGGGCGCATCCGCACGTGGAACGCGGCGTCCGAGCGCATTCTGGGCTTTCCGGCGCAGGACGTGCTCGGCCAGTCCGCGAGCATCTTCTATGCGCAGGAAGACCGCGAAGCCGGCGTATTCGATGCCGAGCTGGAGACGGCGCGGCGCGAAGGCAGCGCGAGCGACGACCGCTGGCTCTGGCGCAAGGACGGCCATTCGTTCTTTGCCTCGGGCGTGACGACGGCGATCCGCAGCGAGCATGACGAGCTGATCGGCTTCTCGAAGATCGTGCGCGATGCGACCGACGCCCACATGGCCGCCGACGCGCTGCGCCTCGCGAAAGATCAGGCGGAATCCGCGAATCGCGCGAAGGACCATTTTCTGGCGGTGTTGTCGCATGAACTGCGCACGCCGCTCACGCCGATTCTCGCGGCCGTGCGCCTGCTCGAGATGAAGCATTCGCTGCCGCGCGAGGCGCATCCGACACTCGATCTCATCCGTCGCAATGTCGAGCTCGAAGCGCGTCTGATCGACGATCTGCTCGATCTCACGAGCATCGCGCGCGGCAAGCTGTCGCTCAATTTCGCGAGCGTCGCGCTCGATACCTTGCTGACGAGCGCGCTCGACATGTCCGAGGCCGATCTGCGCGCGAAGGGCCTCACGCTCGAAACGCGTTTCGACGCGGACCGGTTCGTCGTGCTCGGCGATGCCGCGCGCCTGCAGCAAATCGTCTGGAACCTGATGAAGAACGCGGTGAAGTTCACGCCGGCGGGCGGGCGCATCGACGTGCGTACCTGGAACCCCGACCCGTCGACGATCGCGGTTTCGGTGACGGACAGCGGCATCGGCATCAGCGCGGAGGCGCTGCCGCGCATCTTCTCCGCGTTCGAGCAGGCGGACGATTCGATCACGCGCTCGTTCGGCGGCCTGGGGCTCGGCCTCGCGATCGCGAGCACGCTGGCACAGAAGCACGGCGGCACGCTCTCCGCCTATAGCGAGGGGCGCGACACCGGTGCGCGCTTCACGCTCACGCTGCCGCTCGCGAGGGTCCAGCCCGCGCACGAGGACGCGCCGCTCGTCGAGGCCGCGAGTCGGGAGCAGGGGCGCGCGCTCAAGGTGCTGCTCGTGGAGGACAACGAGCAGACGTCATCGGCGATGGCCGAGGTGCTGGAAATGCTCGGCCACGAAGTGACAGTCGCCGTGACCGTCGCCCAGGCGCTCGAGCGCGCGCAGAGCGGGCCATTCGATCTGCTCGTCAGCGATATCGGCCTTCCGGACGGCAGCGGGCTCGACATCGCGCGCGCCTGGCAGACCGTTCAGCCCGACAAGCCTTCGGTGGCGATCACGGGTTACGGCATGGACGAAGACATTCGACGTTGCCGCGAAGCGGGTTTTCGCGACCATCTGACCAAGCCCGTCAATTTCTCGCGACTCGAGGCGCTCATTCAATCGCTCGCTGACCGGCCTTCGAAATAAGCTATCCCCCAAGGCGAATCCGCGGCTGCAAACAAAATTTGACGGTGGCGTGCGTAGTCGTGTCGATTGACCGGCTGTCCGTTCGTTGTAGCGTATGAGGGCCGCGCCAAACCCGGCGCGCTTCATCCACAACACGGAGCCGATATGTCCACTTCCGCTGTCAAGCCCATCCCCGAAGGCATGCATTCGCTGACCCCGCACCTCGTCTGCGCGGGCGCCGCCGAAGCGATCGAGTTCTACAAGCGCGCGTTCGACGCCGTCGAGCTCGGCCGCATTCCCGCGCCGGACGGCAAGCTCATGCACGCGATGGTCAGAATCGGCGATTCGACGCTGATGCTAGTCGATGAATTTCCGCAATACGGCTCGGTCGGTCCGAAGGCGCTGAAGGGATCGCCGGTCACGATCCACCTGTATGTCGAAGACGTCGACGCCACCGTGAAGCAGGCCGAAAGCGCGGGCGCGAAAGTGACGATGCCCGTCGCCGACATGTTCTGGGGCGATCGCTATGGGCGCGTGGAAGACCCGTTCGGCCATCAATGGTCGGTCGCGACGCACACGCGCGACGTCACGCCGGAGGAAATGAAGCAGGCGATGGGACAGCAACCGTGCGCGTGACGCACGATTCCACGAATGGAGATCCGCACATGCACAAGATTTCGCCCTGTCTATGGTTCGAACGCGCCAACGCCGAAGAGGCCGTGAACTTTTATGTCGATACCTTCAGGAATGCGCGCATCACGGAGATCATGCGTCATACGGAGTCGAGTCCAGGACCGGCGGGCAGTGTGCTCGCCGTCCTGTTCGAACTGGAAGGCGAGGCGTTCCTGGCGCTGAACGGCGGCTCGGAATTCAAGTTCACGCCAGCCATCTCGATGTTCATCAAATGCGACACGCAGGAAGAGATCGACCACTACTGGGACAAGCTGTTGGACGGCGGCCAGTCGATGGCCTGCGGCTGGCTCACGGATCGCTTCGGCGTGACGTGGCAGGTCGCGCCGAGGCGCCTGCTCAAGATGCTGCAGGACCCGGACCCGGTGAAAGCCGATCGCACCATGAAAGCGATGCGCGAGATGATCAAGCTCGATATCGCGGCGCTCGAGCGCGCTTACAACGGCGAGTGAGCTACGCGGGGCGCTTGCGGGGTTTTCGTTCCACCAGCTTCGACGCCATGAACCGGTGATCGGCCGAAAAGAGCCGCCGATACGTCAGCACGACGGCCCCGACCACGCCGAGCCCCGACGCCGCCGCAATCAGAAACATGATGACGATCTGATAGCGCACCGCCTGCAACGGCGACTGCCCGGCCAGCACCTGGCCCGTCATCATGCCCGGCAGGCTGACGAGACCGACCACGGCCATCTGGTTCAGGGTCGGAATCATGCCCGCGCGCACGGCCTGGCGCGCGGGCCCCTGCGCCGCTTCCCAGCGCGAGGCGCCGAGCGCAAGCGACATCTCGACCGCCGCGCGTCCGGCGGTCAGTTCCTCCGTCATGCGCTCGATGCCGAGCGACACGCCTGTCAGCGTGTTGCCGAGAATCATGCCGAGAATCGGGATGGCGTATTGCGGCTCGTACCACGGATGAATCCGAATCACGATGAAGAGCCCGAACGCGCCGATCAGCCACGAACTGCTCCAGATGGACACGATGCTGTCCGCGCGCTGGCCCGCGTATGTCCGCCGCCCGCGGCCGGATGCGGCAAAGCCGGCGATGATCGTCATCAACGCCATCAGCGGCAGCACCACATACCAGCGATCGAACGCAAACACCCAGCCGAGCACATATCCGATCAGCAGCAGCTGGACGACGGTCCGGACCGCCGCGACGAGCAGCTTGCGCTCGAGCCCGAGATCGAGCGCGACCGACAGCGCGCCATTGACGACAATCAACGCCGCCGCGAGGCCGATATCGAAAAGACTGAGGTTCTGGTAGCCGCTCATCGCGTCTCGCCTCCGAGCACGCCCGCGTTCATCGTCAAATGACGCGTCGCGACGCGCCGCGCCTGTTCCGGGTCGTGCGACACCCAGATGCACGCGCGCTGCGGGCCGGCGTCGGACCAGGCACCGACGAGCGCTTCGATCGAGCGCGCCGATGCCGGATCGAGCGATGCGGTCGGCTCGTCGAGGAGCAGCACATCCGGCGCGAGTTGCAGCACGCGCACGAGCGCCGCAATCTGCGCTTCGCCGCCCGACAGATCGCCCGCGAGCTTGTCGAGGAAGTCTGCGCCGCGCCCGGCCGCCTGCGCCAGCCGCATCGCCGCGTCGGGATCGAAATGCGCGTCCCGATAGGTTTTCAGCGTGAACGGATAGCGCAGATTGTCCTCGACGGTGCCATCGAGCATCGCGGGACGCTGCGCGATATAGGCGACGCGCCGCCGATAAGCCGGAATGCGCGAGCGCGCGATGCGCTCGCCGAGCCATGTGACATGGCCGGCGTCGCACGCATCGAGCAGCGCGAGCGTGCGCAGGAAGACGCTCTTGCCGGAGCCCGACGGCCCGGTGATCGCCGCGCGCTGGCCCGAATAAAGCGCGAAGTCCGTGGGATGCAGCAGCACCGCGCCCCGCAGGGCGTCGCGACGCACGACGCCGTGCGCGGCGACGAGTTCCACGGGAGGCGAAGGCGCAAAAAGCGGCGATGTCGCGTCGGGCATCGATTGATGTGGGGGTCTCGTTCTTCGGAGCCGACATCTTACGGACATTCGGCGTTCAACGGCTGATCAACGACTGATCAACGACTACATAACCGCTACGCCCGCACGGGCACACTATGTGCTGCCGCACTCATGATGAGAAAAAACGGATGGAGCCGTCATGCCGCAGGCCAGAACGACCGGAAAAATCGGAAGGATCGTCGCATGGTTTTTTGCCGTTCTGGCGGTTCTGATCGCGATACTGGTAGTCATCTTCCTGACGTTCGACTGGAACCGTCTGCGGCCTTGGGTGGATGACAAAGTGTCCGAGGCGATCGGCCGGCGCTTCGAAATCACGGGCGATCTGAAAGTGGGCTGGCGCCGTCCGCCCAACGAAACGGGCTGGAAACGCTGGGTGCCGTGGCCGCGGTTCTCCGCTGAAAAAATCACCATCGCCAATCCCGACTGGACGCGCCAGAAATTCTTCGCAACGCTCGACGAGATCGACTTTCAGGTGGCCGTGCTGCCGCTGCTCGCACACGACATCGTGGTGCCGACGATCAATCTCGTGAATCCGTCGATCGATATCGAGCGGCTCAAGGACAATCGCAACAACTGGACTTTCAAGTTCAAGCAGTCGACCGAGCCGTCCACCTGGAAGCTGAAGCTCGGCGATATCTCGCTCGCGAAGGGCACCGTCGACGTGCACGATGAAGTCACCAAGGCCGAGATGCAGGTCGTCGTCGATACGCTCGGGCAGCCCGTGCCGATCGGCGAGGCGATGAAGCAGCAGGAAGCGGCGTCCGCGAAGTCGTCGGCGGAAATGGTCGGCAAGAGCGGCGCGACGAAGCTCAACAAGCAGGCCGATGCGGCGGCGGCGTCCGAAGCGTCGGCGGCGTCGGCGGCATCGGCTGCTGCCGTCGCGAACGCGTCCGCGCCGAACCCGGCGAGCACGTCGGCGAATACCAGCATCACGACCAAGGAAGGGCCGAAGCCGCCGGTTCCGCCGTACGCGTTCGGCTGGAACGTGAAGGGCACGTACAACGGCGGCAAGGTGTCCGGCGACGGCAAGCTGGGCGGCGTGCTCGCCGTGCAGGACGCGACGCGTCCGTTCCCGGTGCAGGCCGACGTGCGCCTGGGCGATACGCATATTGCCTTTGTCGGCACCGTGACCGATCCCGCGCATCTCGCCGCGCTCGATCTGCGGCTGTGGATACAGGCCGTGAGCATGGCGCATCTCTATCCGTTCACCGGCGTGACGCTGCCCGAGACGCCGCCGTTCGCCACCGAAGGGCGGCTCACCGGCCAGTTCCGTGAAGACGGCAACGTGTTTCATTACGAGAACTTCACCGGGCGCGTGGGCGGCAGCGACATCAACGGATCGCTCGTCTATGCCGGGAAGAAGCCGCGGCCGCTCTTGCAGGGCGAGCTCGTGTCGCATCTGTTGCAGTTCAAGGATCTCGCGCCGATCATCGGCGCCGATTCCAACGCGAGCAAGGCCAAGCGCGGCGAGACGGAAAAGCAGCCGACGTCGAAGGCCCTGCCGACCGAAGAGTTCAAGACCGATCGCTGGAAGGCCATCGACGCCGACGTGAAGTTCACCGGCGAGCGCATCATCAAAAATCCGGATCTGCCGATCACCAACCTGTACACGCACGTTCTGATGACGAACGGCGTGCTCTCGTTCGAGCCGCTCAGGTTCGGCGTGGCGGGCGGCTCGCTCGCATCGAACATTCATCTCGACGGCAGCGCCGCGCCGCTCAAGGGCCGCGTGTCGGCGCAGGCACGGCATCTTAAGCTCAAGCAGCTTTTCCCGACGGTGAAGACGATGCAATCCGCGCTCGGGGAGATCAACGGCGATGCAGCGCTCTCCGCCACCGGCAATTCGCCCGCGGCGCTCGCGGCGACATCGAACGGCGAGGTGAAGGCGCTTATCACGCAGGGCACCGTCAGCCGTCTGTACATGGAGGCGGCGGGGCTGAACGTGGCGAACGTCGTGTATGAAAAGCTCTTCGGCAAGCGCGATGTGAACATCAACTGCGCGGCGGCGGATTTCGTCGTGACCGACGGCGTGCTCGATTCGCGCGTCTTCGCACTCGATACCGACGACGCGGTCATCAACGTCGACGGCACCATCAATCTCAAGACGGAGGACATGGATCTCGGCGTCCATCCGCACACGAAGGGCCTGCGCGTTTTCTCGTTGCGATCGCCCCTCTACGTGAAGGGCACGTTCAAGGATCCGCATGTCGGCGTGAGTCCGGTTCTGGCGTTGCGCGGTGCTGCCGCGGTGGGCTTGGGCCTCATCAATCCGTTCGCGGCCCTGATTCCGCTCATCGCGCCGAGCAACAACAAGCCGCTGCCTTGCCAGCAGATGCTCGCCGATATCGGACGACCGCCGAGCGCGCCGCCGGCCGGCCAGAAGCAGCAGGCGAAGGCGGCGCCGGCCTATATGTCCTCGGATGCGGCGGCGAGCGGCGCGGCGAAGGACAAGGGCGCGAAGAAGCCCGCCGCGCCTGCGCCGGCGAGTGCGGCGCAGTATCGGGGAAGTTGACCGGGTGACGCACGTGCCGGTCGATTGCCGCGCGGTTAGAACGCGTACCGCACGCCCGCGAACACACTGCGGCCTTCGCCCGGATAAAAGATCGCCGTCGACGCCGCCGTTTGCGCATTCGCGATAGTGCTGATGTCGCTCACATAGCGCTTGTTGGTCAGATTGCGCGCATCGAGAAAGACCGACAGGCCGTTGCGGAAATCCATTCCCGCCTGCACGCCGAGGAGCGTATAGCCCGGCACGCGAAGCGTGTTGGCGTCGTCGGCCCAGGCGCCCGCCGGCACCCAGTCGACCGATGCGGACACGTGAAATCCGTTGGGCCGCGAGTAGCCGAGCACCGCGCGAATCACATTGACCGGCACGCCCGCGATGCGGTTGTTGCCGTACTGCGGATCGTCCTTGAAGCGGAAGTCGCTGAGATTCCACAAGCCGGATAGCGTGATCTTGTCGCCGGCGCCCGGGTGCGTAACGTCACGCCACACATCCACCGATACCCCCGCCTCGATGCCCTGCAGCACCGTCTTGTTCGCATTGAAGGTCGATGCAGGTATGTCGGGATTGGTCGTGTATTGAAGCAACTGGTCGCGCACGAGCGAGCGATACGCGGTGAGGTCCCAGCTCACGCGATCGCGTGTGCCGCGCGTGCCGAGTTCGAGCGTCCACGCGTGTTGCGACGTGAGCGGCGTGAAGCGCGTGGTGTTCGCGAAGGTCTGCGTGAGATCGGTGAAATCGGGCACGTCCTGGCTGCGGGTGATGTCCACATACGCCTGGATCTCGCGATTCGGCTGCCACATCACGCCGAGCTTGGGATTCACGCCGCTGAACGTCTCGCTCGCCGACTTGTAGTTCGGGTCGGCCGCGAGGCCGCCGTGATCGACGTACTTGCGCACGTCGCGCAAAGCCTTGAAACCGGCCATCAGGGCGACCGTCGGCAGGAGGAACAGGCGGTCCTCGACATACGCCTCGTAGTTGTAGGCGCTTTGCGTCGAGTCGAGTGTCTGTGCGCCTTCGTTGCCCGACACGTTGACGTACTGCCGCGCCTGCGTAGTGCCGCCGAAGAAGCGCGCGCCGGCGATGACGTCGTTGCGCATCCCGCCGGCGTTGAATGTCGCGGTATAGCGCGGCGCGAAGCCGTAGGTCCAGCCGTCCTGATCGATGACCTGGAAGATCGGGTGATACAGACTCTTGTGGATGGCCCAGGTGACGAAGTCGAGCCGGCCGACATCGAGCTTGACCGTCGTCTTGTTGGCGATGCGCTCGGTGCGCGTATCGCGCGCCTGATCGCCGGAAAGTGCGCTCGGCGATGCTTTGGTCGGGTTGTTCAGCGCGTCGCTCAGCGACAGCGTGCCGGGAAGCTGCTGGTCCACGACATACGCGCCGAGATAGAAGCGCGTCTCGACATCCGGCGAGAAGCGATAGCCGATATTCGCGTTGAACTGTTCGTACTGGCCGCGCTCGTGATCGCGATAGCCGTCTGCATGATTCACGGAGAACGTGCCGATGAAATCCAGCGGCCCCATCACGCGCGAAAACTGCGCGCTGCCCCGCACCGTGCCGAAGCTGCCGCCTTCGAGCCGCAGGATGTTGGGCGCATCGGCGGTGTAGGCGCTGGGGGTCACGAAATCGATCGCGCCGCCCATCATCGACGATCCATACGCCAGGCCGTTGCCGCCTTTATAGACATCGGCGGACTGCAGCGCGAGCGGATCGATCTGGTAATAGTCGCCGCTGCCATCGGCGAGATTGGTCGGAATGCCGTCCTGCAGGATCTCGAGGCCGCGCGTATGGTAGCCGCGCGCAAGCCCCGAACCGCGAATGGACACGCGCAGCTCCTGTCCGTAGCGGTTCTGCACGAAGACGCCGGGCACGTTCTTGAGGACGTCGCGCAGCGTGAAGGCGTAGGTGTTCTGGTAGTCCGCGCTGTCCACGAAGCCGACGGAGCCGACCGTCTGATCGAGCGCGCGCTTCTCCTCGGCGACGTTTTGCGATGTCAGCGAATGTTGCGCCTGTCCCTTTACGATCACGGCGGGGAGCGCCGCAGGCTCGCCGGTTTCCGTGGTTTGTGCGGCTTGAGCGAAGGCGCGCGTGGCGAACAGCGCGGTGATGCTGATGCCCGTGACGAGGGCGCTTTGCCGGACGACTCGCTTCATGGTTGCGCCCTCCCGATGTCGAGGGATCGGGACGCGCAATCGCCGCGCGGGTGCGTGTGCAGATGTACGGACGGCACGAAGCCGCCGCTCGCTGAAAGAGTGAGCATGGTTCTTCTTCGAATTCGTGATGAAAACGCGTGGCGCGACGCTACCGGCGCGCCACGCCATTCGACGCCGCGATGGCATCGATCCGTTTGGACGAAGTCAGATGAGAACCGGTGGAGCGCGTGATTGCGCTGTGGTGAACGCAGGAGCGGGGCGCTCGACGCTAACGAGCGCGACGACGACGGTGCGGCGCGCCGGGACATCGAGCGTCGCCGAGGCGCGTGCGCTCGAAATCGCGGGCGCATGCGCGAAGAAATGGCAGTAGCCGCAGGCCTGATCGTCGAGATGAGCGAGCGTGTCCGGTGCGTGATGGCCGGCTGGCTCGACCTTCGACCCATGCACCGAGCAGAGTTCGGCGCTCAGGTCACCGGCGCGCGCATCGGCCGCGAGCAGCTGCGAGACCATCGGCGCGAACGTGATCAGCAGCATTGCGAGCAATGCCAGCACTGAACCCGTTCGTTGATGGAAGCGACTGCGCATGGAGGAAGGCGTGTTCAAATCCGGAGTGCGGGATTATGCCACCCGGTTACTTCGTATTAGAAAGCCAAAGCGCATAAATTCCGGGATCAGACGGCGGGCATGACGTCGCGGGTTGTCCACACGAACTGGGGAGCACTCTGTTGAAAAGGCGCCCAAAAGTCTGCTAAATGACTGGCGCCCAAGGAAAAGTCAGGTGCGCTTCACGACGCGTCAACACGTGCCGGCCTCTGCATAACTTATCCCCAGCGCAAGGGGAAAGGGCTGTGGAAAACCGCTTGGCGACTCGTCTAGTTTCTTGATTTCGCGGCGTAATCCCGGCGCGACGCGGATCGCGCCACGTTTTTGCCATCCCGAGCTTCGCCGATCCGACGCCCGACTTATCCACAATTTCTGTGGATAGCAGTGTTGAAAAGGCTCGCGTATCGTCGTTAAGTCTTTGATGAATAACGTTTTGTATGACCTGACCGGAACCGTGCGAGCAACGGCGCCCATTTCGTTCGCAACGGGGACGATCAGACGGAAATGCCCGGTCCGCCGTTGCTGCCGAGCAGTTGCTCGACGGCGTTCGCGTCCGGGTAATCCTGTTCGGGCAGCCCGTCGAACACGGTGATGACGTCATTGGAGACGCCCGCTTCGCGCGCTGCATCGACGATCGCGTCCTTGTTGGCGGGATACTTCACGAGGCGCAGGACCTGGGCGATTTCATCGTCGATCGGTTCGTCGTTCAAGGCGTGGTTTGCGTGCGTGTCGGTCATTCCGAGGTCCAGAGTCGAGTCAGTGGAGAGAAGGGTGCGTCAGGTCTGCACCTGAATGGGCTGGCTCGCCATGCCGTGGTTCGGCGCTCGGGACTTGGGCAGCGGCACGTGACGCCAGCGCGCGTGATCGAGGTCCTGCGCCGAGACGTCGGGCGCGGGCGGCGCAACGGGCGCGGCGTTCACACGCAGCGCGGCGCGCGTCGCGGCAATGGTGGCGGTGGATTCGTCCGTCGAACCCGTGTGCAGCGGCGCGGCATAGCACGAGACCGAAACCAGGGCCATCGACAACAACGTTGAGGTCTTCATAGGGCAACCCCTCCTCACGTAAGCAGCGTAAGGCACCAAGCAAAGCCTATGCCGGTGCGCCTATGCGCTGCCCGCCGTGCGCGCGGTCCGTTCGGACGATGCGCGCACGGGCGCGACGAGTGGGCGTCGCGCGGACGTATTTCGAGTGAATTCTGAAGTCGGTCCGACTCGCGCGAAAGACGCGCGCACGCGTCATTGCGCGCCGCGAAATTGCATGGCTGCGCAGTTTCAGCGCGACGTCGGGTTCAAACGGAAGTATGCGTCCAGAAGAGATGTTTTGTACACGACGCCGAGCAGGAGCGGCTGCGTCTTTTTCTCGATCACCGGAAGCCGCTCGCCCTGGAATGCGAGGAAGTGCTGGAGCGCCTCGCCGAGCGACATGTCGGGCGTGAGGACGTCGAATTGCGGCTGGAGATAGTCCGCGGCGGTCTTGGTTTTGGTGTCGTGCTCGTCGAGCAGATCGGAGGTGATGTCCTTCAGGGCGACCACGCCGCGAAAGCGCTCGGCTTCGTCGACCACGTAGAGATACTTCACCGGATATTCGAGGAAGACGCGCGTCATGTCCTTGATGTTCGCGGTGAGCGGCACGACGGTATCCGCAGGCTTGACGAGCTCGCGCATCTGCGTCGCGGCGAGGCGCAGGCGCTCTTTTTCTTCACGATTGCGGCGCAGCGTGACTTCATACATCGACGTCTGCTCGGACGTGCGCGCGATGAAGTAGGCGATCACGCACGAGACCATCAGCGGCAGCATGACCTGATACGAGAGCGTCATCTCGAAGATCATCAGGATCGCCATGAGAGGCGCGTGCGTGGCGGCGGCGAGAAACGCGCCCATGCCGACCATCGCGTAGGCGAAGGGCGCGGACGTCGAGTCCGGCCAGATCGTGTGCACGCCGATGCCGTACAGGCAGCCGAGCACCGCGCCGACGAAAAGCGTCGGCGTGAAGATGCCGCCGACCGCGCCCGAGCCGGCGGTGGCCGCCGTCGCGATAAGCTTGAAGACGAGCACGGTGAGCAGCGCGGTCCACGTCCACGGCTCGTGCAGCAGCGAGTTCACGACTTCATAACCGTTGCCCCAGACCTCGGGCCACCAGATCGAAATCACGCCGACGATCAGCCCGCCGAGCGCGAGGCGCAGCGGCAACGGCAAGGGCAGCGTCGAAAAGCGCTTTCTCGATGCTGCGAGCAAGCGCAGAAAATGCGGCGCGAGCACGCCCGACAACAACCCGAGCACGACGAAGAGCAGCACTTCGACACCCGTCACGGTCGGAAACACCGGCATCTCGTATGGCGGGCGATAACCGGCGAACTCGCGCATCGTGATATTGGCGACGACCGACGAGACGACGATCGGTCCGAAGCTCTCCATCGCCATTGAGCCGAGCACGAGCTCCGTGACGAAGAACGCGCCGGCGATGGGCGCGTTATACGCCGACGTGATACCGGCGGCCGCGCCGCAGGCGACGAGCAGGCGCAGGCGCGGCGGATCGAAGTGGACCCAGCGCCCGATGAGCGACGACGCGAGCGCGGCGAGCTGCACCATCGAGCCTTCGCGGCCGATGGAACCGCCGCTCGAAATCGTGATGAGCGAGGACAGGCTGCGCCAGAGACTCTGCCACACGGGCACGACGCCATCGCCGATGGTGACGGCTTCCATGTAGTCCGTGCTCGCGTTCTTGCTCGCGTGCTTGCGCGCGATCAGCAGACACGCACCCGCGATGAGGCCGCCGACGGCCGGCAGCAGGATCCGCACGGGCCAGGGCAAGGTATGCGCGAGCGCGACGAGGCCTTCCGAAGGATTGCCCAGCAGACGTTGCAGGATCTGAATGCCTTCGCGAAAGACGGAAGTCGCGAAGGCGCCCGCCACGCCGACGACGACCGCCCAGACGAGCATCGTATGCGAGTCCGACAGACGGAAGAGACGTTGCGCGCGAGTCCGCAGCTTGAGCAGGAATGAGAGCACTTTTGCTGAATCGTGGAAAGCTTAGAAGCAAACGGAATAAGCGACTCGCAAGGATAGCATTGCGCCGTGCCGGAACGCGCTCGAAAACGCCCGCGACGGACGCAAAAAAGCCCGGCGTTCACGGCCGGGCTGCGTTGGACGCGTGCGTGTCACCACTTCGGCGCGAACGGCGGATTCGCGTGACGCTTGCCTTCGTCGAGCGCGTCGATCCTTGCGATGTCGTCGGCGTCGAGCTTCAGCTTCTGCGCGTCCCAGTTCGCCTGCTGATGCTCTCGATTCGTCGATGCCGACAGCACCACGATATCGCGCGACAGGAGCCACGCGAAGGTCACCTGCGCGGGCGTCGCGTTGTGCTTTTGCGCGATCGCCTTGAGCGTCGCGTCCGTATGCGCGCGGCCTTCGCCGAGCGGCATGTACGCGGTCACCTTGACGCCGAGCTGCTGCGTCGCGTCGACGAGCTTGCGGTTCGCGAGAAACGGGCTCACCTCGAACTGGTTCGTGACGATCTCCTTGCCGCCCGGCGCCTGCAGCGCCTCTTCGAGCAGCGGCGCGGTGAAATTCGACACGCCGTAATGACGGATCAGACCGAGCTTCTGTGCTTCCTGCATCGCGGCGAGCGTTTCGGCGATCGGCACCGCGCCGTCGGGCGACGGCCAGTGCACGAGCGCGAGATCGATCGTGCCGATATCGAGCTTCGCGTGACTGTCCTTCAGGCTCGCGATGAGCGCATCGCGCGAGAGCCGCTCCCACCAGACTTTCGTCGTGACCCAGATGTCGTCGCGCGGCACGCCCGATTCGCGCACGCCCTGACCGACGGCAGCCTCGTTGTTGTAGAACTGCGCCGTATCGATATGACGGTAACCGATCGAGAGCGCGCTCTTGACCGCGTTCGTGGTTTTCGCGGCATCGACGCGGAACGTGCCGAGACCGAAGGAAGGAATCGTTTCTACCATGCTGGCTCCTGGGTTGCGTTGAGGTTCAAGCGTCCTGATCGAGTTCGGGATAGTGCCGGAAAATGCCCGACTCGTTGAACGGGATACGCCGTTCGGAATCGACGTAAGCCGCGATGTTCGGCCTTTGCAGGACCGCGTCGTGAATCGCCGCGACGCGCGGATACTGTGCGCCGAACTTCTTCATTGCGCGCGGGAAAGCGTAGTGCAGGCCGTCGACGATCTGGAAGACCGACAGATCCACGTAAGTCGCCGCATCGCCGATCATCTGCGTGTCGCCGTGCGGGTTCTGCTTCAGCACGCGCTCGAAGTACTTCATGAACTTCGGCACGCGCTTGTTGAGAAAATTCTGCGTGCGGATCTTTGCCGCGTCCATCTGATCCTCGTAGTAGAGATCGGTCGCGAGCGGATGATGCGTGTCGTGCACTTCGGTGACGAAATCGGCGATCGTCAGTTGCAGGCCATGCGCGACGTAGCGCAGGCCTTCGTCCTTCGGCGCGAGTCCGAGCTTCGGTCCGAGATAGAGCAGAATGTTCGCGACGTGCGGCACGATCAGCTCGCCGTCTTTCAGGAACGGCGGGGCGAAGGGGATGTGCGGCTCTGTCTTGCTGTTCAGGACTTTCATCATCGCGTCCATGCCGTAGCCGCGCTTACCCGATTCACGCGCCACGTCGATGTATGGCGCGCCGGCATCTTCCAGCGCGAGCCGGACGAACTCGCCGCGGCCCTGCAATCCGTTCCAGTAATGGAGTTCGTAAGCCATGTGAAAAGGCTCCTCGGGAAGGTGTGCCGCGTTTGCGGCGACAGTGGAGTGTGCGCGTTTTCAACGTGCGACGAAGCGCGCGTACGGAGAATCGGGCGAGCAACACGCGTTCCTGTTTGACGGCGACGCCATGAATCCGCCCAGATCGTGCAAAATTGATGTTTTGTGTTTTCGACGCAGCGGAGAAGGGATGGACAAGCAAGGCTTTACCACTGGCATCGTTCACGGCGACAGAAGCGTGGGCGTCGAGCATGGCGGCGTGCGGCAGCCGATCCACACATCGGTCCAGTACGGATTCGAGCGCGTGGAGGATCTGATCGGCGTCTTTCAGGGCACGAAAAAAGGCGGCTTCAATTACGCGCGTCAGGGCACGCCGACGACCGCGGCGCTCGAGCGCAAGATCACGAGCCTCGAAGAAGGCGTCGGGTCGATCTGCTTCAGCACCGGCATGGCGGCGCTGACGGCGGTGTTCCTCACCTTGCTGCGCGCGGGCGATCATGTCGTGTCGAGCCGCTACGTGTTCGGCAACACCAACAGCCTTTTCGGCACTTTGAGAACGCTCGGTATCGACGTGACGATGGTCGATTCGGCATCGGCCGCGAACGTCGCGGACGCGATCCGGCCGAACACGCGCATGGTGTTCGTCGAGACCATCGCGAATCCGGGCACGCAGATTCCCGACCTCGCCGGCATCGGCGCGTTGTGCCGCGATCGCGATCTCGCGTATGTCGTCGACAATACGATCACATCGCCCGCGCTGTTCCGGCCGAAGGCGGTCGACGCGAGCCTCGTCGTCAATTCGTTGACGAAGACCATTGCCGGACATGGCGCGGCGCTCGGGGGCGCAGTGACGGACACGGGCCTCTTCGACTGGAGCGCGTACCCGAACATCGCCGATGACTACCGCCGCTCGCCGCCGAAGGAGCAAGGGCTCCTGCAGATTCGCAAAAAGGGGCTGCGCGACATGGGCGGGTCGCTGTCGTCGGAGCAGGCGCATTCGATCGCAATGGGCGCGGAAACGCTCGCGCTGCGCGTCGCGAAGTGCAGCGAGAACGCGCTCGCGCTCGCGCAATTTCTCGAGCAGCACGAGGCTATCGGGCGGGTGTTCTATCCGGGGCTGAAGAGTCATCCGCAATACGAGATCGCGCAGTCGCTGTTCAAGGGCGCGTCGTGGCTGCTGTCGTTCGAATTGCGCCACGCGGATCGCATGATCGAAGTCGTCAACGCGCTGCAATTGCCGGTCAAGGCGACGGGCCTCGGCGACACGCGCACGCTGATCATTCCGGTCGCGCCGACGATCTTCTTCGAAGCCGGCCCGGAAGTGCGCAAGTCGATGGGCATTTCGGACGGCATGCTGCGTTTGTCCGCAGGTATCGAAGATACCGACGATCTCATCGCCGATTTCGATCAGGCGCTCAAGCTCGCGGTGTAGCAAGGAACGCGTGCCGTACGGCACGCGTCTTCCCGCCAATCACGAAGCGCGCGCGTAGTAGATGTTCTGCGGATGCCGCGCTTCGGCAAAGAAGAACCATCGCTCGGCGACGAGTCCCAGATACTGCGTGACCGACGCGAGGCAGAACAGCGCCACGGACTGCGCGCTGATCCCGAGCAGCATCAGCACGAACGGCACGCCGAACGCGCCGACGAGAAACGTCCACTTGATGCGCGCGATCGCTTGCGCCGATCGTCCATGAAAGAACTCGCGCAGATTGAACGCGCCCGCCGTGAAGCCGCGTGATTTCTGCACGACGTTCGGTCCTTTGATGCCCGTCGCGCTTTGCACGGTCGACTTCGGCCGCAAGCGGGCATTGCGCTTCAACGCGGCGACGCGCGTCGCGCAGCCTGCGAGCGTCAGGGTGCAGGCGCAAGCCGCAAGCCCCGCCGCGAGCGACGGCGCGAGCCACGCGGCGCAGGCCGTCGCAAGCGTGAAGCCGGACGCGCAGCCGAGCAGCACGAAGTTGACCATCGTGAGCGGCGTAGCCCATTCCTGCAGGAAGCGCAGGCACGCGTAGATCATCGCGGTGCAGACGAAGAGCGCCGCCGACGCAATCACGCCGATCACGCCGATGACGAGCGCGCCCGGCGTGCCCAGCCAATGCCCGATGCCGTACAACGCGTCGCACGCGAGAAACGCGGGCAGGCAGAGGCATTCGCGCGAGAGCCATGACGTGCGCCACATCGCGATCGCACGCCAGGCGCGCTCCGGATGCCCGAGATGAAAGAACGAAGCGATCAGCCCGAGCCCGCCGAGCACGACCGACAACGCCGCGCCGATGACGAAGAACGTCTGCGCAGGCAACCCGGTCAGACCGAGCTTCGCGAAAATTTCGACGCCGACGAGCGCGATCAGCAAGCCTTGCGCGGCGCCGCTCAATGTTGTGAGAAACACGACGGAAAACGCGGGTTTCATGTTCGAGCTCCGATGAAGTCAGACGCGCGCGGCCATCGCCGCGAGATTCAGGTCGCCGTGCGCTTCGAGCGAGGCGTCGTCGCCGGAATGACAACCGCACGAGCCGCCGCTGCCGCACGCATTCACCGGGCGCCGCGGCAAATAATGATTCGCGGGCTTGGTCTCCCATTCCGGCATCAACTGATAGCCGCCGCGTTCCTCGATCGCCTTCGAGACCACCGACTCCGGATCGTGGATATCGCCGAAGAGCCGCGCCGACGTCGGACAGGCGAGCACGCATGCGGGTTTGCGATCGCGCTCGGGCAGCGCCTCGTTGTAGATGCGATCGGCGCACAGCGTGCACTTCGTCATTTCCTTGCGCTCTTCGTCGAGCTCGCGCGCGCCGTACGGACACGCCCACGCGCAGTACTTGCAGCCGATGCACTTGTCGAAGTCCACGAGCACGAGCCCGTCTTCCTTGCGCTTGTAGCTCGCGCCGGTCGGACAGACAGGCACGCACGGCGGGTCCTCGCAGTGCAGGCAGGACTTTGGAAAGTGGATGGTGTCGGCGAGCGGAAACTCACCGGCTTCATAGGTCTGCACGCGGTTGAAGAAAGTGCCGGACGGATCGGCGTCATAGGGGCGCTGATCCGCGAGACTGCCCGCTTCGCCGGACGTGTTCCACTCCTTGCAGCTCGTCACGCACGCGTGACATCCGACGCACACGTTCAGGTCGATCACGAGGGCCATTTGGGTCATGATGGTCTCCTTCAGTTACCCGGGTTTCGCTTGATGACATTGCGCAAACGCGCCGCGAACTCGCCGCGCCCGGCGAAGTAGGTCTGCACGACGCGCTGGATCGGACCCGGCATGCCGGGCGAGGGGCGCATCGGCGCGAATTGCGGCAGCGTGTGGCTGGCATCCGCTTCGGCGGGATAGACGCGCACGCGCACGTCGTACCATGCCGCCTGTCCCGTGATCGGGTCCGAGTTGGATAAGCGCATGCCTTCGGTCCCGGACGCCGGAAGCTCGTCGGTGATGAGGTGATTGAGCAGGAAGCCGCGCTGCGATTCGTTGGCATCTGGGCCGAGGCTCCACGCGCCCGACGCCTTGCCGATCGCGTTCCATGTCCACACCGTGCCCGGTTCGACCGCCTCGCTATAGCGCGCCATGCAGCGCACCTTGCCCCATTGCGATTCGACATAGATCCAGCCGCCGTCCTCGATGCCGTTCGCCTTCGCCATGCGCGGATTCATGTACAGCAGGTTCTCGCCGTGAATCTGCCGCAGCCACGCGTTTTGCGAATCCCACGAGTGATACATCGCCATCGGGCGCTGCGTGACGGCCGCGAGCGGATATCGGTCGAGATTGGTCGTGTCGAGTTCGAGCGGCGCGTACCAGAACGGCAGCGGATCGAAATACTGCTCGATGCGCGCGCGCAGATGCTCGGGCGGCTGCCTGCCTTTCGTGCGTCCTCGCGCGGCGAGGCGGAACTTCTGCATCACGTCGGAGTAGAGCTGGATCAGGATCGGCTCGCCGAATTTGCGAAAGCCCTTGTCGACGGCGAATTGCAGATAAGGCCCGTTGCAATTGCGCATGTACTGCAGCGACTCGGGCAAGGTGTAGTGATAGACGCAATCGTGCCTCGCGTACTCTTCCCACTGGTTCGGATTCGGTTCGCCGACGAGCGCATCGCGGCCGTCCTTGCCACGCCAGCCCATCAGAAAGCCGACGCCCGATCCCGGCGACGTCTGATGATTGACAATGAAGTCCGGATAGTCGCGATACTTGCGCTTGCCCTCCGGCGTAGTGAACGCGGGCAGCCCGAGGCGGCCGCCGAGCTCGACCAGCACTTCCTGAAACGGCCGGCATTCGCCCGTGCGCGGCACGACCGGCACGCGCACCGAATCGACGGGACCGTCGAACTCGGAGATCGGGCGATCGAGCATCGACATCGCGTCGTGGCGTTCGAGGTAGGTCGTGTCGGGCAGGATGAGATCGGCGAACGCGGTCATCTCCGACTGGAACGCATCGCACACGACGATGAACGGAATCCTGTATTCGCCGTCGTCGTTCTTGTCGGCGAGCATCTTGCGCACTTCCATCGTGTTCATCGACGAGTTCCACGCCATGTTGGCCATGAATATCATCAACGTGTCGATGGGGTAGGGGTCGCCGCGCCACGCGTTCGTGATGACGCTGTGCATCACGCCGTGCACCGCGAGCGGATACTCCCAGGAGAACGCACGGTCGATGCGCACGGGCGTGCCGTCGTCGTGAATGAAGAGGTCCTCGGGCGCGGCGGGCCATCCGAGCGGGCCGCTCGCAAGCGGCGTGTTCGGCTTGACCTGATCGGGATGATTCGGCGGTTTCGCGGACGGCGGCACCGCGCGCGGAAAAGGCGACTTGTGACGGAAGCCGCCCGGACGGTCGATCGTGCCGAGCAGCGACATCAGCACCGCGAGCGCACGGATCGACTGGAAGCCGTTCGAATGGGCGGCGAGCCCGCGCATCGCGTGAAAGGCGACGGGATTGCCCGTCACGGTGTCGTGTTTTTTCCCCCAGCAGTCGGTCCATTCGATCGGCAGCGTGACCTTGTGGTCGCGGCCCGTCTGGATCATTTCGGCGGCGAGACGTTTGATGGTTGCGGCGGGAATGCCGGTGATGGCGGCGGCCCACTCGGGCGTGCACGACGCCACCTGCTCGCGCAGCAGCGCGAAGGAGGGCGTGACGGGCGTGCCGTCGTCGAGCGTGTAGCGGCCCTCGAGCGCGGGTTCGGCGTCATCGGCATGATGCGCGACCGCGCGATTCGTCTTCTTGTCCCACCACAGATGATTTTGCGGAAAGAGCGCGTTGCGCTCGGGCGTCTCGCCGTCTTTCACGAAAAGCCCGAAGGTATCGCTCGCTTCGTTCATGTCGAGCAGTTCCGCCGCGTTCGTGTAGCGCGTGACGAACTCGTGATCCCAGGCGTCGGCGGCGATCAGTTCGTGGATCAGCGCCATGAAGAGCGCGCCGTCGGTGCCGGGGCGGATCGGCACCCATTCGTCGGCGATGGCGGCATAGCCCGTGCGAACCGGATTGATCGCGATGAAGCGCCCGCCCGCGCGCTTGAACTTCGAAATGGCGATCTTGAGCGGATTCGAATGATGATCTTCCGCGGTGCCGATCATGAAGAAGAGCTTCGCGCGATCGAGGTCGGGGCCGCCGAATTCCCAGAACGAGCCGCCGATCGTGTAGATCATGCCGGCCGCCATGTTGGCCGAGCAGAAGCCGCCGTGCGCCGCGTAGTTCGGCGTGCCGAAGTTCTTGGCGAAGAGGCCGGTCAGGGCCTGCATCTGGTCGCGGCCCGTGAAGAGCGCGAACTTCTTCGGATCGGTGGCGCGCAGATGCGCGAGACGCGTTTCGAGCATGTCGAGCGCGACTTCCCATGAAACCGGCTCGAATTGCGCTTCGCCCCGCAGGGCGTCCGGTTTTCGCATCAGCGGCTGCGTGAGACGCGCGGGCGAGTACTGCTTCATGATGCCCGACGCGCCCTTGGCGCAGATCACGCCTTGATTGAGCGGATGGTTCGGATTGCCGTCGATGTACCGGACTTCGCCGTCGCGCAGATGCACGCGGATGCCGCAGCGGCATGCGCACATGTAGCACGTCGTGGTCTTGACATCGAGCTTCTCGTTCTGGGTGCGAGCGCCGTGTTCCATGAGTGCTCCCTCAAAGCGTTATCGCGCGAGCCGACACTCGCGCGATGGGTACTTCCGTGCATCCCTCAGCCGAACAGACGTTCGACCCCAAGCGTGATCGCAAGGCCACCGCCGACGAGCCACGCGTACAGGATCGCGCCGGTGGCGAGGGCGCGCGGGCCCGCCTCGCGGATCTGCGCGATGCGCGTCTCCATGCCGAGCGCGGTCATGGCCATCGTGAGGGCGAAGGTGTCGAGCGTGTTGATCGTGCTCGTCGCGGCATCGGGCAGTACGTGCAGCGAATTCACGACGACGAGCGCGAGAAAGCCGAGCGCGAACCAGGGCACCGCGATCTTGCCTTTGCCCTGCGCCGAACCATCCGCCGATGCGGCACGCGAGCGGCTGATCCAGAAGCCGATCACGAGCAGCACGGGAACCAGCAGCATCACGCGCGTCATCTTCACGATGGTCGCGATGTGCGTCGCTTCCGGGCTCACGTTGCTCGCCGCGCCGACGACCTGCGCCACTTCGTGGATCGTGCCGCCGAAGAAGAGGCCCGCGCCGAGCGTGTCGAGATGCAGCCAGCCGGCGTTGAGCGCGAGCGGATAGAGGAACATCGAGAGCGTGCCGAACAGCACGACACTGCCGACGGCCATTGCGCTCTTGTGCGGCTTCGATTGCAAGGTCGATTCGAACGCGAGCACAGCCGCTGCGCCGCAAATCGCGCTGCCGGCTGCCGTGAGAAGTGCCGTGTCGCGGTCGAGCTTCATCAGCTTCATCCCGGCCCACGTCCCGATCACGAGCGTGCTCACGACGACCAGCACCGACACCGTGAAGCCCGACACGCCGACTTGCGCGATCTCCTGGAGACTCACGCGCAGCCCGAAAAACGCGACCGCGATCCGCAGCAGCTTGCGCGCGGAGAAGTTGACGCCCGCCGCCCAGCTATCGGGCATGCCGTGACGCAATGCGTTGCCGTAGACCGCGCCCGCAACGATGCCGACGATCAACGGACTGATCCCGAGCCCGGCGATGGCGGGGATGCTGGCGAGGCGCGTGACGGCTGCGGCGAACAACGCGACGAACAGGATGCCGTTGAGTTGCCCGCGCGTGGAGGAGGCGGGCGGCGCAAGATGGTGTGCGGACTGAACCGTGGACATGGATGAACCCATTTGAAATTGGTGGAATCGATGGGCTAATCCTATTCCCGATATATCAATATGAAAAATCGTGATTTAGAATGTGAAGTATCGAATAAGCTGATATTTACGAGAAATGACCCCGGAACAACTGATAACTTTCGCGACGGTCGCGGAGCACGGCAATATCAGCCGTGCGGCGGTGGCGCTGCATCTGTCGCAGCCGGCCGTGTCCGGCCAACTGCGGCTTCTGCAGGAGGAGTTCGGCGAGCCGCTGTATCAGCGCGACGGTCGCGGTGTGCGCCTGACCGCCGCCGGTGAACAGTTGCTCGGCCACGCGGAGCGCCTGCGCGAGACGTTCCGGGCGGCGCACGCGCTGCGGGACGCGTTGCGCGGGCTGGAGCGCGGCACGCTGCGCATCGGCGCGAGCACGACGCCCGCGAGCTATTTGCTGCCGTACCTGATCGCGGCGTTTCACAAGCGCTATCCGGACGTCGTCGTGACGACCATCGACGGCAATACGGCGGATATCGTCGCAGCCCTCGGTTCGCTCGATATCGCGCTGGTCGAAGGCTCGCCCGGAAGCGATCTGCCGCTCGGCACGACGGTCACGTCGTGGCGCGAGGACGAGATCGTCGCGATTCTGCCCAACGGCCATCCGCTTGCCGACGGGCGCGAGTCCGTCACGCTCGATGAACTCGGCGAGCACCCGCTCGTGCTGCGCGAGCCAGGCTCGGGCGTGAGGCAGGTTATCGAGCGCGCGTTCGCGGACTGCGATGCGCCGATGCGCGTCGCGCTGGAAATCGCCGGCGTCGAGGGCGTGAAAGAGGCGGTGCGCGCGGGCATGGGCATCGGTTTTGTGTCGGCGATGTCGATCCGTCACGAAGACAGTGCGCTGCGGCGCGTGCGCATCGCACCGAAGCCGCTCACGCGCCGCTTTTCCATTCTGCTGCCTCATGCGGCGACGCCGTCGCGCGTCGCGGCGCGTTTTCTGGAGTTGTGCGACGAGCCGGGTCTGCTCGGCTAGGGAATTCCACTATGGCGCCTCGATGGCGGTCTGACGCACCATTCGTTCTCAACAGGGCGCCGCGGCGTCTTTTTTGAAAATCGATCATGGAACCGGTTCCAAGCTAATTTTGGCGCCGAAACGATACCGAGAAGCGCGTGAACGAGAATTTCCCGAACGTTGAGGCGAGTACTGACGTTGTGATCGTCGCGAGCGCGTTCGGCGCCGATGCGATCCGGCGCGACGGTCACGCCGTCTGGGCTTGCGCCGCGGCGCGAGCGGGCGCGAACGGCTTCGAAGTGCGCCGAGAATTGTTCGCGAGCGACGCGGATGCGCAGCCGGAAGCGCTCGCGCAACTGGGCGAACGTATTCGCGGGTTGGGTTTGTGGATCGTCTATTCGACGCCCGCAACGCTTTTCCATGACGACGGCTCGCTCGACCGCGAAGCACTCCGCCTCGCCATCGACGAAGCGTCGGCGCTGAACGCGCGCATCGTCAAGCTGCAACTGGGCGGCACGGAGCGCGGCGTCGCGACCGATCCGGCGACGCTCGACCGCCTCATGACCGACATCGCCGCGTCGAAAGCGCGCGTCGTCGTCGAGAACGGACAACTGAAGGCGGGCGGGACGATCGGCGCGTTCGACGCGCTCTTCGTCGCGCTGCCGCGACAAAGCGGCCTTTCAATGACCTTCGACACCGGCAATTGGCACTGGGCCGAACAGGATCCTCTCGACGCCGCCACGCGGCTCGCACCGTATGTCGCCTACGTGCACTGCAAAGCAGTCATGGGCGAGGGCGCCCGCCGTTTCGCGGCCGCGCCCGCGGACGGCGACGCGCGCTTCGCGACGCTGCTCGCGCGCTTGCCGGGCGATGTGCCGCGCGGCATCGAATATCCGTTCATTGCCGGCGCGGACGTCTCGCTCGACGCCGAAGCCGCGCGCCAGGTCGCGCGAATCGCGGCATTCTGAATTACGCATTTTGCATTCAGCATTCATCTGTAAAGGACTCGACATGCAAGCCAAGCCTGAGGCTCTCGACGTCGTCACGTACGGCGAAGCGATGACGATGTTCGTCGCGGCCGTCACCGGCGATCTCGCGAAGGCCGGTCAATTCACGAAGCGCGTCGCGGGCGCGGACCTGAACGTCGCGATCGGCCTGTCGCGGCTCGGGTTCAAGGTGGGCTGGATGAGCCGCGTCGGCAACGATTCATTCGGGCGCTACGTGCTCGACGTGCTCGCGTCCGAAGGCATCGACGCAAGCCGCGTGACGATCGACGAGCGCTATCCGACCGGCTTCCAGCTCAAGGGCAAGTGCGACGACGGCAGCGATCCGGCTGTCGAGTACTTTCGCAAGGGGTCGGCCGCGAGCCACCTGTCGCTCGACGATTACGCCGCCGACTACGTGCTCGGTGCGCGTCATCTGCATCTGACGGGCGTCGCGCCCGCGATATCGGCGAGCTCGCGTGAACTCGCGTTCCATATGGCCCGGGAAATGCGTGCGGCAGGCAAGACGATTTCGTTCGATCCGAACCTGCGCCCGACGCTCTGGCCGTCGCGCGAGGCGATGGCCGAGTCGCTCAACGCGCTCGCCGCGCTGGCCGACTGGGTGCTGCCCGGCGTGTCCGAAGGCCTGACGCTGACGGGCCATGCGAAGCCCGAAGACATCGCAGCGTTCTATCTCGACCGGGGCGCGAAGGGCGTCGTCGTTAAGCTGGGCGCGCACGGTGCCTACTTCCGCACGGCGGAGGGCGAAGAGGGCATCGTGCCGGGCCTGCCGGTCGACAAGGTCGTCGATACGGTCGGCGCGGGCGATGGCTTCGCGGTCGGCGTCGTGAGCGCACTGCTCGAAGGCCGCGACGTGCGCCACGCGATCGCGCGCGGCAACCGCATCGGCGCACTGGCGATTCAGGTGATCGGCGACAGCGAAGGACTGCCGACGCGCGCCGCGCTCGATCTGCTCGAAGCACAGGATTCCAACGACAAGACGGCCAAAGCCGCGTTCGATCTGGCCTGACGACTGACCAGGCCATCCGCCGGGAAACCCAACGAATTGCGTTCGGAGACAACCATGCAATCCTCGACTCCCAAACTCGCTGTGCGCCGCTGGTGGGCGATCATGCCGATCGTCTTCATCACGTACAGCCTCGCGTATCTCGACCGCGCCAACTACGGCTTCGCCGCGGCTGCGGGCATCAATCAGGACCTGGGCATCAGCAAGGGATTGTCGTCGCTGATCGGCGCGTTGTTCTTCCTCGGCTACTTCTTCTTCCAGATTCCGGGCGCGATCTATGCCGAGCGTCGCAGCGTGAAGAAGCTCGTGTTCTGGAGCCTCGTTCTGTGGGGCGGGTGCGCGACGCTCACGGGCATGGTGAGCAACATTCCGTCGCTGATGGCGATCCGCTTCGCGCTCGGCGTCGTCGAGGCCGCGGTGATGCCGGCGATGCTCGTCTTCATCGCGAACTGGTTCACGAAGTCGGAGCGCTCGCGCGCGAACACGTTTCTCATCCTCGGCAATCCGGTGACGGTGTTGTGGATGTCGGTGGTATCGGGCTACCTCGTGAATTCGTTCGGCTGGCGGCACATGTTCATTGCCGAAGGCGCGCCTGCCATCCTGTGGGCGGTGATCTGGTGGTTCATCGTGAAGGACAAGCCGGCGCAGGTGAACTGGCTCACGGACCAGGAAAAGAACGATCTCGATGCGACGCTGCGCGCCGAACAGGCCGCGATCAAGCCCGTGAAGAACTATCGCGAGGCGTTCAAGTCGCCGGCGGTGATCAAGCTGTGCGCGCAGTATTTTTGCTGGAGCATCGGCGTGTATGGTTTCGTGCTGTGGCTGCCCTCGATTCTGAAGAACGGTTCGACGCTCGGCATGGTCGAGACGGGCTGGCTCTCCGCCGTGCCGTATCTTGCCGCGACCATCGCGATGCTGCTGGCTTCCTGGGCTTCCGACAAGCTGCAGGCGCGCAAGGCGTTTGTATGGCCGTTCCTTTTGATCGGCGCGGTGGCGTTCGCGGGATCGTACTTGCTCGGTTCGACGAATTTCTGGGCTTCGTATGCGCTGCTCGTGATCGCGGGGGCTGCGATGTATGCGCCTTATGGGCCGTTCTTTGCGATCGTGCCGGAGTTGCTGCCGAAGAATGTCGCCGGCGGGGCGATGGCGCTCATCAATAGCATGGGGGCGTTGGGGTCGTTCGTTGGGTCGTATTTCGTTGGCTATCTGAATGGTGCGACGGGGTCGCCGGCGGCCTCTTATGTGTTCATGAGCGTGGCGTTGTTGCTTTCTGTGTGGCTTACTTTGGCTGTTAAGCCGCAGGCTGCGGTTAGGGCTGGTGTTGTTGTGCGGTCTTGATGTTGATGTTTTTTTTCGCCGGATCCCGTTTTCTT
>Ga0105251_10000743_pt1 | contig 29741 bp, 22 predicted proteins | sample KBSS64metaG_FD_80424 | JGI IMG/M metagenome (GOLD analysis project Ga0105251, IMG submission 80424) | Switchgrass rhizosphere microbial communities from Kellogg Biological Station, Michigan, USA - KBS S6-4 metaG | ecosystem: Host-associated > Plants > Roots > Rhizosphere > Soil | place...
CCAGCCCAGCACATTGAGGAAAGCGCGGTCATGAAAATCATCGTTATCGGTCACGGGATGGTCGGTCACAAACTGGTCGAATGCCTCGCGCAGGACGCGGCGCACGGCCTCGACATCACGGTGCTGTGCGAGGAACCGCGTCCCGCCTACGACCGCGTGCATCTGTCCGAATTCTTCTCGGGCAAGAGCGCGGACGACCTGTCGCTGGTCGAACCCGGTTTCTTCGAGCGCCAGAACGTGCTGCTGAAGCTGAACGCGAAGGCCGTCTCGATCGACCGCGCCGCGCGCACCGTGACGGTATCGACCGGCGAGACGCTGCCGTACGACAGGCTGGTGTTCGCCACCGGTTCCTATCCGTTCGTGCCGCCGGTTGAAGGCCGCGAGCGCGCCGACTGCTTCGTCTACCGCACCATCGACGATCTGGAAGCGATGCAGGAATGCGGCGCGCGCTCGAAGACGGGCACGGTGGTCGGCGGCGGGCTGCTCGGTCTCGAATGCGCGAAGGCGTTGCGCGACATGGGCCTGCAGACGCACGTGGTGGAATTCGCGCCGCGCCTGATGGCCGTGCAGGTCGACGAAGGCGGCGGCCGCGTGCTGCGCACGAAGATCGAGGAACTCGGCGTGACGGTGCACACGCAGAAGAACACCACGGCGATCGTCGATGGCGAAAACGGCTCGCACCGCATGCAGTTCGCCGACGGCACGCATCTCGACACGGACATGATCGTGTTCTCCGCCGGCATCCGTCCGCGCGACGACCTCGCGCGCGACAGCGGCCTGACGCTCGGCGCGCGCGGCGGCATCGTGATCGACAACGCCTGCCGCACGAGCGACCCGCACATCTACGCGATCGGCGAATGCGCGCTGTGGAACGGTCAACTGTTCGGTCTCGTCGCGCCGGGGTACGACATGGCGCGCACGGTGGCCAGGCAGTTGCTCGGCGAGCCGGCCGAATTCGCCGGCGCCGACATGAGCACGAAGCTCAAGCTGATGGGCGTGGACGTCGCGAGCATCGGCGACGCGCACGGCACGACGCCAGGCAGCCGCGCCTACCAGTTCAGCGACGAGCGCAAGCAGGTCTACAAGAAGCTGGTGGTGTCGGAATGCGGCAAGTATCTGCTGGGCGGCGTGATGGTCGGCGACGCCAGCGAATACGGCACGCTGCTGCAGATGATGCTGAACCGCATCGAACTGCCGGAAGCGCCCGAATTCCTGATCCTGCCGCAAAGCGACGGCAAGGCGAAGCCGGGACTCGGCGTCGACGCGCTGCCCGCGGCCGCGCAGATCTGCTCGTGCAACAACGTCTCGAAGGGCGATCTGTGCGCGGCCGTCTGCGCGGGCGCGACCGACATCGGCGCGCTCAAATGCGCGACCAGCGCCGGCACTTCGTGCGGCGGCTGCGTGCCGCTCGTCACGCAGGTGATGAAGGCCGAGATGAAGAAGCAGGGCCTCGCGGTCAACAACCACGTCTGCGAGCACTTCCCGTTCTCGCGCCAGGAGCTGTATCACATCGTGCGCGTCGAGGGCGTGCGCAGCTTCGGCGAACTGCTCGCGAAGCACGGCCGCGGGCTCGGCTGCGACATCTGCAAGCCGACGGTGGCGAGCATTCTCGCGTCGTGCTGGAACGAGTTCGTGCTGAAGAAGGAGCACGCGTCGCTGCAGGACACCAACGACTACTACCTCGCCAACATCCAGCGCGACGGCACCTACTCGGTCGTGCCGCGCATGGCGGGCGGCGAGGTGACGCCGGACGGCCTGATCGCGGTCGGCCAGGTGGCGAAGAAATACGGCCTCTACACGAAGATCACCGGCGGCCAGCGGGTCGATCTGTTCGGCGCGCGCGTCGAACAGCTGCCGTTCATCTGGGAAGAACTGATCGCCGCCGGTTTCGAATCGGGCCATGCATACGGCAAGGCGCTGCGCACCGTGAAGTCGTGCGTGGGCTCGACGTGGTGCCGTTATGGCGTCGGCGATTCGGTGGGCCTCGCGGTCGAACTGGAGAACCGCTACAAGGGCCTGCGCACGCCGCACAAGATCAAGTTCGGCGTGTCGGGCTGCACCCGCGAGTGCGCGGAAGCGCAGGGCAAGGACGTCGGCGTGATCGCCACCGAGAAGGGCTGGAACCTCTACGTGTGCGGCAACGGCGGCATGAAGCCGCGCCACGCGGAACTGCTCGCGTCGGACCTCGATCGCGAAACGCTGGTGCGCTACATCGACCGCTTCCTGATGTTTTACGTGCGCACCGCCGACCGTCTGCAACGCACCAGCGTGTGGCGCGAGAGCCTCGAGGGCGGCCTCGATTATCTGATCGACGTGGTGGTCAACGATCACCTGGGCGTCGCGGCGGAACTGGAGTCGGATATGCGGCACGTGGTCGAGACCTACGAATGCGAATGGAAGAAGGCCGTGACCGATCCTGAAACGCGCAAGCGCTTCCGCCATTTCGTCAACAGCGATCAGGCCGACAACACCGTGACGTTCGTCGAGGAGCGCGGGCAGATTCGTCCGGCCACGCCGGTCGAACGGCAAGCGAAGCTGGTGTCGATTCCCGTGGTTGTCGAGACGGTCTGATTTTTTACCCCCACTCATTTTGCTCATTCACTGAGGAGTTCCGCGATGAACAACGACCGCCTGCCGCGCGCCTGGACACCGATCTGCACCCTCGACGACATCGTTCCGAACACGGGCGTCTGCGCGCTCGTCAACGGCGAACAGGTGGCGGTATTTCACGTGAACAGGCATGAGGAGGACACCGCCGTGTACGCGATCGAAAACTTCGATCCGGGCTCGCAGGCGGCGGTGCTGTCGCGCGGCCTGATCGGCAGCCTCGGCGAACGCATCGTGGTCGCCTCGCCGATCTACAAGCATCACTTCGATCTGCGCACCGGCGAATGCCTCGAATCACCGGAGTATTCCGTCAGCGCGTTCGCGACGCGGGTGGAAGACGGCCAGGTGTGGGTCGCGGTTTGAGCGTGCCGATTTCCTGTTTCCTCTTTCTTTCGAACGACGCCATTTGCCATGTCCTCCACTAGCGTAAAAACCGTGTGCCCTTACTGCGGCGTTGGCTGCGGCATGGTGCTGCACGTTGAGGACGGCCAGGTCGTGAAGATCTCCGGCGACAAGGAGCATCCGGCCAACTTCGGGCGTCTGTGCACGAAGGGCCAGTCGGCGCACGTCGCGTTGCGCAAGTCGGGGCGTCTCGAAGACGCGTTCGTGCGTCATGCGCGCGACCGGGACCCCGCGCCGCTGCCGATGGCGCAGGCGATCAGCACCACGGCGGCGCGCTTGCGCGGCCTGCTCGACGAGCATGGACCGGACGCGCTGTCGTTCTACGTGTCCGGCCAGATGTCGATCGAAGCGCAGTACCTCGTCAACAAGCTCGCCAAGGGCTTCATCCGCACCAACAACATCGAGTCGAATTCGCGCCTTTGCATGGCGAGCGCGGGCAGCGGCTACAAGCTCTCGCTGGGCGCGGACGGTCCGCCGGGATCGTACGAGGACATCGACCACGCCGACCTGTTCTTCGTGATCGGCGCGAATATGGCCGACTGTCACCCGATTCTGTTCCTGCGCATGATGGATCGCGTGAAGGCGGGCGCGAAGCTGATCGTGGTCGATCCGCGCCGCAATGCGACCGCCGAGAAAGCCGACCTGTTCCTGCGGATCAAGCCGGGCACCGATCTCGCGCTGCTCAACGGCCTGCTGCATCTGCTGCACGAAAACGGCCATACGGATGCGGCTTTCATCGCCGAACACACCGAAGGCTGGGATGCGATGCCCGCGTTTCTCTCCGACTACACGCCGGAGATAGTCGCGGAGCTCACGGGTCTCGCCGCCGAGGATATTCGCCGCGCGGCGCAGATGATCGGCGCCTCGCGCGAGTGGATGAGCTGCTGGACCATGGGTCTGAATCAAAGCACGCATGGCACGTGGCACACCAACGCGATCTGCAACCTGCATCTCGCGACCGGCAAGATCTGCCGCCGCGGCAGCGGGCCGTTTTCGCTGACGGGCCAGCCGAACGCGATGGGCGGCCGCGAAATGGGCTACATGGGGCCGGGCTTGCCGGGTCAGCGCTCGGTGCTGGTCGACGAAGACCGCGCGTTTATCGAGAACCTGTGGGGCATCGCGCCCGGCACGCTCAGGACCGAAGTCGGCAACGGCACGATCGACATGTTCACGCGCATGGCCGCGGGCGACATCAAGGCGTGCTGGATCATCTGCACGAATCCGGTGGCGAGCGTGGCGAACCGGCAGAACGCGATCGCCGGCTTGCGCGCCGCCGAACTGGTGATCGCGCAGGACGCGTTCCTCGACACCGAGACCAACCGCTATGCCGACGTGCTGTTGCCCGGCGCGCTGTGGGCCGAGGCGGAAGGCGTGATGATCAACTCCGAGCGCAACCTCACGCTGATGCAAAAGGGCATCGAGCCGCCGGGCGCCGCGTTGCCGGACTGGCAGATCATCGCGCGCGTCGCGTGCGAAATGGGTTTCGCCGATGCGTTCACCTATGCGAGCGCCGAGGAAGTGTTCGCGGAAATCACGCGCACGTCGAATCCGACAACCGGCTACGACTTGCGCGGCGCGAGCCATCGCCGTCTGAAGGAAACGCCGCTGCAATGGCCGCTCGCCGACGACGCGGCCGAGCGCAATCCGCTTCGCTATATCAACGACGGCGTGAGCCAGCCGTTGAAGCAATGGCCCGACGGCAGCCGTCCGCGGCTCGTGTTTCCGACCGCGAGCGGCAAGGCCAGGTTTTTCGCGCGCGCCCATGCGGCGCCCGCCGAACTGCCCGATCGCGAATTCCCGATCGTGTTGAACACGGGCCGCTTGCAGCATCAATGGCACACCATGACCAAGACCGGCAAGGTCGCGATGCTCAACAAGCTGAACCCCGGTCCGTTCGTCGAGATTCATCCCGAAGACGCGGCCGCGCTCGGCATCAAGCCGAAAGATCCGGTCGAGATTCGTTCGCGCCGTGGCCGCGCGGTGTTGCCCGCGGTCGTCAGCGAACGCGTGAGCGCGGGCAACTGCTTTGCGCCGATGCACTGGAACGACGTGTTCGGCGACGACCTGTGCATCAACGCGGTGACGAGCGACGCGATCGACCCGGTTTCGCAGCAGCCCGAACTCAAGTTCTGCGCGGTCGCGCTGAGCCCGGTGGCGCTCGACAGCGCCGAGCCGATGTCGACCGGCGACGACGAGGCGCTTGCCGAAACGTCCGCCGTCGCGATGAGCGTTGCCGGTGACATGAGCGCCGCGAGTGCCGCGCCCGCGAACGCCGTCACGGCTCGCGCCGAGGATCTGGATATGCCCCGTATCAATGCCATCACCAGCCTGCTGCAGTTGCCGCAAGTGAGCGCGCCGTCGTTCACCGAAACAGAGCGCGCCTACCTCTCGGGCTTCGTCAGCGGACTGCGTTCGGCGGAAGCCCAAGGCATCGACCACGTGCCGGTTCTGCCGGGCAGCGCGCCGTTCGGCGCGACGAGCCGCCTCTATGTGGACGGCTTGCTCGCGGGACTCTATAGCCGTGGCGCGACGGCCGTCACGAAGCCGGCCGCCGCACGCGCCGAGGCTCACGCGGACGCCGCGAATTCGTCGGGCGTGCGCATCGTGCGCGCGCGTCCGAAGGTGACGCTGCTGTGGGCCTCGCAAACCGGCAACACCGAATCGCTCACGGAGCGCTACGCCACGCGTTTGATGGAATCGCGCTTCGAGATTCGCACCTCGTGCATGGCCGACTATCCGGTCGCGTCGCTCGCCAAGGCGCAATACGTGCTGCTGATGACGAGCACGTTCGGCGACGGCGATCCGCCCGACAACGCGCAAAGTTTGTGGACGCAATTGAGCGCCGCGAACGCGCCGCGTCTCGACGGCGTGCGCTTTGCCGTGCTCGCGCTCGGCGACCGCAACTACGATCAATTCTGCGGCCACGGCCGCCGCCTCGACGAACGTCTCGCGGAACAGGGTGCGCTGCGTCTGATGGAGCGCGTCGATTGCGACAGCGAGTATCAGGAGAGCGCCGACGCGTGGCTCGAACGCATCATCGTGCGCATCAACGAAGAAGATGCCGCGCTGCATGCGGTGCCGCCGGGCGGCATGATCAATGCGGTGGTGCCGGGCGCGGTGCCGACCAAGACGCGCCCGGCCGCATCGCGGCTCGTCACGAACCTGCGCCTGAACAAGCCGGGCACCGCGAAGGACACGCGCTACTTCTCGCTGAGCACCGAGGGCTCCGGCCTCGAATACGAAGCGGGCGACGCGCTCGGCGTATGGCCGAGCAATTGCCCCGAACTCGTCGACGAATTGATCGCGCTGAGCGGCCTGAGCGCGGAGGCTTCGGTGCACGTGCCGGGCGCGGGCGACCTGCGTCTTGCCGACGCGCTCGGCAAGCACTATGAGATCGCGCGCCCGAATCCCGATGCGCTCGCCTTCATCGCCTCGCGCAGCAGCAACGGCGCGCTGCGCGATCTGCTGACGCCCGAGCGCAAGGCCGACCTCAAGCAATGGCTATGGGGACAGCAACTCGCCGACGTGCTGCACGAGTTTCCCGTGAGCCTCACGGCCGCCGAATTGACCGGCATGCTCAAGCGTTTGCAGCCGCGTCTGTACTCGATCGCGTCGAGCCCGAAGGCCCATCCGGGCGAGGTGCATCTGACCGTTTCCGCGGTGCGCTACAGCAATGGCCGCCGTCATCGCAAAGGCGTGTCGTCGACTTTTCTCGCCGACCGTGCGGGCGACGTGAACGTGCCGGTGTTCGTGCAGAAGTCCGCGCATTTTCGTCCTCCGCACCACGCCGACACGCCGATGATCATGGTCGGCCCCGGCACCGGCGTTGCACCGTTTCGCGGCTTTCTGCACGAGCGCCGTGCACGCGGCGACAAGGGGCGCAACTGGCTGTTCTTCGGCGAGCAACATGCGGCGAGCGACTTCTACTATCGCGACGAACTGGAAGCGCTGCGCGACAGCGGCGTGCTCACCCGGCTCGATGTCGCGTTCTCGCGCGATCAGGCGGAAAAGATCTACGTGCAGGACCGCATGCGCGAGCAGGGCGCGCAACTGTGGGCGTGGCTCGAGGAGGGCGCGCACTTCTACGTATGCGGCGACGCGAGCCGCATGGCGAAGGATGTCGACGCGGCACTCAAGCAAGTGGTCGCGCGGCACGGCGGCATGAGCGACGAGAAGGCGCTCGACTACGTGAACCGTCTCGCGCAGGAAAAGCGCTACATGCGCGACGTTTATTGACGGTTCAGCGGGCCGGCGGACTCGCGGTTAAGCGGCTTGAAGACGCTTCCGAAGCGAGTTCAAAACGATTTCAAAGAGCACGTAATACAGCATCAAAAGAGGGACCCTGATGGCATGGACGTTGCATGTTCAGGCGGGTTTTCAACATCGTGATCGTTCCGGTGCGTGGCGCTCGAAACCCAATCAGTGTAATGAGCGCAACGAGCCGGATAGTGAACAATCAGTTTGACGAGGATGTCTGATGAAAAACGTGATGAGCTCCCTAAAGAGCGGAGATTGGCGCGCACTGGTAGCGTGTTTCCTCTATTTCGACACCGGCTTTACCGTGTGGGTTCTGTATGGACCGCTCGCGCCGTTCATCAGCAAGAGCATTTCGATGTCGCCCGCGCAGCAGGGTTTGCTGGTTGCCGTGCCGGTATTGTCCGCGGCGATCCTGCGCGTGACGCTGGGTAATCTGTATCAATCGGCGCACGGCAAGCGCATTGCGTTGATGGGCGTGCTGCTGTCGGCGGTGCCGACCATCGTGTTGCCGCTGTTGCCGTTCGTGCCGTCGTACACGTTGCTGCTGGTGCTCGGCGTGTTCCTCGGCGTGGGCGGCGCGAGCTTCGCGGTGGCGTTGCCGATGGCCGGCAGCAACTATCCGCCGAAGGTGCAGGGCCTGGTGCTAGGTCTCGCCGCGGCCGGCAACATCGGCGCGGTGCTCGACGGCTTCATGTTCCCGCAACTGGCCACGCACTACGGCTGGCAAATGGCGACCGTCGGCGCGTTGCCGCTGCTCGCGATTTCCGGCATCACGCTGTACTTCTGGGCCAACGATGCGGGCGTGAAGTCGGGCAGCGTGCTGCGCGCGTTCGGCAGCTTCGCGATCACGCTGGTCGGTTTGATCGCGCTGGTGCTGCTCGTCGAAGCCGGCTTGTTCGGCTCGGGCAAGACCGGTGTGCTGCTGTTGCCGGTGATCGGCTCGCTGCTCGCCATCGCCGTGCTGCCCAAGCGCTATCGCGCGGTGCTGACCGAGCGCGACACGTGGGCGATCATGCTGGTGTACAGCATCACGTTCGGCGGTTTCGTCGGCATGTCGTCGTATGTGTCGCTGCTGCTGACCAACCTCTATCAACTCTCGAAGATCGACGCGGGCCTGTTCATGGCGCTGCTTGCCGCGACCGGCGCGATCGTGCGTCCGCTCGGCGGCCTGATCGCCGACCGCGTCTCCGGCGTGCGCGCGCTGACCGTGCTGCTCGCGATCATCTCGCTGTGCGACTTCGTGTTCGCCGCGGCGATGCCTTCGATGGCGGGCGGCATCACGCTGCTGGTGTGCCTGTACGTGGCCTTCGGTCTCGGCAACGGCGCGACCTTCCAACTGGTCCCGCATCGCTGGGCGGGCCGCACGGGTCTGATGTCGGGCATCGTCGGCGCGGCGGGCGGCATCGGCGGCTTCTATCTGCCGGTGGTGATGGGCATCGCGAAGGAAAGCACCGGCAGCTATCAGATGGGCTTTGCGACGTTCGGCGCGCTGGCCGCTTGCGCGTTCCTCGCGATCGTCGCGCTGCGCCGTCCGTGGATGGCGTGGTCGATGCAAACCAGCGGGATTCACGCGCACGCCACAGAGTAATACAACCGGGCATCCGCGCCGGCGCGTGCATGTTGAACGCTCGCGCGGTGCGGATGCCGATGGCGCGACGGGCCGATCGATAAAATAAAAAACCGATATGAGCATCACGAAAGAACGGCTTCATGCGCCGCCGTCCGACACGGACGTTTCCGGCGAGGTCCTGGGCTCGTTGATCAACATGGCGGGGCGTCAACGAATGCTGTCGCAACGCATCGCGCTCAAGGCGATGCTGGCGTTCCAGCAGTTCGACGGCGCGCTCGCGATTGCACGCGACACGTTGCGCACCTTTGCCGACACCCACACGGTGCTGGTGCAAGGCCGCGACGGCTTGCCCGGACTGTTTTCTCCCGCGCTGCGCGAGGCCTTTCACGGCGGCGAGCACGTCGCGAGAAAGATCACCGACTTCATCGCGCTGGCCTCGACGGCGATCGACGCGATCGGGCGCGCGTCGCCCGCTGCCGAAGACGCGTTGAAAGCGTTGATCGGATCGGTGGACCCGCTGCTGATGCATCTGCACGCGGTGACCGCGGTCTACGAGCAGGAAAGCCGGCGCATTGCGCGGGCGCAGAAGAAAGAGCAGCGCGACCTGATCGAACGGATCAGCTCGATCGCGAAGGAAGCGCATATCGTCTCGTTCAACGGGCAGATCGTCGCGAGCCGGTCCGATGTGACCGGCCGCGAGTTCGCCGTGGTGGCCGGCGTGATGACCGGCATCACGAAGGAACTGGAAGCCGTGGTCAATGCCTTCGTGAAAAAAACCTCGGCCGCATGAGCGGTGGTCTCCCGTTCGCGTTTCCTTCAATCGTTTCCCTGCGGAAACGGCGCAAGGAATAGGCAGGCAAGCACTTGCATATTGCGCGTCGCGCTCCTAGTATGCAGGCAGGAGGCTGCCTATGACCACATCAACCGATCGCATCGAAAAGCAGATTCTGCTGAAGGCGCCGCGCTCGCGCGTCTGGCGCGCGTTGTCCAACGCCGAGGAATTCGGCGCATGGTTCGGCGTGAATTTCAGCGGCAAGCAGTTCGTCGCCGGCCAGTCCGTGCAAGGCAATATCACCTATCCGGGCTACGAGCATCTCGTCATGGACGTGACGGTGGAGCGGATCGAGCCGGAACATCACCTGTCGTGGCGCTGGCATCCGGCCGCGGTCGACGTGTCGGTCGACTATTCGATCGAGCCCACTACGCTGGTGGTGTTCGAACTGACCGAGGTCGATTCGGGCACCTTGCTGCGCGTCGTCGAATCGGGCTTCGATCAGATTCCCGCCGCGCGCCGCGACGAGGCGTTTCGTATGAATAGCGGCGGCTGGGAGCAACAGCTAGTCAATATCGAAAAGCATGTCGCCGCGGGTTAAGACGGCCGCCGCCAGGGCGGCCACGACGAACGCGAACGCGAAGGCGAAGGCGAACGCGAATGCCAAGGCGAACGCGAACGCCAAGGCGGTGAAGTCGAAAACGGCGAGCCTGAAGGCCGCCATGCTGAAAAGCGCCGCGCCCATTTTCGCGGCGCTCGGCGACGAGACGCGCCTGCGCCTGATCGCCGTATTGTGCGCGGGCAGCGCGATGTCGATCGCGCAACTCACCGCCGGAACCGACATCACCCGGCAGTCCGTCACGCAGCACTTGCAGGTGCTCGCCAACGCGGGCCTCGTGCGCGACGTCAAGGTCGGCCGTGAACGCTTGTGGGCGTTCGAGCCGGCTCATCTCGACGAAGCGCGGCGCGCGCTCGAAGCGATCTCGCGGCAATGGGATCATGCGTTGCTGAGCCTGAAGGCGGCAGTGGAAGAGTAGAGGCGTCCTCGCCGCCCCGCGCCTCGCGCCACGCCATTGCGCGTCGTTGGTGCGATGTCGAACAGAGCTACCACGGTGCAGTCATTAGCCTTCAGAAGTAGTAGACGAAGGCTCCTCAAGAGCTTGCCCAGGCAGCGCCGGGCAGGACTCGTCCGATTGGGGTTTTCCGTCGACGCAACGAATCATGCGAGGCGTGTCCCGGCGAGGATGGCGCGCGCTTGAAGGGGGAGCTTCTGATGGATCGCATGGATCTGGTCGGCGCCTCGTCGAGCGCCGCATCGCGCCTATCGTTCCATGAGATCCAGCCCGATCGCGCCGCGACCTCGCAGATGACGGCATTCACGCGCGCGCTCGAACGCCACACCGGGCGCAGCTTCGCGGACTATCAGGCGCTGCACGATTTCTCGGTGCGCGACTATCGGACCTTCTGGTCATTCCTGCTGCGCTGGTCGGAAGATATCGACTGGTCGGGCAGCGCCGAGCCGGCCTGCATCGGCGACGAATGCGAGCACGCGCGTTTCTTTCCGCGTGTGCGGCTCAATTATGCGGAGGCGTTGCTGAACCTGGCGGTCGCGCCGGCGCACATGCCCGCGCTCACCGTGTGTCACGCGAACGGCCCCACGCTGCACCTGACTCGCGGCGAATTGCGCGAGCGCGTGGCGCGGCTGGCCGACGCGCTGTCGGCGCTGGGCCTGGGCGAGGGCGACCGGGTGATCGGCGTGCTGCGCAACGACGCCGACGCGGTCGTGACCGCGCTGGCCGTCACCGCGCTGGGCGCGACGCTGTCCACCGTCGCGCCGGAAATGAGCGCCGAGACCATGCTCGAACGTTTCCAGCCGCTCGAACCGCGTTTCATGTTCGCGCACACCGCCGCGCAGCCGTTCGACATCGGCGTGCCGGTGGAGGCGAACGTCGCCGTGCTGGCCGCAGCCTTGCCGTCGCTGCAACATATCGTCGTGCTGGACGGCGGCAGCTTGCCGGACAGGGTTAAGCCCACCGTGCATGCGATGGCCGACCTGATCGCGAACGGCGACGCCGCGCGCTTCGTGTGGCGGCAGTTCCCGTTCAACGAGCCGCTCTTCATCATGTTTTCGTCGGGCACCACCGGCAAGCCCAAATGCATCGTGCACGGCGCCGGCGGCACGCTGCTGGAGCATCTGAAGGAACACCGCCTGCATAGCGATCTGCGGCCCGGCGAGCGGCTCTTCTTTCACACCAGTTGCGCGTGGATGATGTGGAACTGGCAGTTGTCGGCGCTCGCGTCGGGCGTGGAGATCGTGACTTACGACGGTCCGATTTCCACGGTCGACACGCTGTGGCGGCTCGTCGCCGACGAGCGCGCCACCGTGTTCGGCACGAGCCCCGCGTACCTGAAAATGAGCGAGGAGGCCGGGCTCGTCCCAGGCAGGCAGTTCGATCTGGGCGCGTTGCGGGCGATGCTGTCGACGGGCGCGGTGCTGTACGACGCGCAATTCGCGTGGGTGCGCGATCACGTCAAGCCCCTGCCGCTGCAATCGATCTCGGGCGGCACGGACATTCTCGGCTGCTTCGTGCTGGGCAATCCGACGCTGCCCGTGTACGCGGGCGAGGCGCAATGCCGGAGCCTCGGGCTCGACGTTCAGGCATGGGAGCAGGGCAAGCGCACGGACGGCGTCGGCCAGTTGGTCTGCGCGAACCCGTTCCCGTCCCGTCCGCTCGGTTTCTTCGGCGACACCGACGGCGCGCGCTTTCACGCCGCCTATTTCGCCGACAACCCCGGCGTGTGGACGCACGGCGACCTGATCGAGGTGTCGCGCGAAGGCTCCGTGCGCCTGCACGGCCGCTCGGATGGCTTACTGAACGTGCGCGGCATCAACGTCGGTCCCGGTGAGATTTATCGCATCCTCAACGACATTCCCGAGATTCACGAATCGATGGTCGTGCAGCAGCATGCGCGCGTCGCGCCGGCGGACGGCTCGAGCGCCGTGGCGAGCGAACCACGCGTGGTGTTGTTGCTGGTGTTGCGCGACGGATGCGTGCTGAACGGCGCCCTGGCCGCGCGGGTGCGGCACGACCTCGCGCGGCGCGCGTCGCCCGCGCACGTGCCGGATCGCATCCTCGCCGTGGCCGAGTTGCCGGTCACGCACAACGGCAAGCTGTCCGAGGCGTCGGTGCGCAACGCGGTCAACGGCTTGCCCGCCGGCAATGCGGCCGCGCTGCGCAACCCGGCCTGCCTCGACGCGATTCGCCATCATCCCGCGCTGCACCTCGCCACGCGCGAGATTCCGCCGCCGGGCGAGACGCTCGAATCGCTGGAAAAGCATGTGCAGGCGCATTGGGAGCGGCTGTTCGAGTTCGCGCCGATCGGCCGCGACGACAACTTCTTCGAGCTGGGCGGCCATTCGTTGCTCGCCGCGCGAATGCTCGCGGAGATCCATCAGACCACGGGCCGCGCGATGCCGCTGGCGACGCTGATGATCGCCCCGACGATCGCGCGCCTCGCCGCCGCCATCGACGAAAGCGCGCGGCAACCCGCGTCGTCGCCGATCCTGCTGCAAGTGCGCGCCGGCGAGGGCACGCCGATTTTTCTGGCGCACAGCGTGAGCGGTTCGGTGATGGAGTGTTTGACGCTGGTGAATGCGCTGCACAGCCGGCGTCCGGTGTATGGCTTGCAGGCGCACGGTCTGGACGGGGAGCAGCCGATGCACCGACGCGTCGAGGACATGGCCGCGAGCTACGTCGAGCAGATGCGCCGCGTGCAGCCGAGCGGACCCTACGCGATCGCGGGTTTTTCATTCGGCGGACTGGTGGCGTTCGAGATTGCGCAGCAGCTATCGCGCGCGGGCGAGCGGATCGAACTGCTGTGCTTGCTGGATACCTACGTGCATGAGCATTTTCTGCCGCTGCACGTGCGCTTGCGGCACCACTGGCGCATGGCCGGCGGGCAGTTGCGCGAACTGCGCGCGGTGCCGGCCGCCCGGCTGCCCGGTTATCTGGCCGGCAAGCTGGTGCACGCGACCGACCGGATACGCCGCCGCACCGGGCGCAGCGCGCGCCGCCCGGACCCCTTCATCGCGAGCTTGCCGCCGACGTTGCGGCGCATTCGCGAAACGATGGGCACGGCGATGCGGACGTATCGCCCTCGTCCGTATGAGGCCGGGCCGATTCTTTATCTGCGCGCGGCGATTGCGGAGCGGGAGCGGGGCGACCCGATGCCGTTATGGCGCAGCATCGCGCGCGGCGGTCTGGTGGTCGCCGAGGTGTCGGGCGGACACGGCGACATGATCGTGGAGCCGAACGTGCAGCGAGCCGCGGCCGTTCTGGATGAACGGCTGGCGAGCGCGTGAAGAGGGATCAATCGGCGATGCGCTTGTCCGCGAGGGCGCTCTGGCAGTCCGCCAACACCTGGCGGACCAGCCGGGCTTGCGGATCGAGTTCGTCGGTGTCGAGAATTTCCTCGACCGCGTCGCGCGCCCACTCCGCATCCACGAACCTTGCGTGGCGCCGCGCGATTTCGAGCGCCAGCGCCGACAGCCTCGCGATGCTCAGCCAGTCCGCCTCCCGAGAGCGGCGGTCGAGCCACTTGTGGGCGGCCTGCACGTGGAACGCCGCGTCGGGCCAGTCTTCATTCAGGTAGTAGGCGCCGAGGCTCCCGCATGTGAGCCAGCACAACAGCTCCAAACGGTCACGTGGACTCAGATGATGGCGTACATCACTCATGGCGACGCTCGCTGCTGTAATTTGCATTCCGGTGAGGGCGGCGGGCGCCGTCCTGCGCTTGTATCCAACAATATCACGCAGAATTCACGCCCGGCAATTCGTGACGTACCCTGGCTGTTGCGCTGCGGAAAACTCGAAACGGCGAGGGCAAGGCGCGCTCACGAGAAATCGGTCGAGCGTGACAGCGCTGCCCACGTCCCGATCTCCGCGCCCAGCGCCGCCAGCTTCGCCGTGACCAGCTCGACGGCGTCGTTGCCGAGCAGCAGATGCACAGGCGGATTGGGCGCCGCCACGATCTCCAGCAGCGCTTGCGCGGCTTTGCGCGGATCGCCCGCCTGCTTGCCGCTTTTCGCCTCGCGCGCCGCGCGGACCGGGTCGAATACGGCGTCGTAATCGGCGATGCTCCGGCCCGCGCGGACCATCGAGCGTCCGGCCCAATCCGTGCGGAACGAGCCGGGTGCAACCGCCGTGACCTTGACGCCGAAGCTCGCGACCTCTTTCGCCAGCGTCTCGGAGATGCCTTCGAGCGCGAACTTGCTGCCGCAGTAGTACGCGATGCCCGGCATCGTGATGAAGCCGCCCATCGACGTGATATTGACGATATGGCCCGAGCGGCGCTCGCGCATGCCGGGCAGCACGGCCTTGATCATCGCCACCGCGCCGAACACGTTGACGTCGAATTGACGGCGCAAATCGTCGAGCGGCGACTCTTCCAGCGTGCCTTCGTGCCCGTATCCCGCGTTGTTGACGAGCACGTCGAGCGCGCCGACGGTTTCGGCGAGCGTCGCGACTGCGGGGGCGATCGCGTCGAAATCCGTCACGTCGAGAACGATCGCGTGCGCGCGTCCGGGCGCGAGCGCCTCGAACGCGTCCCGCGCCGCGCGATTCCGTACCGTGCCGGCGACCGTATGACCCGCATCGAGCGCCGCTTGCGCGAACGCGTGGCCGAAACCGGAACTGACGCCGGTGATCAGAAACGTTTTGCTCATGGTGTTGCACTCCTTTATTTCAGGTGGTGTGAAGGCGCTTTCGGGCGAAAACGCATGGCGTCGGCGGAACCCGGCCCGAGGCTGAATGGTAGGCGCGCCGGCGGCGCACGCGAATGCCGGTTCGTCTGCGGTGCTTGCCTGATCGTATGAGTGCATGGATTTTTCGGCGCGCCGGTGGCACGCTAGCGGCACGTTCCAATCCGGCTCGCAATCAGGCGCAATCCGGCGCACTCCTCGCGCTCCTCACACGTGATGCTCAAACACAATGATCCGGCGCGGCAACGCATGGTGGCGTTGCTCGAAAGGCTCGCGCCGCTCGAAGGCTACAACCTCACCGCGCTGCCCGACGTGCGCTTTCTGCGCTCGAACCGGCCGCTTCGCCGCACGCCCGTTCTCTACGACCCCGGCATCGTGATCGTCTGCCAGGGGCGCAAGCGGGGCTTTCTGGGCGACACGGTCTACGTGTACGACGCACAGCACTATCTGGCCGTCTCGGTGCCGGTGCCGTTTTCGATGGAGACCGAGGCGAGCGAGGCCGAGCCCTTGCTCGCCATCTATTTCCGGCTCGATTTCAAGGTCGCGGCCGAGTTGATGCTGCAACTCGGCGATAGGGCAGCCGGCGCGCCGGCCAAGCCGCGCGGCATGATGTCGACGCCGCTCGATGCGAGGCTGAGCGCCTCGGTGCTGCGTTTTCTCGAAGCGATGAGCGTGCCGCTGGAAGCCGAATTGCTCGGCCCCGCGCTGGTGCGCGAAATCTACTTTCATGTGCTGACCGGCGAGCAGGGCGGATCGATGCGCGCCGCGCTCACCGCGCAGGGGCAATTCGCGAGAATCGCCAAGGTCATCCGCAAGATTCACGCGTGCTATCGCGAACCGCTCGACGTGGAGCAACTGGCGCTGGCGGCGAACATGAGCGTGCCCACGTTTCATTCGCACTTCAAGGCGGTGACGCGCACTTCGCCGATGCAATATCTGAAGTCGACGCGGCTTCATCAGGCGCGTCTTCTGATGGTGAGGAACGAGATGACAGCGGCGCTCGCATGCGTCCAGGTGGGATACGAAAGCGCCTCGCAGTTCAGCCGCGAGTTCAAGCGTTTGTTCGGGCGCAGTCCGGTGGAAGAGGCGCAGCGGATGCGCAGGAGCTTCGCCGTTGCGCCGCCCGCGCCGGGCACGATCTTCGTGGCGTCGCATTGATGCGTCGCTGGGTGGGCGCGACGGGGCGACGTGGCGCGTCGTTTCGTTCGCTGTTTCGTTCGCTGTTTCGTCATTCCGTTGTTTTGCGCGGCCGGGAATGCGGGTTGCTGCTCGATGTCGTTGTCCGCTTAAACGCGAGCGAAGGAGAATCGCCATGCAGGAAGTCCACACCCATCGCGGCTTCGTCGTCACGGTGCTGGCCGAGGACGATCCGGCCGGCGGCTCGTCGGTCACCACGCGCATCGAACCCGGCAAGGAGCATCCGCTTCCCGACGACGGCACCGACTGGAGCGCGCCGCACCTTGCGCGCTCGCCGTATCGCGGCGCTGCCGCGATCGGCGCCGCGTTCGACGAGGCGCGCCGGCAAATCGACGCGGCGCTCGGCGACCCGGACCCGATCGAGGACTAGCTCATCGTTCGACGTTACCGTTCGACGCCGCCGCGCGCGAAACCCGCGCGGCTTACTGGCCTGGTACGCAGGCAACCCACTGCCCCTGTGCGTTTTCGCAGGCAGGCGCTACGCTACGAGTCCCATGCTGCAAATACTCGGCAAGACCTCATCCATCAATGTCCGCAAAGTCCTGTGGACCTGCGCGGAGCTCGAACTTCCATTCGAACAGGAAGACTGGGGCTCGGGCTTTCGTGCGACCCATGTCCCCGAATTTCTCGCGCTCAATCCCAACGGCATGGTTCCTGTCATCAAGGACGGCGAGTTCGTGCTGTGGGAATCCAATTCGATCATCCGTTATCTGGCGGGCCGCTATCACGGCGAGGCGCTTTATCCGGCCGATCCTTGTGAGCGCGCGAAGTGCGATCAATGGATCGACTGGCAGGCGAGCGAACTGAACCGCTCATGGAGCTACGCGTTTCTCGCGATGGTGCGGCGTTCTCCGGCTCATCAGGATCCGCGGGAGATCGATGTGTCGTGGGCCAACTGGACGCGTCATATGGCGATCATCGAGCGGCAACTCGAATTCACCGGCGCGTTCATCGCGGGTCCGTCGTTCTCGCTCGCCGATATTCCGATTGCGCTGTCGGTTAACCGTTGGCTCGAAACGCCCTTGCGGCACGACGATTTTCGCGCTGTCGCGGCGTACATGGAGCGGCTCGCCACGCGCGAGGGCTTTCGCGAGTATTGCCGGAACGGCACGCCCTGAGCCGCGGATTCGAACCTGCAAACGGTATAAGGGCTGCACGCACAGCGCGCGGCGCGGCGGGCTGCGGCTTTCTCCCGCGTCCATTCGTATTCGCGGCAAGCCACCGATCATCGATCGCGATTCGCGCGCGCCGGACCCGCGCTCGGCTTTTAGAATACGAGCCATCGTTCACATTGACGCCTCGTTTTGCCCATGCCCAAATCACCCGCCGCGCAGCGGCTGAAGCCCCGCAAGTCTCCGGTTCAACAGCGTTCGGCGCGCACCGTCGAAGCCGTGCTCGAAGCGGCGGCCCGCATTCTCGAAACGCGCGGGCTGGCCGCCTGCACGACGAACGCGATCGCGGAGCGTGCCGGCGTCAGCATCGGTTCGCTCTATCAATACTTTCCGAATCGCGATGCGCTGACGGTCACGCTGATCGAGCGCGAAACCGCGCAACTGGTGGCGGATATCGAGGCGGCGTCGCGGGTGGAGCATTCGCGCGACAGCGTGCTGGCGATGGTGCGCGCGTCGGTCGCGCATCAGATGCGCCGGCCGGTGCTCGCGCGTCTGATCGATTTCGAGGAGCGCCGCTTGCCGCTCGGCGAGCGCGAAGCACGGCTGGCCGACCTGATTCAGGCGGCGCTCGTCGGCGCGCTCACCGTGAAGCCGGGTGCGCCCGAACTGGACGATGCGAGCCTGGTGGCGCGCGATCTGCTGGCGATCGTGCGCGGCATGATCGACGCCGCGGGCGAGCGTGACGAACGCGACGCCGCGGCGCTGGAAGCGCGCGTGATGCGCGCGGTGGACGGCTACGTGGCGCAGTCGTGCAGGGTGAACTAGCGCGCCGCGGGTGTGCCTGGCCCGCTGGTGCGCCGCGCATCACCTTACATTTGCACGAGCTTCGGGATCGGCACGTCGGGATTCACATCGGCTTCATAGTCCACGCCCGCGATCTCGAATCCGAACAGACGCAGAAAATCGGTCTTGTAGCCGCTGAAGTCGGTGAGCTGGTAGATGTTGTCGCTCGTCACCTGGCCCCACAGTTCCTGAACGCGCGCTTGCACCTCGGGATCGAGCTCCTTGTCATCCGCGCGCAGACGGCCTTCTTCATCGATGCGCGGCGCGTCGCCGTACATGCTGTCCTTGTACAGACCGTAGACCTGCTCGATGCAGCCTTCGTGCGTGCCTTTCTCCTTCATCACCTTGAAGAGCAGCGACAGATACAGCGGCATCATCGGAATCGCGGAACTGGCCTGCGTGACCACCGCCTTGAGCACCGAGACGCGCGCGTCGCCGCCGCTGGCCGCCAGTTTCTCGCGGATGCCGAGCACCTTCTGGTCGAGATCCTTCTTGGCGGCGCCGATCGAGCCGTTCCAGTAGATGTCGTGCGTGATCTTTTCGCCGAGGTAGGTGAACGCGGTGGTCTGCGCGCCGTCGGCGAGCACGCCGGCCTCGAGCAGCGCGTCGATCCACATCTGCCAGTCCTCGCCGCCCATCACCGCGACGGTGTTGTCGATCTCGGCTTGCGTGGCGGGTTCGAGAACCGTTTCCTTGACGACTTCCTTGTCGGTGTCGATGCCGCGCAGCGCGACCGCCTTGCCGACCGGCTTCAGCGTGGAGCTGAACACCTCGCCGGTTTTCGGATGCGTGCGCTTGGGCGCGGCGAGGCTGTAGACGACCAGATCGACCTGGCCGAGATCGCGCTTGATGATTTCGATGGTGCGCGCCTTGACCGCATCGGAGAACGCGTCGCCGTTGATGCTCGTCGCGTACAGGCCTTGCGCGTGGGCGAATTTCTCGAAGGCGGCGGTGTTGTACCAGCCGGCCGTGCCCGGTTTGGTTTCGCTGCCGGCGCGCTCGAAGAACACGCCGAGGGTGGCGGCGTCCGAACCGAACGCGGCGCTGATGCGCGCGGCGAGGCCGTAGCCGGTGGATGCGCCGATCACGAGCACCTTCTTCGGCCCGTTGACGATGGCGCCGCGTGCCTTGACGTAGTCGATCTGCTCCTTGACGTTGGCTTCGCAGCCGGCCGGATGAGTAGATACGCAAATGAAGCCACGCACGCGCGGTTTGATGATCATGAAGCACCTCTTGTCGGAATTGGCGACATTATAGTGGGCCTCGATTTTTGCCGGCGCGGCGCTTGGGCGGGCACGCCAGGGGTCACAGGGATCGACGCAAGAATCGGCGCAAAAATCGGCTGGCGGCTCGCATCTTGGTAGGATTCAGCCTTTCCAAGCAGACGGTAAGCCAGTGTGACGCGCCTGATCAACCGATTCCTACAGACCCTCGACAAAGGGCTGACCCTCGCGAACCCGCTGGTCGCCGGCGCCTGGTGGCATATGCGGCATCCCACGCGCCGCGGCGTGGCAAGGGCTTGCGCCGCGCTTCCGGTGCTGCTGCTTCTCTACGTGCTGATCCTGATTCCGTTCACGCCTGGCATCGGCGACATCCGCAAGGCGAAGAGCGAGCAGCCCGCGCAAATCCTGTCGGCGGACGGCAAGCTGCTGGCCGAATTCAAGCCTTCGAACCGCGAGTGGGTCAAGCTCAAGGACATCTCGCCGAATGTGGTGAACGCGCTGATCGCGACCGAAGACCATCGCTTCTATCAGCATTTCGGGCTCGACTGGCGGCGCACGGCCTCGGCCGCGCTGCATACGTTTTCCGGCGACCGCCAGGGCGGCTCGACCATCACGCAGCAGCTCGCGCGCAATCTTTATCCCGACGAAATCGGCCGCGCGCCGACGCTGACCCGCAAGCTCAAGGAAGCGATCACGGCGTTCAAGATCGAGGCGCTCTACACCAAGGACGAAATCCTCGAAACCTACCTGAATACCGTGCCGTTTCTCTACAACGCCTACGGCATCGAGATGGCCGCGCGGACTTACTTCGACAAATCGGCTTCGGAACTGAACGTGCTGGAAAGCGCGACGCTCGCCGGCATGCTCAAGGGCAACAGCTACTACAACCCGGTGCTGAACCCCGAGCGCGCCTTGCAGCGGCGCAACACGGTGCTCGCGCAAATGGTCAAGTACGGCAAGCTCACGCCCGCCGCCTACGAGACGCTCAAGCGCCGCGCGCTGCGCATCGATTTCGAGCGGCAGACGGAGCCGCCCGGACCCGCGCCGCATTTCGCGCAGCAATTGCGCAAGTGGCTCGCGGCCTGGGCCGATCGCAACGACTACAACATCTATTCCGATGGGCTGGTGGTGCGCACCACCATCGATTCGCGCTTGCAGACCATGGCGACCCAGGCGGTGATTCTGCAGGGCAACCAGTTGCAGGGCATCGCGAACTCGGCGTGGGGCACGCGCGCCGGTTGCGCGAACGGCCGGGACCTGTTGCCAACGTTCCTGCGCGAAACGCCCGAGTATCGCGCCGCGAAAGACGCGGGCATGACCGACGAGGACGCGCTGAAGCGCCTTTCGTCCGACCATCACCTCGTGCAGGCGCTGTGCGAGAGCAAAACCCGCGTGCAGGCCGACTTTCTCGCGATGGACCCGCGCAACGGCCAGATCAAGGCGTGGGTCGGCAGCCGCGACTTCAGCCAGGACCCGTTCGATCACGTTCAGCAGGCGCGGCGTCAGCCGGGATCGACCTTCAAGCCGTTCGTCTACGCCGCGGCCTTCGAAAGCGGCGCGAAGCCGACCGACACGCTGCCCGACAAGCCCGTGGAAATCGCGCTGGCCGGCGGCGAAATCTGGCGTCCGAGCGACGAGGACGAACCGAGCGAACGCGCCATCAGCCTGCGCGACGGCCTCGCTTTTTCGCGCAACCGCATCACCGCGCAACTGATGGAGACGGTCGGTCCGACCAAGGTCGCGAGACTGGCGCGCGCGATGGGCGTGCGCGACAGCACGCTCGATCCGGTGCCGTCGCTCGCGCTCGGCACGAGTCCCGTCACGCTGAAGGAAATGGTGTCGGCCTACGGCACGATCGCCAACCTGGGCGGCTACGTGGAGCCGGTGATGGTCACGCGCATCGAGGATCGCAACGGCGAGGTGCTGGCCGAGTTCGCGCCCGCGCCGCCCAGACAGGAACTGTCCGGCGACGCCGCGCGCACGCTCGTCGACGTGATGCGCGACGTCGTGAGCCGCGGCACGGGGTCGAGCATTCGCAGCCGCTTCGGCGTGCGCGGCGACGTCGCGGGCAAGACGGGCACGACCCAGGGCAATGCGGACGGCTGGTTCATCCTGATTCATCCGCAACTCGTGGCGGGCGCGTGGGTCGGGTTCAACGACAGCCGCGTGACCTTGCGCAGCGACTACTGGGGGCAGGGGGCGCATAGCGCGCTGCCGATCGTCGGCGATTTCTTCCAGCGCGCGCAGCGCTCGAAGCTGGTCGATACCCGCGTGAAGTTCGAGACCGAGCAGGAGCCAGGCTGGTTTGCCGAGCGCACCGACCGGCTGCGGGCGTGGTTCGAGCATCTGTTCGCGGCGTCGCCGGGTCAGAGCGAGGCGCCGGTGGTGCGGCACGAGCCGGCGCGCCGTGCGCCTGGCGGGTCTGCGGCGAGTGCTGCGTTGGGTGTGTCCGGTGCTTCGGCGGCGTCCGGCGCGTTGGGTGCATCCGGTGCATCCGGTACATTGGCTGAGCCGCGCGAAGTGCCGCAACCGCCGCTGCTTTCCGCGCCGTCATCCGCGCCGAGGCCCGCGAGCGGGGCGGTCGATGGCGAGGTGCGTGGCGGCGGCGAACCGGCATTGGCGCCGACGCCCACGCCGGACGACGTGACCCCGCCCGATGCGGGCAGCGCGGCCAATGCGCTGCAGGCTGCGCCGGCAAGCGCCGGTGGCGCGCCGTGAGGTGAGACGACGCCTCGGACCGTTGCCGCAGTTGCCGATGAACGTGGCTCATTCGGCTCCGCGCTTTCGACTCGGTCTACGGCATTGATGCGCGACAGATGATGGATCTGTCGCCCTTCATACCCGGCTTCCGACAGCGAGCGCCTTGAAGGCCGCGGCGTTCTTCCATTCAGGCTGCATGGCCGGCTCCGCGCGCAACGCGGGTGGCGCGGGCGCGGCATCGACCGTGGTTTTCGGGGTGACGTTCGAGCCGGGCGCCTTGCAACCCGCGGCGCCCAGTGCGACGAGTGCGACGACTGCAACGCACAGCGCACTCGCCGCAACCGGACTCGCGGCGTATTTCAAACGGTTCAACGGGTAGTTCGCTCGCATGGCGACCTCCACTTTGATCATTCGATTCTATACCCGCGTGTCCCACACGACAGGCGACGCGCGCGCGATCCGACAGCGCTACGCCGACGATTGTTCAGTCGAGCGCAACAGTGTTTTCGGAGGGCGGGGCTGATCTCTCGCGCACGATTGGCGATAATTTCGAAACGAAAATCGGCTAATAGCGCAGGTGATACATGTTCAACGTTTTCTCAGCCCGCATGCCCGACAAGGACGGTGCAGCGGGCGGGCCTCGACGGCGAAGCCCGTTCTCCGACCGCTTGCGCAACCTCATGATGGCTGTGGCAATGGGCGCTTCGCTCGCCGGATGCGCGTCCGCCACCGACGTGGTCGCCACCGACAAACCCGGCACCTATACGGTGGCCGCGAGCGCGACGGGCGGGCGGATGGCCTGGGCCCGCGCGCACGAGCACGCAGTGAGCGAGGCGCGCGACTACTGCGAGCGTCGCGGCATGCAGAGCCGTGTCATGAACGAAACGGTAAGCGGCGTGGAAGTAATGACCACGCACGCGTCCTCAGTGAATTTCGAATGTCATCCGAAGTTCTAGCGCTGTCGCCCGGCGCTCGTCGTTGGGCGTTCACTTCTTGTCGAACGTGACGAGGTTCTTGTCCTTCGTGTCGGCCACGAAGATCGCCAGCAGCTTCGCCGGTTCGGTATCGCTCGCGTTCTCGCTGACCATGTGATGCGCGCCGGGCTTCTCGGTCCACGATTCGCCCGCGCGAAAGACGCGCTCCTCGCCGTTATCGATGCGGCTGCGAATCGCGCCCGAGAGCACATAAGCAACCACGAAAGCCTGTCCATGCCGATGCGGCGCGGACTTGCCGCCCGGCACATACTCGACCACCAGCGCCGTCATCGTCTTGCCGGGGACGTTCGCAATCGCCTCGGCGAAAGCGGGCGTGACCGTTTCCCGCGTGGCAGGCGCATCGGCGGCGAAGGCGGGCTGCACGCTCGCCGCGAGCGAAAGAGCGGCAAGCGCGATCAGTGTGGGTCGTTTCATCGTGTGACTCCTGGACAAGCTTGGGCGAGCGTCGTGATTTCCTGTCGGTGCGCCGGCACTCACTCGGGCAGCTTGCGGAAGCCGATCGCGAAACGGTTCCACGCGTTGATCGCCGAGATCAGCAGCGTCAGGTCGACCAGTTCCTCGTCGCTGAAATGCGGGCGCACGGCTTGCCATACCGCATCGGGCACGTGCTCATGCGAAACCAGCGTGAGCGCTTCGGTCCATTCGAGCGCCGCGCGTTCGCGATCCGTGAAGAACGGCGTTTCGCGCCACACCACGACGGTCGCGAGACGCCGTTCGCTTTCGCCGCCCTTGCGGGCGTCCGTGGTGTGCATGTCGACGCAATAGGCGCAGCCGTTGATCTGCGACGCGCGCAGACGGACCAGTTCAGTCAGCGATTTTTCGAGCGCCGATTTGCCCACCTGCTGTTCGATGCCCATCAGCGCCTTGATCGCGGCGGGGTTGGCTTTGTAGAAGTCGAGGCGTTGTTCCATGATTCACTCCTTGGGTCGGTTGGACGCATTCAGTGATGCGGTGAGTGAAGATTAGGCCCGCAGGTGGATTTATGAAATGACCGATTCCGGCGATTTTCAGGTAACCACTTGCCCTGAATTTCACGCCTGGCAGGAAGCGCGAACGATCGTGCGCGTCGCGGCTCGTCTCTCCTTTTTCGGTCAATTGCCTTTGCCTAATCGCAACGCATGCATTAACTGCATGCATCCCGCGAAGTACGTTCTATAGTTGCTTAGCGAGCGTTGCATGGCGAGAACCGAGCGCGGCACAGCGGCCAGATCGCCGGCTTCGACACTTCGTGCGAGCTTTTCGAACGACAAAGACAAAACCAAATCTGGAGACCTGAAATGAACGCGTCTATCGACCGGCAGCGCAAACGCTGCGCCGTGATTGCAAGCGCATTTCTGCTGGCCTCGTGCGGCGATTCGCTCGACTCGAACATGAGTGTTCCCGATCCGATCACGCAGGTGATGCAAAAATCCGCATACAAGGATGCAACCTGGTCGATGCAGGCGGTCGATCTCGACTCCGGGCGCGTGATCTACGATCTCAACTCCAGCTCGCAGATGTTCATCGCGTCGGTGCGCAAAGTCTTTTCGACCGGCAACGCGCTCAACGCGCTCGGCGCACAGCACCAGTTCGTGACGCCGGTCTATCGGCAGGGCACGGTCGCCGCGGACGGCACGCTCAACGGCAATCTGATTCTGGTGGCAAGCGGCGATCTGACGATGGGCGGCCGCGCAAACGCCGACGGCACGATCGCGCTCACCAGTTTCGATCACAACGAAGCCAACGCGCTGGGCAATGCGGTGCTGTCCGCGCCCGATCCGCTCGCCGGGTACAACTCGCTGGCGGCACAGGTGGCCGCCGCGGGCATCAAGACGATCAACGGCGATGTCGTGATCGACGACCGGCTCTTCCAGCCGTTCAACTTTCGCGACGAGTTCGAGGTGCGGCCGATCTTCGTCAACGACGACGTCGTCGATGTCTCGTTCAATCAGAGTGCGGAAGGCGCGGTCCTGCCGTTCGACTACCGTCCGAAATCGGCGGCGTTCACCGTGCAATCGACGCTGAAGACCGGCAGTGCGGCGTCGGCGCTCGACATCGAACTCGCTCCTGAGCTGCCGCCGTGCATCGGCTCGGCGAATTGCGTGGGCACGGTGAGCGGAACGGTGCCGGCGGACTTCGTGCCGCCTCTGACGGACGCGTATCCGTTGATCCGCACATTCCGCGTGACCCAGCCGTCCAACTACGCGCGCACGGTTTTCATCGAGGCGCTGACGCGCGCGGGCGTGACGGTGACGGCCGCGCCCGTCGCGGCCAACCCCGCGCAGTTGCTGCCCGCGCAAGCGTCGTATGCGAGCGCGCAGCAGATCGCGCGACTGGTGTCCGCGCCGTTCGTGCAGGACGTCCGGTACGTGAATAAAGTCAGCTACAACATCGGCGCCGACGTGAGCCTGATGCTGTTCGGCCTCGCGAAGAACGGCTCGACGACGATGGCCGCTTCGCTCGCGGCGGAGCAGAGCGAGCTGTCGTCGACATTCGGCATTTCGCCGAGCCAGTATCACTTCATCGACGGAAGCGGCGGCGGCGACACGACCGCGAACGGCATCGCCGTCGTCGCGATGCTGCGCGGCATGCGCTCGAAGCCCGACTTCGCGGCCTATGTGGATTCGATGCCCGCGCTGGGCGTCGACGGATCGCTCACGACGATCACGAACTTCGAAGCCGACGCGACGCTGGCGGGCGCGAAAGGCCAGGTGCACGCGAAGACGGGCACCTACGTCGGCGTGAACGCGTCCGCGCCTACCACGCCGATCCTGAAAGGCCAGTCGCTCGCCGGCTATATCGACGCGAAGAGCGGCCGTCGGATCGTGTTCTTTCTGACGGTGAACAATGTGCCGATCACGGGCATCCCGGACATCCTGACCGTCTTCCAGGACCAGGGCACGATCGCGGCGCTGCTGTGGAAGCTGCAATGACGCTTTACGTTGCTTGCCCGCTCAGTATTTCGCATAGACGATGCCGAGAATCCGCGCTTCGTCATCGAACACCTCGAGCGTGTCGGTGAGCGCGGCGACGGGACCGGCGTTGTTGACGAAGAGCGCATAGGCGAGGCGGCGTCCGCTTTTCGCGTCGATGTAGCCCGCCATGTTCATCGCGATCATCTGGCCGTTGGAGACGGTCGCGCCGCTCTTCACGAGAATATGCTGCTTGCCTTCCACATCGTTGCCGATGGCCGCGAGGGAACCGTCGACGCCGAGAATCGGCAGGGCGTTCCGATACGCCGCCTGGATCGGCCGGCGGCTCATCGTGGCCAGCAGCGTCGCCGTCGTGCGGGCCGTCGCGCGGCTGTCGGGCGTGCCGCTGCCATTGCTCGGAAAGTCGAAGCCCGCACCGTCGAGGCCGAGCGTGCCCGTCAGATACTTGCGCTCGGTGGAAAGCGCGTCACCCACGGTTCTGACGCCTTGCGCAAGACCCTGATACATCAGGCTCAGGTTCGCGCCCGTGTTCAGGCTCACCTTCAGAATCAGTTTCGAGAGTTCCGAATAGGGTAGGGACGTGAAGCTCGCGACCTGTGTGGCGGCCGAGTAGGTTTGCGCCGAGGGCAAACGGGCCGACGCGTTGCGCTGCACGGCGGGCGCCGACACCGTCACGCCGGCCCGCGCCAATGCATCGATGAATGCCGTGCGGGCAAAGGAAGGCGGATCCTCGACGCGCAGATTGCTCACGTACAAAGGGTTGCCGACGAGCGGCGACACGTAGCCGAGAGAAATCGACGCCGGCGAGCCGAGGCCGGCCTCGCCCGATACGGTTGCCGTGCAGCCGGGCGCAGCCAGACAACTGAGCGGCCCTGCATCGAACGCGTCGCCGGATACGACGATGTCCGCCGCGCCCATTGCGCCGCCCCCGCTTTGCGCCGCCGTCGTGATGGTGGTGCCTTGCAGGGTCATCGCGCTGGTGCGTGGCCGCCAGTCCAGCGCGCCGGGCTGTCCCGCGCTCGCGCCCGGAGCCAGCGTCACGTCGATCAGGTTTTCGTTGACGAGGATCGGCGAGATCAGCACGTTGCCGTTCGGCACGCGAAACGCATCGAACAGACGGTCATCGACGATGACATCGCCGCTGACGGCCGTGATGCCGGACGCTCGAACCTGCGCGGCCAGATCGTTCAGCGCGGTCAGCGGATCTTCGGGCGTCAGGATTGCGCCGTTAAAGCCGCGCGCCTCGTTGTGGTCGAAGTCGGTGAAATCGATGGTGCCGTCGGGTTTTTGCCGTCCGCCGAACGTCAGGTCGCCGGACGCTTTGAGGATCAGGTCGCCGGTCAGCTTGCCGGACGCGTCGAGTGTGCCGTTCCGGTAGACGGGCGTTTGAAAGCGATGGTCCGCGCCGAGCAGGTCGAGCGCCGTGCCCACCGAGTACAGCTTGCGCACCGAGCCCGTCAGGAACAGGGTGTCCGGTTGCAGCGAGTCGAGCACCTGGCCCGTGCTCGCGTCCATGACCACCATCGACCATTGTGATTTCGCGCTCGTGTAGCGCGGTTTGTTCATGATCTGCGCGATGGGATCGACCGGAGGAACGACCGAGAGGTCGCTGCCGCAACCGGCGACGAGCGCGCAGGCGACCACCAACGCCAGAATTGGCGGGAACTGTGCGCGCATGGGTATTCCTGTCGATCGTGATGGGGAAGCTTCAGCTTAGGATGGTGGTGGGGGAATGGAAAGCGTGGGGCGTGGGGGTGGGTGCGGTGGGGCACGGAGGGGGGCGGCGGGTTCTTCGACCAAGGTCGATTTTCGAGTGCAGCAACGTGCGTTACTCGAAAATTAGAAATAACTTAAAAATAGCGAGTTTTACACTGGCCTTATGCGTGATGCATGCTTACTCGCGAGAAATAAATGCCATTTAAAACGCAAACAATATCAACTCTATAGTCGATCCATCTGAAGTTTTGTAGAATCGCGCGATCGCGGCATGGCTTGGTCAGCTAAAAAAGACGAGGTGATATGGGCGCGCAGGACATGATCGGGGCAATCACTGGCGGACTCATCCAGAGTGATCGCCTGTGAAGCTGGATACTGCTCTGGGAAATAATGTCCTCGTGCCCCAGCGGGTTGTCGGTCATTCGCGAATCGGCCGCCATTTCGAATTCACCGTTGACGTCGTTTCCACATCTGCAACGATCGAACTCAAAACGCTGATCGCCCAGCCTGTCACGCTCTGGGTCCAGCAGACTGACAGGTCCTATCTGCCTCATCACGGCTATGTTCACACCGTCCGCCGTCTCGGGTCGGATACTGGCCTCACGAGCTATCAGATCGGCTTTGCATCGTGGATGCACTTTCTGCGCTTTCGCAAGGATGCGCGGATCTGGCAGGACAAACCGGCCGATGAAATCCTGACTGATGTATTCAACATGCACCCGCAGGCCCAGGGGGCATTCCGGTTTGCGTTGAGCAGGCCCCTGCCTCCGCGTTCGTTCTGCATGCAATACGAGGACGACTGGAATTTCGTCCACCGGCTGATGGAAAGCGAAGGCCTGTTCGGCTACTTCGAACAAGCCGGCGACGGCAAATCGCATACCCTTGTCGTCACAGACAACCTCGATACATTCGAGCCGCTTTCGCCCCGGACCGTCGGGTTCTATCGCGCGGGCACGAATAGCGAAACCGATGCACTGGTTCAATGGTCGGGCACACGAACACTTCAAAGCACAACACTTACGACGCGCACGTTTGATTACAAGGCACCGGCTTCGTCAGCCAACCCGAAAGGCACAAACATCCCGACGCTTCCCAAGGCGGGAAACCTGCCCCAGCAAGCCGAGGTCTATGAGTACACGGGCGCTTACACGTACGGTAGCCAGGACCGGGGCGATACCCTTTCAAAAATCCGCATGGAAGAATGGGAATCGCGGGCAAAGCGTTTTTATGGTTCCGGCGGTGTGCGAGGTACGGATGCCGGTCGCTGGTTTGAACTGGATGACCACCCCGGTCACGCCACGGATAGTGGGCAGAACCGGCAATTCGCCGTTATCGAGGCGGCATGGTTCATTGAAAACAACCTGCCGGTGTCCAGTCAGACCGCCGATTTTCCGCACAGCCTGAAAGGCGACCTGGCGACGGTCAGCGCGAGTCACGCCACTGACGAGTCATTGAAGGTCGGACACGCCGATGGCAGCGAAGGCTTCTTCCTCGTTGAAATCGAGGCGCAACGCAAGATCGTGCCGTACCGTAGTCCGTTTGAACATCACAAGCCGAAGATGCATCTGCAGTCGGCAATTGTCGTCGGTCCGGCTAACGAAGAGGTCTATACCGACCAGCTCAATCGCATCAAGGTGCGCTTTCACTGGGACCGGCTCAATGACGGCGACGAAA
>Ga0105251_10000746_pt1 | contig 29707 bp, 20 predicted proteins | sample KBSS64metaG_FD_80424 | JGI IMG/M metagenome (GOLD analysis project Ga0105251, IMG submission 80424) | Switchgrass rhizosphere microbial communities from Kellogg Biological Station, Michigan, USA - KBS S6-4 metaG | ecosystem: Host-associated > Plants > Roots > Rhizosphere > Soil | place...
CGCTGACGTCGAAGGACGTGGTGCTCTGTACGCGCAGGCTCCACGGATCCGGCGCCCAGCCGATGTAGGCCGTCGCTTTCGACGGGCTCGCCACCTTCACATCATACTTTTCCCAGCTGCCGTTCACTTTAGACTCGGTTTTCAGCACGTTGAAGTTCGCGCCGGTACTCCAGTCGGTGTCCGGGATAAAGTAGTCCACCGCGCCTTCCACGCCGTAGATGCGGCGCTTGTCATCGACCACGCTGATGGTCAGGTCTTTATTCGCCTGCACGCTCTTATCGGAAATCGAGTAGTAGGCCGCGATTTGCGTACGCAGGTTATCGCCGGAGTAGCGCCAGCCCAGCTCGTAGGAGTCGACCTTAACGCCTTCCAGCTGGCTGTCGTTCACGTTCACGCTGTTGGTCAGCGGAAGGTGCCCGTTTACCGCTGCGCCATAGGTGCCGCGCCCGTAATATTTACCCGGGTCCGGCAGCTCAACGCCCTGGGAGAAGTTGAACCACGTCTGCTGGCGTTCGGTCAGGTGAACCAGCAGGCCGGCGTTAAACAAGAAGTTGTCGTAATCGACCGACCCGCTCGGGATCGCATCGGCGGACTGCACCTTTCCAGCGGCAATCTGCTGTTGCTGCGCGTAGCCAATGAAATCATCAATCTTGTTCTCGGTGTACTGATAGCGCACGCCGCCGCTTAGGGTAAAGATATCGTTGATGTCATAGCTGGACTGCAGGAAGGCCGCCAGATTGGTGATGTCGTACCCCGGATAGCGCCCGGTGGTGTAAATCCGCTGGTTGTTCATCCCGCCGGAAGCGTTTGCCTTGGCCAGATCGAAGAACATCTGGTTAGAGGTAAAACGCTCGTGATCCGCATCGAGCCCGTAGGTCAGCTGCAAGCCGTCCAGCGGTTTGCTGTTGAGGGTCAGCTTAGCGCCATACTGGTCCGTGTCCTGCTGCGAGGAGGAAAACGCGGTAGCCTGCTTGTTCGCGTTGACGGTCGGGAACGGATAAAACAGCAGAGATTCATCGCGGTAATAGACCTGGCCGACCAGCTCCTGACCGAGGAAATCGCTGTTCGAGTATTGCAGGCTAATGAGATGACGCTCGGTGCCCGGAATACGGTCTGAATTCAGGCCGCTGCTGACGTATGGCTTGGTTGTGCCGCTGATTGCCGAAAAATCTTTCCCGAGGTTCAGCCCGTAATCGTCGTCACCCTGGCTTTTATAATATTGGGTCACCAGCTGAAGCTGTTGGGTATCGTCGATATTCAGCGTCCCGGTGCCCATCACGTCCAGACGGTCGGAATACTGTAGGCCGGTCTGGGTGTTATCGAGCAGCGTCGCGTCGCCGTTACCGTCAAACCAGCCGCCGAACTTCTGGTACGCTACCGAGGCGCGCCCGGAGATATGGTCGTTGCCGCCGGAGATGGCGCTGGCAACGCGCTCATCGTGATCTTTGCTGCTGTTGAAACCGCTCTTGATCCCCGTCTCAAACTCCACCTGGGTATCCGGCTGGCCTTTTTTCGTCACAATATTGATCAGGCCGCCGGTGCTGCCGCCGCCGTACAGGGCGGTAGCCCCGGAGATCACTTCAACGTGGTCGATATTGAACGGGTCGATGGAGTCGAGCTGGCGGCTGTCGGTGCGCGACGAGTTCAGACGCACGCCGTCCACCAGCACGACCAGCGGACGGCCACGCACGTTCATTCCGTAGTTGGTACGGCTCTGGCTGCTGACGTCAAGCCCGGGGATCAGCTGGGCCAGCGCGTCTTTCAGCTCTTTACCGCCCTGGATCTGCTGCTCCAGTTCGGCTTTTTCAATCACCCAGGTGGTTTGCGCCATTTCCGCCACCGTACGGTTGGTGCGGTTGGCGGAAACCACTAACGTGTCGTCGCTGCTCTGCTGCGCGACCGCGGGCGCCATCATGGCGAGCAGAAGCGGGTTAAGAGCCCAGAGCGTATGCTTTTTGGTTATCATTATCATTCCTTCACACGGGCGGAAAATATCAGCCCAAAGATGCTGTGTAGCGAGTTAGAGGAGCAGCCTCCGGCTGCGGTTTTTCCCGGCTGCCGCTGCGCCACTGAATCAGCGCGGGCGGCGTACTGAGATCGAACAAATCACGCCCGATCGCGCGATTTAGAATACGGGCGGAACGCCACGCCATCAGGCTAAGCTGCGGCTCGGCAATACCGTGGGTCTGCATGCTGGCGTTAACGGCGAACAGATGATTCTCTTTCGGGCCGTCCCACTCGACGGTGAAATCGTCCCGCACGTTGAAATTACATTCGTCGCGCAAAGCAATGCGCGGCATCAGCGGCGACAGCATCTGCGGCAGCGCAGGGCGGTAGCCGGTGGCGAAAATCACCACGTCGCTCTCCAGCGTGTCGTAGCCTTTATCCAGATGATGTTCCAGAAGCAGCTGCCAGCCCTGACCGCGGCTTTCAAGACCGGTGACCGAACGGCTCGGCATCAGACGGGCGTTACGCGGCAGGCCGAGCACCTCGAAGCGGTGATACAGCTCGCGATAAATCGTCAGCAGCGACTCGGCTGTAATACCGTCAGAGGTCATTTTCTGCTCGTCGAGCATTTTCTGGCGCGCGGCGTGATTCAGCCCGACGAAGCCGGACACATACTCCGGAGTGAAATACTCATTGGCGAACGCCGCTTCATCCAGCGCGTTAAAGTTGTTGCGACGCGACACCCAGCTAATCTCTGCAACGTCGCCCCATTCCCCGCGCAGGGCGTTGAGGAACAGGTCCGCGCCGCTTTGCCCGCAGCCGACCACCGTCACCCGCTTACCGCTCAGGTTGGGCTGGCGCAGGCTCATTTCGCTGGCGTGGAAGCAGGTTGGCGAGGCGCTTTTCACGCAGGCCGGCAGGTGAGGCTGCTTGCCAATGCCCAGGCAGACGTGGCGGGCGAAGGTTTCGCTCTGGCTGGTTTGCACGGCGAAAAGCTGGCGGCGATCGTCAAACGCGATGTGCTCCACCGTATTGTTGAAACGCAGGTTATCCATCCCTTCGGCGGCCCAGCGCAGGTAGTCTGAGAACTCATCGCGGGAAACGGTGCGCAGCTCGGTGGTCAGGAAGCGATAGAATTTTTTGCGCTTCACCAGATAGTTCACAAAGATGTACGGGCTGGTCGGCGCGACGGCGCTCACCAGATCTTTCAGGAACATGGTCTGCATATGGCAGTCCGGCACCAGCATCCCCGGATGCCAGGCAAACTGCGTGCGGCCGTCGAAGAAGCGGCTGCTGAAGCCTTCCGCTTCATGGGCTAGCGCCGCGATGCTCAGGTTAAACGGACCGATACCTACGCCAATGAAATCTACAGTGTTTGTCATGATTTAATCCTTTGTCGCCAGCCACAGCGGGTTTTGCAGATCCTCGAGGTAATTCGGCAGCATGCGGCTGCCGCCGTCCTGGTCAGGGAAGGTCAGTTTTACCGGGTTCAGCACGACGCGAATAATTTGTGGCTTGAAGAGCGAGAAAAGCGCGAAACGCGCCGACAGTTGTGGGTGTTCCTGCATGTAATCACTCAACACTGCCGCCAGCAGTTGATAAAAACGTCTCTCCGGCACGCCGAGGCGGGCCATAAGCGGCGAAACAAAGCGCAGCACCGTCACAAAGTGGCCGGTCTGCAAGTCATGAATCAGATAGTCGGCGCTCAGGCGGGCGGTTACATCCCGCACTTCCTGAGGCAGGGAGTCCATCTCCGGGAACTCATCCTTCACCAGCCGCATGTCGCCCTGAAAATCCTTCAGCAGAACGCGCTGCGGCACGCCATTTTTCATGGCGAGGGTAATATTTTGTCCGTGAGCGATCAGCGCGACGCCGTAGCGGCACAGCAGGTGGTAGAGCGGCACCACCACCACGCGGAACATCTGCGACAGCCAGGCCTCCGCGTCCATCCCGGACTGGGCGATATACGCACCAATCAGCGGGCGGCTGTGCTCGTCGCACTCCATCAGGGTCGCCATCAGAATTGGGGTTTCATCGGGCTTCAGCCAGCGGCACGGGTTCTCGCGCCAGATAACGCCGAGCATCTCCTGATAGCGGTACGGGGCTTGCGCCAGCGCGGCGTAGCCCTCGTGGGAAACGTAGCCCGCCGCCGGTTCGCCGAGGATCACCGCGCCGCTTTGTTGCAGCGTCGGGTCAGCGGCAAACACCTGCTGAAGCCAGCGCGAGGCCAGCGGCCCGGCGGCAATATATTTGCCCGGAATGCCGCGATAGCAGGAGGTGTTGTAAATCGTCAGCGGCAGTTTGATATCCAGCCCGGCCTGGCGGCTGGCGTTGGTCAGGGTGCGCAGCGACTGCTGGGCGAGCCAGCGGTCGCCAAATTCACCCAGCGACACCATGCGCCCCTCCGCCAGATCGACGACGAAGTCGAGGGCAATTTTTTGCTGCCACTGCCACGGATGCACCGGCAGCGCGTGCCAGCTCTCATCCAGCCCGCGCGCCTGCCAGGCCTGATGGAAACGGGCCAGCTCCTGCGGGTCCATCGCCGCCGTCAGCAGTTGCTCGCTGTCCAGCGCGCTGTCGCAGCGCCAAACCATGCTGTCGCGCTTCACCGCCAGCCAGTGAAGCTGGAAGGTATTGGCGTACTCCGGGGCATAGCGCGTCAGCGCGTCCTGTCCCCAGCCGCGGCGGCCCTTATTAAAGGCGAATTTTGGATGACCGCTGAGCAGGCACTGCAGCCGATCGGCATCCAGCGCGATAAGGTCCTCCGCGCTCAGGCCGCGACGCGCGTTGCGCAGCTGCAGGTCGCCCAGCAGGGTGGCGTAGAGATCCTGCATATGCTCGGCGACGGTGGCATCGCTCATCGATAGCACCGGCTTTAGCTGCATCAGCAGCGTCTGTGCAACAACGGGCTCATCGGCGCAGCGCAGCGTTTCAGGGTCGATCCACAGCCAGCCCCAGATGCCGCGCTGTGCGCTGAAGTGCCACTCCGCGCCCGGCAGATTAATCGCGTAACGGTCATCCCCCACTGACTCGGCGTGAAAGACCTGTTCGTATTCCAGTTCAGCCAACATTTTCGCCACCAGCTGGCGGTTAACAATTTCCCAGTCCGTACTGTTCATCACAGACCCACCTCCGTAAAGAAGCGGGTGCGATCCGCCATCACCAGGCGTGAACGTTTATGCGGGAAGTCGAACTCTTTCAGCGTGCGGTAGCCCGCCGGATCGAAGTGGCGGAACAGGCGCTGGTTGTCGGCGCGCGGCTCCAGCACCGTGCGCTGCGTGCGCGGTTCATCCAGCAGCAAATAGTGCGTCAGCCCGCGCAGCCAGCTTTGAACGTAGTGCGCGCCGCGCCAGGCCTGTTCGCCGACCAGCAGGTGCAGGCCGCGATCGTAGGGCTGCCAGGTATAGTGGCGGCCGATACGGTCTTCCGCAGCCCAGTAAATTTCAAAGTAGCTGAACGGGCGATCGTCAAAACAGCCAATCAGCGGGAACGCGTGTTTTCCGGTGAGCTGGCGTTCGAGATAGGCGGTCTGGTGCTCAAGGGAACCGCCTTGCTCCCAGAAATATTCCACGCGCGGATCGTTCATCCAGCGGGTAAAACGTTCGGCGTCCAGCGCCGGGTCTGCCACGCGGAAGCTCAGGGTTTTACGCACGCGCGGGTCGTAGCGGCGATAAACCTCACCCACCGGGCGCGCCGGACGGGCAGGGAAGTAGATTTCCCGTTCTGCGTCAAAGATCATGTCGCCGGAGGCCTGTTTTGACGGCGCGCTCAGCCAGAGCGGGAGCTGCCAGAACGCGGCGCGGTGAATAATATCGCTGTGCGTTTGCGCAAAAAGCGCCAGCGCCTGCGGTTCTTCGCGCCAGTCGGCATAAGGCAAAATCAACGCGGAAATCTGCGGCGCGGCGATGAAAATTTGGTCCAGCGCGTCGCGCAGCCAGCCTTCCGGCAGCGGACCCGGACAGCGCAGCACCGCGCTGTTATCCAGACCCCAGCTGAGAGTCAGCTGTGCGTCGAGCTTTTCACAGCGCAGGCCGTGGCCGCTGTGAACGATATTGGCCATAGACATTCAGGACTCCTGCGCCAGCAGCGGGTTGATGAAATCGAAATAGATAACCGATGGGTCGACGATGGTATTTTCGTTGTGGTCGTTCAGGTAACAGAAGAAGTTGCCTTTTACGTTCCAGAACGGGCTTTCCAGCACGTAGTCGAGGCAGGTCTTGTGCGTCACCTGCTCGCGCACCGCGTTAAGCTGCATGCGTACCCGCGCCATCAGGTTAGCTTCGCTGTCCAGCCCGGCGACGCCCAGCGCGGCGGTGACGGCGAAGGTGGAGTTCACCAGCAAGTAGTACGGGAAGTAGCGCAGCAGTTGATCGCGGGTGAAGATGTTTTCAGCCTGCGCCTCGCCGATAACGTCGAGCCAGCCCGCCGCATGTGGCATAAACGCGCTGCCCTGGCAGTCGCGGTAGATAAGCCCTACGGGGAGATCCTGCTGCATCTCCACCAGGATATTTTGCTGATGCGCCAGCAGGACCAGGCCGTAATCCGCTTCGGCGGTGAACAGTGGCTTCAGCACCTGCTGGCAGTAGGCGTCAACCCACGCGTGGGCGGCCTGCTGCGGCGCGATCCCCAGACGAGCGCTCAGGCGTTTGACCGCCGCGACCAGCAGCGAATCGCCGCCATCCGGTGCGGCCTGCGTCAGAGACACCAGGACGTTGGTCTGGCTTTGTGGCCGATCGACCAGCAGGTTTTCACGCAGGGCAAACAGGCTTTCCGCCATGATATTGCCGTGCAGATCGCGCAGCCCGCTCCAGCCGTCCTCCTGCATCACCTGGAACGTCGGGAAACGGGTTTGCAGCGTCTGCCAGCGTTCCGTTTGCGCCAGACGCGCCAGGCGCATGCCGCGCGCCACTTCTTTCACCGACAGGGTGCGCACGGAGTTGGTCAGGCGCACGCTGAGCGAAAACTTGATCATGTCGCGGCTGGTGGTGCAGTAAAGCGAACGGGAAGAGGTGGTCGGCAGCCACGGCGTACCGGCCTCGCCCAGATCCCGCAGCAGGCCCTGTTCTGCCAGCTGCTGGCACCACGGCTGTTCCAGTAGATAGGTTGCCTGCCAAGGATGTAGCGGGAAAAGCCACTGGCTATCGCTTAGCTCGCTGAGGAGCTGAGGGGCGTTTTCGGCGGCAAAGCGCGTCAGGCGCTGTTGCAGATTCAGATGCAGGCTGTCGCCCGCAATGTGCGCTTTATCAACCGCAAACCAGCGCAGCGAGAAGTGAGGCGCGAAGTCCGGCAGGTAGCGCTCCGCCTCCTGCTGGGTAAAGGGTTCATGCGATTTTGGTGCCGGATGGAACGCGTGGCCCACCAGCAGTGCCTGTTCCGCTTCGCCAAAGTTCAACGCGTGCTCGCGCAGGGCGGCCCAGTCGTGACGGGCGTCGATGGCCTGCTGCGTATGCATATGGCTTTGGGTGACGCGCTGGTAAAACGCGTCGGCGTGAGACGCGGGCAGCGACAGCGTTAGCCGGAGCGAGTCCACAATAAGACGGGAAAATGTCGGGAAATCGACAGGCTCGCGACCCGAAGCGCTCACTAACTGAGCCGGGAAGGCGAAACGGTGATGCTGAGTCGGTGAGAACTAGTCCACCGTGAAGTGCAGCGCCTGGCGATCGTCGAGGGGGATAATCAGTTCAGCAGGCTGGCTTTCGCTCAGTCGCCAGGTTTTGGTTTCACGAATAAGCGCGTTCAGGAAGCATTGCGCAGCGACATCCCAGTCCGGAGTTTTCTTTGGCAAAGTCATAATCAAACCGATTCCACATGTTGTGATAATGCGAATTTTGCCGATAAGGTTTCTCATTATCAATAACAATTGTTAGAATCCATATAATTATTTTTACAAATAAACACAATCTATACATGGGTTTGCAACATTGTGACTTCTCTTGAGATAGCGGACACGCCGCAAAAATCCTTGTCCTGTTGGCCGCTGGCGCTCAGCGCGGGGCTGCTTGGCGTGGGGCAGAATGGCCTGCTGGTGGCGATCCCGGTTCTGGTAATTCAGACAAACCTCAGCCTGTCGATTTGGGCGGCGCTGTTAACGCTTGGCTCAATGCTGTTTCTGCCGTCGTCGCCGTGGTGGGGAAAACAGATTGCGCGCCGGGGCAGCAAACCGGTGGTGCTTTGGGCGCTAGGGGGATACGGCGCGAGCTTTGCGCTGCTTGGCCTGGGCAGCGCGCTGCTGGCGAATCATGCCATTCCTCCGGGGGCGGGCATCGGGTTGTTAATTATCGCGCGTATTATTTACGGGCTTACCGTGTCGGCGATGGTTCCGGCCTGCCAGGTCTGGGCCTTACAGCGCGCGGGGGAAGGGAAACGAATGGCGGCGCTGGCAACCATCAGTTCGGGATTAAGCTGCGGTCGACTGTTCGGGCCGCTGTGCGCCGCGGTGATGCTGACGCTGCATCCGCTTGCGCCGATGGCGCTGTTGATGGTCGCGCCGCTGCTGGCGCTTATTATGCTGCTGCGTTTACCGGGCACGCCGCCGCAGCCCGCGGCCGAGCGCAAAAGCGCGCGCCTCACACCTGCCTGCCTGCCGTATCTTCTTTGCGCGCTGCTGCTGTCGGCGACCGTCAGCCTGATGCAGCTTGGTCTCTCTCCCGCGCTCGCCCGCCAGTTCGCCACGGATACCGCCGCGATTAGCCATCAGGTGGCGTGGCTGCTCAGCGTGGCGGCGGTGGCATCGCTGATCGCCCAGTTTGGCGTGCTGCGCCCCCAGCATCTGACGCCGATGGCGCTGCTGCTAAGCGCCGGCGCGCTCATGTTATGCGGTCTGGCCTTGATGATAGCCGTGCCGCTGTGGCTGTTTTATCCCGGCTGCGCACTGCTCTCCTTCGGGGCTGCGCTGGCGACGCCCGCCTATCAGCTTCTGCTAAACGACAAGCTGGCCGACGGCGCGGGCGCAGGCTGGGTCACCACTAGCCACACGCTGGGCTACGGGCTTTGCGCCATGCTCGTGCCGCTGGTCTCGCAAACCGGCATCAGCGTAGCACTGCTGGTCACGGCTTTTGTCGCCGCGGCTCTCTTCACCGGGGTGTCTGGCGTTATCTGGCGCAGCCGCCGTCGTTCACCGTCTTCCGTAATCTAAGGGTAAGGAAAAGTTATGGCTGGAGTTCAGGGCTATCGCCTGTTCAACGTGCAGCTGGCGCGTAAAACCGAAATCTCACCGTCGCTGCTAAGCCTGGTGTTCAGCGGGCCGGAGGTGGCGCAGATGAAATCGGATTCGCCCGATCAGCGTATCAAAATGCTGTTTCCCTCCGAAGACGGCACGCCGCCGTCGCTGTCGGGAGATGTGCAGTGGTATCAGGCGGTGCAGAGCATGGAAAAAGCCAGACGACCTGTGGTTCGCACCTACACGCTGCGCCACGTCGACCCGGCGAGCCAGGAAGTGACCGTTGAATTTGTCCGCCACGGCGTGGAGGGGCCCGCGTCGGCGTGGGCAATCAACGCCGCGCCGGGCGACGCGATTCAAATTGTCGCGCCGAACGCCGCCCATGAAGCGGACAGCGGCGGCTATGAATGGACGCCGCCGCCGGGGTTACGCAATGCGCTGATCGTCGCTGATGAAACGGCGCTGCCCGCCGCGCGCGGGATCCTTGAACGTCTGGCAGCACAGGCGAACCCGCCGCGCGTACAGGCGTTTTTCGAAGTGCCGGAAGCGGGCGACTGCGTTGATTTAAGCGCATTCTCCTTTGCGCAGATTACCTGGCTGCCGCGCAATCCTCATGGCGCAAGCCACGGCGAGTGCCTGATTGACGCGGTGAAACGCACTGCCCGCGTGCCGGAAAGCGCGCATCACGTTCAGGTGCAGGAAGAAGGGGACGGCGAACTGCTGTGGGATAAAGCGACCAGCAATAGCACCGCGTTTTATGGCTGGGTGGCAGCGGAATCCACGGTGGTGAAGCTGCTGCGACGCCACCTGGTGGGCGAACGCGGCGTGGTGCATGAGGCGATTAACTTTATGGCGTACTGGGCGAAAGGACGGGATCGCTAAGCGCGCTGGCACGCGGGCAACGGTGATTTACGGCGATAAAAAATTCACATATCCGGCTGCTGATAAGTGGCCGGGAATTTAAATTCAAACGGAGTGGAATTGATGAACGTTTGTTTAATTCAAATGGATAGTGTCGGCAGGCTTTAAGCTATCAGTAATCCAAAAATATAAGCATCAAGCCCGGTCAAAATTCCGAAATTCTCAGTAAATATTTCACCTAAGCACACCGTATAAGCGTAACGCCGCCGGGGCTGAAACGTGCTTTCAGTGTTGATGGTGCTAAACAGCGAGCGATATGAGCGAGGCGTTAGTTCTGTGAGTGATTATTGACCTTCCCTCTGATGGGGAATAACCGCGGTATCAACTGCTGTATAATAAAAGGGATTTTATATGCAAACTGAGGAAGGGCTTACCCTTACGTTATCTCCGGTACAGATGGCCGCTATATTGCGTGGTAAAACCATCAGTGAAGGGGAAACAATGAGTAACCGTCTGTGGGCGGTCTGGGCGTTGTTAGCGGCGTTGCTGAAATGTTCGGTGCTGGCGTTTTGTGCGTGGTTCCTGAGCCCACAATGTTATCTAAAGCGGGATGTGTTGTTGTTGGCTCTCACAGTCTCGATACCATAACTGCATCATTTAAACAGGTTCTTACTGGCAGACAGGCATCCACCGCGACTGCACAACTGGCTGAGATAGCTGCCGGAGAACTCGGTGCGAGTAAGGATACAGCTTATAAAGTTGGTGTGACATTTGATATCGTCGTACCTTTTGCGTTTGCGGGGGCGGCTGGTGCTGCGCGGGTTGGTTCTGTTTACTCTGGACGTATTCGCTTAATGGAACATGAGGGCGGGAGTCTTGGTCATACCCTATCTCGTCACGTAGGAAGAACACCAGACCAACTTAAAGCACCATTATTAGAACCAAGAGCGCCATCTCGGGTGAGTTCTTTCCTGAGTATCAGACAAGCCGAGTTGTTAATTTCTGAAGTGCTTTCAGTGAAAAAAAGTCAACTTGAGTCAGCTTTGAAATACATGCATTCTGGTGCAAGAATGCGATTCGACCATCGATTTAAAATACCGGTAGGTATCTATGTTGACAAAGGCAGCGATGTTGTTAAAAAAGCTTATGCCATAAGGCTTGTGATGGAAGCCAGAAAACATGGCGAAAATGTTTATTATATTGTGACTGCGTTCCCTGTTCCTTGAGAATAATATATGGACATAAATACAGACAAGCCCTGTGAGTTAGATAATCTGGTGATGATATATTTTGGGCAAGATTGTGATATTTTTGATGCCGATTGCGACTTTGATAATTTATTGAATGAATATTTGACCACTTCATCAGCGTTTAGTCTTAGGATGTTGCTGGCTAATCTGCTTGAGATAGCCTCTCAGACTGATGGGGTACAAATTTTCTCTAACCGCTATGGTTTGGAGTTTGCCCCGGAGAGATGGGACAAGACGGCGCAGGAATGGCTTGATGACGTTAAAGCCCGGCTAATAAACTACATGGCTGCCAACGGTTACTCGACAGAGTTGTCACATTATTAGTATCCGACCTACCAGAACAACGCTCATCAGCCAGCGCCAGCGTACCCGACATCATCAGTCCAGCAACAAATCACCCGGATCGGACCAAAAGAAAGCCCCGCAAATGCGGAGCTTCTTATTTCTTATGTTAATTCATTGAACGTCGGCAATGTGCCAGGAGCGGATTTTAAGCTTGCCTGTAGGAAAAGGAATAAGGGGTGCACCCCGAGACGCTCTCGTTGCCGACGTTACGCCGCCTGAGATCAGAGGGGCGGCTTATGGCCTGCGCCAGACGCTGGACACGATGGGAGGATTCCTCGGACCGCTGCTGGCAGTGGGGCTGATACTGTTATGGAGTAACGATTTCCGCGCTGTTTACTGGGTGGCGGTCGTGCCGGCATTTATGGCCGTTATCCTGTTATTCTTTGGGTTACATGAACCACGCGCACCTGTAGTAACCGCAAGAACTAACCCGGTAAGAAAAGAAAATCTGAAAAGGCTGGGCGTACACTGTTGGTGGGTGATAGGGCTGGGCGGGGTGTTTACTCTCGCCAGGTTTAGTGTGGCCTTCCTGGTTCTAAGAGCACAGGAGGTCAATGTGTGGACATTGTTAGAAACGAATCCTTTTCTTTCAAAAAGTTACAGAAAAAAATACGCCCGCGTAAGGGAGATTACGCAGGCTAAGGAGGTGGTTCCTGGTACAGCTAGCATTTATGGGTTATGTTTTTCAGCGGGTGGGATAATACCCGTATTGAACGAAGCGGTATGTGATCCGATTCTAAGAATTATCCCAGCATGAAAAAATACCCGTGATTAACTACTTGCCGTGCGGGTTACGGGTATTTTCGCCTTCGAAATTGCGCAGCAGCAGCGCAAACTCCAGCTCCACTTCTTCCGGCACCGGCAGCCAGACCACGTGGCCGTCGCCCGGCGCGACGTCAATCGCTTCACCTTTTTTGTTTTCCAGATGCTCCAGGCGGAAGTTCATGTTGCCCTGCGGGGTCATTAGCTCCAGGCTGTCGCCTTTGGTGAACTTGTTTTTTACCGCCACGGCGGCCAGCGGGCCGTTGCGCTCGCCGGTGAAATCACCGACAAACTGCTGGCGTTCAGAAATAGAGTAGCCGTGCTCGTAGTTCTGGTAGTCGTCATGGGTATGACGACGCAGGAAGCTCTCGGTATACCCGCGATGGGCCAGACCTTCCAGGGTTTCAAGCAAAGTGGCGTCAAACGGTTTACCGGCGGCGGCATCGTCAATGGCCTTGCGGTAGACCTGCGCGGTACGCGCGCAGTAATAATAAGACTTGGTCCGGCCTTCGATTTTCAGCGAGTGCACGCCCATCTGGGTTAGGCGCTCAACGTGCGCGATGGCGCGCAGGTCTTTAGAGTTCATGATGTAGGTGCCGTGCTCGTCTTCAAAGGCGGTCATGTACTCGCCCGGACGTTTGGCTTCTTCAATCATAAACACGCTGTCGGTTGGCGCGCCCACACCCAGGGTTGGTTCAACGTTGGTAACCGGGATCGGCTCGTGCTTGTGCACGATATTGCCAACGTCGTCTTCTTTACCTTCCTGGACGTTGTATTCCCAGCGGCAGGCGTTGGTGCAGGTTCCCTGGTTCGGGTCACGCTTGTTGATATAGCCAGAGAGCAGGCAGCGGCCGGAATAGGCCATGCACAGGGCGCCGTGTACGAAGATCTCGATTTCCATCTCCGGTACCTGGGTGCGGATCTCTTCGATCTCTTCGAGGGAAAGTTCGCGGGACAAAATGACGCGGGTCAGCCCCATCTGTTTCCAGAATTTCACCGTCGCCCAGTTAACGGCGTTGGCCTGGACGGAGAGATGGATATCCATCTCCGGGAAGTTCTCGCGAACTAACATGATTAAACCCGGGTCCGACATGATCAGCGCGTCAGGCCCCATGTCCACCACCGGCTTCAGGTCACGGATGAACGTTTTCAGCTTGGCGTTGTGCGGCGCGATGTTCACGACCACGTAGAATTTTTTGCCCAGGGCATGCGCTTCATTGATGCCGAGCTGCAGGTTCTCGTGGTTGAATTCGTTGTTGCGCACGCGCAGCGAGTAGCGCGGCTGGCCCGCGTATACGGCGTCAGCACCATAAGCGAAAGCGTAACGCATATTTTGCAGCGTTCCCGCCGGGGAAAGGAGTTCCGGTTTAAACATGTTTGTTCTCGTTCTGATGACAGGTCAGATCCGCATGCATCAGGTGCAGCGGTATGGGGAGATCCCCCACATTAAGGGCGGGCATTGTAGCGCTGCGGGGTGGGGAGGTAAAGCCTTTCCCCCTCACCCCAGAGGGGGGAGGGGAGTGTCGTCAGGTAATCCTGCAGGCATCCGCTTCCCATCGATACCCGACACCGTACACTGCGCGAATAAACGACTGGTCGGCGTCGAGCGCCTCCAGCTTGCGGCGCAGGTTTTTAATATGGCTGTCGATGGTGCGATCGGTCACAACGCGGTAATCGTCATACAGGTGGTTCAGCAGCTGTTCGCGGGAGAAGACTTTACCCGGCTCGTGGGAGAGGGTTTTCAGCAGACGGAACTCGGCAGGAGTGAGATCCAAAAGCTTGCTGCGCCAGCTTGCCTGGAAGCGACTTTCATCGACAATCAGCGGGCTTTCTGCGTCCAGTACCTGCAGTTCTCGGTGCGGCTTGCAGCGACGTAAAATAGTTTTCACACGGGCGACCACTTCGCGCGGGCTGTACGGCTTGCAGATGTAATCGTCTGCACCAATTTCGAGACCCAGCAGACGGTCGATCTCTTCGATTTTCGCGGTCACCATGACGATAGGAACGTCGGAAAAACGCCGAATTTCACGGCACAGGGTCAGGCCGTCAACGCCGGGCAGCATCAAATCCAGCAGGATCAAGTCCGGCGGCGTCTGGCGCACGTACGGCAGCACCCGATCGCCGTGGCTGATAAGCGCCGGCGCATAGCTTGCCGCGCGTAAATAGTCGATCAGTAACTGCCCAAGCTTAGGCTCATCTTCCACAATCAAAATGCGTGGCGTGTTTTCGTCAATTGGTAACTCGGTCATGCTTCTCTCGATAAATCCCGTTCCAGAGGTAACTCTACTGTAATGCTAACCCCGCCAAAAGGCGAATGGGCGGCGCGGATCGTACCATTGTGCGCTTCAACGATGTTGACGCAAATTGCCAGCCCCAGCCCGGAGCCGCCGCTGGCGCGATTACGCGAACCTTCCGTGCGATAAAAGCGCTCAAACAGTTTTTCCAGCTGCGCATCCTGCACGCCGGGGGCGGAATCTGCGAAGGTGAGGGCAAAGCGCCCGTTGGCCTGTTTGCCTGAAATATGTAGCCCGCCGCCGCTGTCGGTGTAGCGCAGGCTGTTTTCCAGCAGGTTGTTGAACAGCTGCATTAGGCGGTCTCTGTCGCCAAACACCACGGCGCTGTCCGGCAGTGAGAGATCGATCTTGAGGTTGCGGCTGGCAAAGCGTTCGCGGAAGGCACCGCTGGCGACTTCCAGCACGTTAATGACGTCGATAGGCGCTTTCTGGTAGGCCAGCGCGCCTTCGTCTGACATTGAAAGCTGATGCAGGTCGTCCACCAGTTTTGTCAGGGTGCCCACTTCCGCCTGCAGGGAGGCCACGGACTCTGGCGTGAATTGACGCAGCCCGTCCTGAATGGCCTCAAGCTCGCCGCGCAGCACCGCCAGCGGTGTGCGCAGCTCGTGCGAGATATCGGCCATAAAGTCGCGGCGCATCTGCTGGTTTTTCTCCAGCGTGCTGGCGAGCTGGTTGAAGTCTTGCGCCAGTTTGCCCAGTTCGTCCTGGCTGCGGGTGTCCACACGGGTGGAGAAATCCCCGGCGGCCAGCTTGTGCGTGCCTTCCACCAGCCGTTTAACCGGCGCCAGCAGGCCACGCGCCAGCGGGAAGGTGGCGAGGGCGGCAAGCAGGGTGGAGAGGGCCACAATCAGCCAGCTGGTCTGGCGCTGCTGGCGGTCAAAATTGATATCGGTGTTGCGCGTCAGGCGTTCAACCGGAGAGGCGATCACCCAGCCGACGGTGGCATTATTCACCGTGATGGCGCGCTTTGTGCCATCCGGCGGAACCGGTGCGCGCGGGCCAACCAGGACGCGCATATCCTGGTCGATCACCCAGAACTGCGTGCGCCACCCGTGCGGCGGCATGCCTGGGCCTGGACGATCGTCGTCGGTATCGTGTTCAAGGGAGCGTAGGATCTGGAACACGAAGCGGTCATTATTGCGCAGGAATCGCCAGTTACCGTGCAGGGAATACTGCTCGCCCAGTGCATCACTCAATCCTTGTAAACGCTGCTCATTCCCGTGTTTGATGTAGTCAATAAAGCCGCGCTCAAAGCTGACCCGCACCGCCCAGTGCATGGTAATCAGCAACACGATACAGGTGGCAAAAATCGCGACAAAAAGCTTTCCGGTAATACCCGGACGCCAAAATTTCATGGTGCACTCCTTTTACCGCGTCGGATAACGACGTTCTTGCTGGTATCGTCCGGCACCCGGGCGAAGATGAACGCCGGCAGGGCGATAATCACCGCCATGCTGAGATAGGTATATAAAAAGACCTGGTGCGCAACCGGGGTATCGACGCTGAGATGGTGCTGTCCGTACATGACAAGCAGTAACCCTGCGATGGTCACGCCCACGCTCATAGAAAGCTGCATCACCATCGAGAGCAGGCTGTTGCCACTGCTTGCCAGTTCATCCGGCAGGTCTTTCAGCGTCAGGGTATTCATTGATGAGAAGCGCATGGAGTTAATAATGCCCTGGCAGAACATCACCACCGGCAGCGCGTAGTACCAGCCCATGAGCGCCACCGCCATAAACAGCAGGCTAATCAGCGCCAGTCCAAGCGTTGCGGTCACCAGCACGCGACGATAGCCGAAGTGATTGACCACCTGCACCACGATGCGCTTCATCCCCATGCTGCCGAGTACCATCGGGATCATCATTAACCCTGCGTGGAACGGCGAGAACCCCATGCCGATTTGCAGGAAAACCGGCGTCATAAACGGCAACATCCCGCTGCCAATGCGCCCGGCGAAGCTGCCGAACAGCCCGAGGCGGTAGGTGGCATTTTTGAACAGTGACAGGCTGAACAGTGCCTGCTCGTTGTCCCGGGCATGCCAGAGATACCAAAGAACGGAAGCCACGCCGAGTGCAACCAGAATGCCGAGCGTCAGGGATGAGATCCCCAACCCTTTTTGCCCGTCAAGCGCGAGCGTGAGCGTCGCCATACCGGCAGCCAGCAGGATAAAACCCACGAAATCAAAGCGCCGCGTCTGCATGGTGTAGTTCGGCATCAGCGTCAGGGTCGCAATCGCCCCGATGATACCCACCGGCAGGTTGATTAAGAAAATCCAGTGCCAGGAGGCGTATTCCACCAGAATCCCACCCAGCGCCGGGCCAAGCAGCGGGCCAACCTGACCGGGCAGCGTCACAAAGGTCATTGCCGCCATGTACTGCTCGCGCGGAACAATTTTCATTACCGTGAGCCTGCCGACGGGTACCATCATCGCCCCGCCGACGCCCTGCAGCACGCGAGCCATGACCAGCTGATCGAGGGTGTTTGCCTGGGCGCAGAACAGTGAGCCGATGGTAAACAGCACGATGGCGGTGAAGAAGATATTCCGCACGCCCACTTTATCCGCCAGCCAGCCGCTGGCTGGCAGCATCACGGCGACCGTCAACACGTAGGAGACAATCACCATATGCATGTGCAGAGGACTCTCCCCCAGGCTTTTGGCCATAGAGGGGAGGGCGGTGTTGACGATGGTCGTATCCAGCGACTGCATAAAGAAGCCGAAGGCAACTATCCATAATTGCCAGCGGACCTGGCGCGGGAGGTCGGCCATTTATTCGGTCACCGTCGTTCTGTTTTTACGTGAATAACGCATCCGCAGGCGGTCGAAGAACAGATAGACCACGGGGGTAGTGTAGAGCGTCAGCAGCTGGCTCATCACCAGCCCGCCGACAATCGTAATCCCCAGCGGCTGGCGCAGTTCAGAGCCGTCGCCGCCGGAAATTACCAGTGGTAGTGCGCCAAACAGCGCCGCCAGCGTGGTCATCATAATGGGGCGAAAACGCAGCAGACAGGCCTGGAAAATGGCCTCTTTTGGCGGAAAATTACCTTCCCGCTGCGCCACCAGCGCGAAGTCGACCATCATAATGGCGTTTTTCTTCACAATGCCGATTAACAGCATGATCCCTATAAGCGCAATGAGGCTGAACGGCGCGCCAAATAGCTCCAGCGCCAGCAGAGCACCTACGCCCGCAGAGGGCAAGGTTGAGAGGATCGTCAGCGGATGGACGTAGCTTTCATAAAGCACGCCCAACACGATGTAGACCGTCGCAATGGCGGCCAGTATCAGGATCACCTGTGAGTTCATGGTCTGCTGGAAGACCTGTGCCGTCCCGGCAAAACTGCCGCGCACGGTAGAGGGCACGCCAAGCTGCGTCATCGTACGGTTGATTGCATCACTGGCTTGTGAAAGCGACATGCCGGTCGGCAGGTTAAAGGAGAGCGTTGCCGCGGCGGATAACCCCTGATGGTTTACCGACAGCGGGGCGTTCGCTGGCTGCCAGCTGGCAAAGTAAGAGAGCGGGATTGCCTTGCCATCGTTATTAATCACAAACATTTTGTCCAGCGCGCTGATGTCCTGGGTGTAACGCGGATCCACCTCCATCACCACTTTGTACTGGTTCATCGGCTGGTAGATGGTGGAAATTTTACGCTGACCAAAGGCGTTGTTCAGCAGGCTGTTGGCGGCTTCGACGTTAATGCCCAGACGGGACATGGTTTCGCGATCGTAGGTCAAATCCATTTCTGCGCCGTTGTCCTGCTGATCGGAGTTCACGTCCGCCAGCTGCGGTAGTGCGGCTAGCGCTTTGCGGATCTTCGGTTCCCATTCGCGCAGGGCGGCCAGGTCATCAGAGAACAGGGTGTATTGATAGCTGGCGTTAGCCTGACGCCCACCGACGCGGATATCCTGAACGGCCATCAAAAACAGGTTTGCCCCTGGCTCTTTGGCAAGCTTCACGCGCAGGCGGTCGATTACCTGCTGTGCGGTTTCATTACGCACGCTGCGCGGCTTGAGGGTAATAAACATCATCCCGCTGTTCACGCGCGAGCCGCCGGTAAAACCGGTGACGTTATCGACGGCCGGGTCTTCACGAATGATCTTCATAAAGTCCTGCAGCTTGCCGCGCATCGCCTGGAAAGAGATGCTCTGGTCAGCCTGGATACCGCCCATCAGCACCCCGGTGTCCTGCTCTGGGAAGAAGGTTTTTGGGATGGATATGTACATCCAGACGTTGAGCACAATGGTGCCAATCAGCACCAGCCCAACAATCCGCGTATGGTTCAGCACCCATTTCAGTGATTTACCGTACCCGGCCTGCATTGCCATTAGCAGGCGACCAAAACCTTTCGTGCGCGGCTGTGAATGCGGTTTGCTGCGCCTTAACATCCAGCCGCACATCATTGGCGTGAGTGTGAGGGAAATCACCAGCGAAATACCGATAGCGACCGACAGCGTGACGGCAAACTCCCTCAGCAGACGCCCCGGCAGCCCGCCCATCAGCAGCAGCGGCAGGAAGACGGCCACCAGCGACAGGCTCATGGAGAGCACCGTAAAGCCCACTTCACGCGTCCCTTGAAACGCGGCCTGCAGCGGTTTCATCCCCGCTTCCAGGTGGCGGGAGATGTTCTCCAGCACCACGATGGCGTCATCCACCACAAAGCCGGTGGCGATGGTCAGCGCCATCAGCGACAGGTTGTTGAGGCTAAAGCCGCACAGGTACATGGCGGCAAAGGTCCCAATCAGCGACACCGGGACCGCCACGGCGGGAATGAGGGTTGCACGCCCGGAGCGCAGGAACAGGAATACCACCAGGATCACCAGCGCAACGGAGATAATCAACGTCTGCTCCACCTCTTCCAGCGAGGCGCGGATGGTCGGGGAGCGGTCCTGCGCAATCTGCAGGTCAATCGCCGCCGGGATGGTTTCCTGTAGCTCCGGCAAACGCGCGCGGATGCTATTTACCGTCTGGATAATGTTGGCTTCCGGCAGCTTGCGGATCATCAGCAAAATGGCCGGTTTGGCGTTGGTCATCCCGGCGTTTCGTACGTCCTGCACGGAGTCGGTAACGTTAGCGACATCGCTTAAACGCACCGACGCACCGTTATTGTAGTGAATAATCAGCGGCTGATATTCGGCGGCGGTTTTGAGCTCGTCATTGGTCTGCAGCTGCCAGCGTCGGGTACCGTCTTCAATGGCGCCCTGGGGATTACGCACGTTAGCGTTGCTGATGGCGGTACGCACGTCATCGAGCGAAACACCCTGGTTGAACAGCGCTTGCGGGTTGAGATCAACACGTACGGCGGGCAGGGAGCTGCCGCCAACGTCCACATCGCCCACGCCGTCTATCTGGGAAATTGTCTGCGCCAGCTGGGTGGAGGCAAAGTCATACAGTTGCCCCTGAGAATAGGTATCCGAGGTCAGCGTCAGGATCATAATCGGCGCATCTGACGGGTTGGCTTTGCGATAGGTCGGTCGGCTCGGCATCCCGCTTGGCAGCAGGCTTTGCGCGGCGTTAACGGCGGCCTGCACGTCACGCGCCGCACCGTTAATGTCCCGGTCGAAGTCGAACTCCAGAATGATACGCGTGCTGCCCAGCGAGCTGGTGGAGGTCATCTCGTTGACCCCGGCAATCCGTCCGAGCGAGCGTTCCAGCGGCGTGGCGACCGACGAGGCCATGGTCTCAGGTGACGCGCCCGGCAGCGACGCGCTGATCATAATCACCGGGAAATCCACCTGCGGCAGCGGGGCCACCGGCAGAAGCCGGAAGCCCAGTACGCCGCACAGGGTAATAGCGAGCGAAATTAAAATCGTCGCGACCGGGCGGTAAATGAAGAGGGCAAAAAACTTCACTTACGCCTCCTCTTCACGTTTCGGGAAGCGGCTTTTCGTCCACAGCGCCAGACGGTCAAAGAGCAGGTAGATAACCGGCGTGGTGAAGAGCGTTAGTACCTGGCTGACCAGCAAACCACCGACCATCCCAATCCCCAGCGGGCGGCGAAGTTCAGCGCCCACTCCGGTGCTGAGCATCAACGGCAGGGCGCCCAGCAGCGCGGCCAGCGTCGTCATCAGGATCGGACGAAAACGCAGCAGGCAGGCCTGGAAGATCGCATCGCGTGGTGACATTCCCTGCTCGCGCTCGGCGGCGAGGGCAAAGTCGATCATCATGATAGCGTTTTTCTTCACGATCCCGATAAGCAGGATGATACCGATTATCGCAATGACATCCAGCTCGCTGCCCGCCAGCATCAGCGCCAGCAGCGCCCCGACACCGGCGGTTGGCAGGGTAGAGAGGATGGTAATGGGGTGAATAAAGCTTTCATACAACACGCCGAGCACGATGTACATTGCCACGACGGCCGCCACAATCAGCCAGATGGTATTGCCCAGCGCGGCCTGGAATGCGAGGGTGCTGCCCTGGAACTGGGTCTGAATCTCGGTCGGGAAACTCAGCTCTTTTTCAGCGGCCAGGATCGCATCTACCGCTTCACCCAGCGAGTAATTGTCCGGGACGTTGAACGAAATGGTTGTCGACGGGAACTGATCCAGATGGTTAATGGCGAGCGGGGTATACCTCTCTTCGACGGTCGCAATAGCGCTCAACGGCACGATGCCCCCGCTGCTGCTGGTCAGACGCACGCCGTCCAGCGCGGCAAGCCCCGGGGTGTTTTCCGTGTTGTGTTCCAGCACCACGCGATACTGATTCGCCTGGGTGTAAATGGTGGAAATCAAACGCTGACCAAAGGCGTTATACAACGCGTTATCCACGTCGGCCATCGTGATGCCCAGCCGGCTGGCGGTGTCGCGATTGACGTTCACATACGCCGCGAGGCCTTTATCCTGCCAGTCACTGCTGACGTCGGAGAGCTGCGGCAGCGCGTTCAGCTTATCCACCAGCTGCGGTACCCAGGTACTGAGCGCGTCAAGCGTGGTGGCTTGCAGCGTAAACTGGTACTGCGTGCGGCTCACCTGGGTATCAATGGTCAAATCCTGGATCGGCTGCAGGTAAAGTTGGACTCCCGGCAGACGAGCCACCGAGGATTGCAGCCGTTCAATCACCGTTTGAACGCGGTCATCGCGATCGCTAAGCGGTTTAAGGTTGATTTGCAGTCGCGCACTGTTCAGCGATGGGTTCGTTCCATCAACGCCCACGAACGACGTCAGGCTCTCGACCGCCGGGTCTTTCATGACGATTTCAGCGACCTGCTGCTGACGCTGGGCCATGCTGGCAAACGAAACCGACTGCGGTGCCTGCAGCGTGCCCTGAATAATGCCGTTATCCTGAATGGGGAAAAAGCCTTTGGGAATAAGGATCCACAGCATCACGCTCAGCGCGAGGGTTCCCAGCGCCACGCCAAGCGTCGCCCACGGGTGGTTAAGCACTTTCGCCAGCAGGTGCCCGTATGCGGCAATAATGCGCTCGAACATTCGCTCCGAAGCGCGGGAGAAGCGGTTTTGCTTACGCAGCGACGCGTGGCTTAGCATGCGGGCGCACATCATCGGCGAGAGCGTCAGCGAGACGATAGCGGAGATCAAAATGGCGACCGCAAGCGTTACCGCAAATTCACGGAACAGACGCCCGACGATATCCCCCATAAACAGAAGCGGGATCAGAACGGCAATCAGCGAGAAGGTGAGGGAGATAATGGTAAAGACGATTTCGCCCGCCCCTTTTAGCGCGGCGGCCAGCGGTTTTTCGCCTTTTTCGATATAGCGCGAGATGTTCTCGATCACCACGATAGCGTCATCCACTACGAAACCGGTGGCGATAGTGAGCGCCATCAGCGTCAGGTTGTTGATCGAAAAATCAAGGAACACCATAACGGCGAATGTCCCTACCAGCGAGAGCGGAACGGCCACGGCTGGAATAATGGTGGCCGGCACGTTGCGCAAGAACAGGTAGATGATCATCACCACCAGCGCAATCGCCAGCATCAGCTCAAACTGGGTGTCGGTCACCGACGCGCGGATATTGGTGGTGCGGTCCGAAAGCACCTTCACGGTAACGGACTTCGGCAGGCTTTCTATCAACTGCGGCAGCATCGTGCGGATACTGTCGGCGGTTTCAATGATGTTCGCACCGGGCTGGCGCTGAACGTTCATCACGATCGCCTGCTGCTGGTTAGCCCAGGCGCCCAGCCAGCTATTCTCCGCCCCTTGCTCGACGGTTGCCACATCCCCCAGACGTACCGGTGCGCCATTCTGGTAGGCAATAATCAGCTGTCGGTACTCATCGGCAGACTGCATTTGATCGTTCGCCGAGAGCGTTACCGCGCGGGCTGGACCATCCAGCGAGCCTTTGGCCGAGTTGACGTTGGCATTGCTGATGGCGGTGCGGATGGTTTCGCTGGTTAACCCCAGTGCCGCAATCGCCTGCGCGTTCAGCTTCACGCGCACGGCAGGACGTTGCCCACCCGCTAGCGTGACCAGGCCCACGCCAGAGACCTGCGAAATTTTCTGCGCGACGCGAGTTTCGACCATATCCTCGACCTGGGTCATTGGGAGAGCGGTCGAGGTCACGGCGAGGGTCATGATCGGGGGATCTGCCGGGTTCACTTTACTGTAAACCGGTGGGTTAGGCAGATCGGATGGCAGTAGGTTGGTGGCGGCATTTATTGCAGCCTGCACCTCCTGTTCGGCGACATCCAGCGACAGAGCCAGCTGGAACTGCAGCGTAATGACCGATGCGCCTCCGGAGCTTTGCGACGACATCTGTTTTAACCCCGACATCTGGCCAAACTGGCGCTCCAGCGGGGCGGTAATCGACGACGTCACCACATCAGGGCTGGCACCGGGGTAAAGTGTGATGACCTGAATCTTTGGGTAATCCACTTCCGGCAGCGCCGAGACGGGCAGGAAGCGATAGCCGATAATCCCTGCCAGCATGATAGCCACCATCAGCAGCGTTGTGGCGACAGGGCGTAAAATGAACAGGCGTGATGGCCCACCTGTGGAGCTGGGTGGCATCACCTGCATCAGGATGTCGCTCCCTGTTTTTTATGTTCGCGTTTGGCCGGCGCTTCCGCTGCCGTGGTGCTGCTATGGGCCTCAACGACTTCAACTTTCGCCCCTTCGGTCAGGCGGTCTATACCGTCGGTCACAACGCGATCTCCCGCGGAAAGGCCGGCGCTTATCACGACCGTCTGGCTGTCCTGAATGCCTGTTTTCACCAGGTGCTTGCTGACTTTATTGTCGCTGTTCAGCACCCAGACGAAGTTGCCTTCGTTACCCATTTGCAGCGCGGCGGTTGGGATCACTACGGCGTTCTCCTCAGTGGCAACCAGCATCCGCGCATTGACGAACTGATTGGGAAACAGCGCGTCGTCCTGGTTGTCAAAGCGTGCTTTCAGCTTAATGGTGCCGGTGGTGGTGTCGATCTGGTTGTCCAGGCTTAACAGAGAGCCTTCACTCAGTTTCTGCTTATTGGTGCGATCCCAGGCCTCCACGGCCAGCGCTTGCCCGGCTTTCTGCGCCTGCACTACGGTAGCAATGTCGCTTTCTGGCAGGGGAAAAATGACGTCGATAGGATGGGTTTGGGTGATGACCACAATACCGGTGGTATCGCCACTGGAGATCTGATTGCCGATATCCACCTGTTTCAAACCTACGCGACCGTCAATGGGCGCGGTGATGCGGCTCCAGTCGAGCTGCAGCTGTGCGCTGGCAACGGCGGCTTCGTCAGCCTTAATGGTGCCCTGGGTTTCGCTGACCAATGATTGTTGCGTATCCAGTTCCTGGCGGGAAACAAGGTTGGTTTTGACTAACTGCTGATAGCGCGATAAATCACGCTGGGCGTTGGCGAGCGTGGCTTTGTCTTTGGCAAGCTGGCCCTGTGCCTGGGCGAGAGCCACTTTGAACTGGCTCGGGTCAATTTCTGCCAGCAGATCGCCTGCTTTAACCTGTTGCCCTTCCTGGAAATGCAGCGCCATCAGCTGGCCGTCCACCCGGCTGCGTACGGTGACCGTGTTCGCAGCGGTAATGGTTCCCAGCCCTGAAAGATAACGCGGTACGGCTTTATTCACCGCAGTGGCAGCTTGCACCGGGGCGAGTGCGCCGCCGCGCATGCCGTGACGCCCTCCGCCAGCCGGTCGCTGTGGCTGGCTGCTGGCGCCTGCAGGCGCAGCGGTATCGGAGGTGTGGCTATGCCAGTACCAGGCGGCGGCAACGACCACCACAATGATGCCGGCGGCGATTGCCCAGCGGGATTTATGACTGCCTTTCATCGTTTTACGTTCTCATCCTGAAATACTTCGGGGAATGATACTAGTTTAGTCAGACAAGGCGGCAAAAAAATGGAGGAAATAAGGAAGACTGTCTGGAATTGTCTGAGTATGGTGCTTTCAGGCTATGAGCACGCTGACGCCTCTCCCGTTCCTCTCCCACGGGGAGAGGGGGCAAACACTAAAAACGGCAACGTTGTTGCCGTTTTGCATTTACCTTGTTAGCTAAACATCACCTGTGCCCAGCGCGCCAGACCCGCCGTAACGGAACCAAAATCATCCCCTCCGGCAATCGGGATACCCGGCAGCTGTTCCGCCAGCGCTTTCTTAATCAGCGGTGAACGGGCGCTACCGCCGGTCAGATAAATGACATCCGGCTTCTCTTTGCCGTTCTCCAGTGCCAGCTGAACCTGTTCCAGGATCCGCTGCAGCGGCTGGGTAAGCGCGCTTTCCAGCCCTTCCTGAGAAATCGCGGTGGCCAGATCATCGCGGATAAACGGTAATGAGACCGCGTGTTCCGGGCGCTCAGAAAGGGCAATCTTGCTCTCTTCCGCCGTACGCACCACGCGATAGCTCAGACGCTGGCGCCACACTTTGTACAGCAGGGCGACGGTGTCGTCGTCCTGGGCATCGCGCACGAGGTCATTCAGGAAACGGCCATTCGCGGTGCTGTAGAAATCACTCTGTGCTGGAACGTCGTTAATGGCGATAGCATTCCACCACGGCAGGATTGGCAGGGCGATCCCTTTTTCCGTTTGTCCACCCATGCCAAGCAGCGGCATCAAACTCTTGAACGCCAGGGCGATGTCCAGATCGTTACCGCCCACGCGGCAACCGCTGTGCCCCAGCAGGCTGTTTTCGCGATCGCGACGCTGGTGCCACTGTGGGCCCATCAGCAACAGCGAACAGTCGGTCGTACCGCCGCCGATATCGACGACCAGCACGCGCTTCTCTTCCGTCAGCGTGGCTTCAAAATCCAGCCCTGCGGCTACCGGCTCATACTGGAACACGACATCACGAAAGCCTGCGCGGTGTGCGGCGCGCTCAAGGATCCCTTGCGCCTGGTGGTTAGCATCATCGCCGCCCAGGCCCTGGAAGTTGATCGGACGACCGATCACCGCCTGAGTGATGGCCTCTGTAACCTGCGTCTGCGCCTGGTGACGAATATGCAGCATCATGGCGCACACCAGGTCTTCAAACATCGCGACCTGCTGCGGCTTCAGGCCGCTGGCACCCAGAAACGATTTCGGAGACTTCACAAAGTAGACCTCTTCCGGGTCTTCAATGTAGTTCCCGAGCGAAGAGAGGCCAAACTGGACGCTGGAAGGCGTAACCTCGATGTCTTCCTCGCGGTTAAAACTCACCGCGCGGCGCAGCAGCGCCTGGGATTCCGCCGCCGTCGCCGGAACCTGGTGGTGGCGAAACAGCCATTCGCTGACGGCTTCACGCGTTGGCGCGCAGAGCATTGACGGCAGCAGCGTGCTCTCTTTTTCCATTTTCAGGAGCTGTGGTTGCCCGTTTTGCATAATCGCAACCGAACAGTTGGCCGTACCGTAGTCAAATCCAATAAACACGCAGGAGTCCCCATGCCGGTGAGAAGGGGCGAGACTTTAGCGAAATGTCTGCCTGGCGACAACAGGAATATGAAAGCAAGGCGAAACCGAGGCTTTCCGTTTATGCTGGGAGGAACACAAAAGGAGCAACGATGTTTACCCTGACCTGGCAACCCCCTTATGACTGGCAATGGATGTTTGGCTTTCTTGGTGACCGTGCTGTTACCGGCGTGGAAACCGTGACGGACGCCTATTACGAGCGCAGTTTTGCCTGCGAGGGGTATCAGGGTATCTTTCGCGTGACGCCGGATATCCCGGCACAAATGCTAAAGATCACCCTCAGCGCGGGCTTAGTTCCGGTTGCCAACACCCGCCTTGCCCGTATCGAACGCCTGTTTGATCTCACCTGTAACCCGCAGCACATTGCGGATGTGTTGGGCGATCTCGGCGCTGCACGCCCAGGATTACGTTTGCCGGGTGCTATGGATGCGTACGAACAAGGGGTGAGGGCAATTCTGGGACAGCTGGTCAGCGTGGCGATGGCGGCGAAACTGACGTCACGCGTCGTGGCGCTGTGTGGTGAACCGGTAAAAGACGCACCTGAGTATGTCTGTTTCCCGACGCCGGAGAAGCTGGCCGCGACCGATCCGCTGGCGTTAAAAGCCCTCGGGATGCCGGTTAAGCGGGCCGAGTCCCTGATCCATCTGGCGCAGTCGGTGGTTGACGGAACGTTTCCGCTGTTCCCCCCTGCGGATATTGAAGCCGGGATGAAGGCGCTCCAGCAGAGGCCAGGAATAGGGCGGTGGACGGCGAATTACCTTGCCCTGCGCGGGTGGCAGGCGAAAGATGTGTTCCTGCCGGATGATTATCTGATTAAGCAGCGCTTTGCCGGCATGACGCCCGCGCAGATCCGTCGGTATGTCCAGCGCTGGCAGCCGTGGCGCTCTTATGCGCTGCTGCACATCTGGTACACCGACGGCTGGGAACCCTCAGTTGATAGCGAAATAGCTGCTGTTCAGAAGTAGCTCCAGCGGCTGCGGCTCGGCGATGGTGTCCCCGTAGATAAAGTCGATGCCAATCCCGGAGAGCGTGTCCATCATCATGGGCTGGTTGCTTGGCCCGGCGATGGTTTTCATGCCGAGGCGCTGTGCGTGGCCCTGAATTATGGTCACCATCATTTCATCCATCAGGTTGCCATGAACGTTGGTCACCACCTCCGCGTCCAGCAGCAGATAATCGGCCATGTTGGCGCTCAGGTGATTAAAGATATTCATATCGCGTCCCACCCGGCTCAGTACTACCCGACAGCCAGCCTGGCGGAGCTTTTGCAGGCCCTGCTGAACGTTCCCGTCCGGGTTACGCACCACGTCAACCGCGATCACCAGATGCAGTAGACGGCCCGGCAACGTGCTGTTTTCGAGCAGCTCAAGCAATTCATCGACCAGCGTAAGGCTGGCTAAACCGGCTTCAGAAAGCGGTAGCGCAACCCCCATACCTTTACTGGACGCAAGCGCGGCCGACGCGCGGAAGAACTCGTTAAAAATCCGTCTGTCGAGCGCGTGGAGCAGCTCTGGCTCAGCCAGGCCTGAACGGAAAGCATGCTCTTCCTGCACTTCGCCCTGGCTGGTCCACAGGCGCAGTGAGATCAGCCAGAAGTTACAGCTTTCTGGAATGCGCGGGGAGGCGACGCTTCGGGCAATCATCATCAGATGATTGTCTTTGATCATATGCCACTGTTCATCCAGCGACATCATACTGCGCGTACTGTGGACCCGCTCCTGCTGCGGTTCGTAAACCGTCACGACGCCGCGGCCGTTATTTTTTGAGGCATAGCAGGCGATATCCGCCTGCGACATCACTTCCGAGGCCTGGTTGTTACTCTCGTCAATCAGGGTGATACCGGCGCTGGCGCCAATGCGGTGCAGTCGACCTTCCCACATAAAATGGTAATTATTAATGGCATGGATCAGACGACCGGCAATGTAGCGCGCGCTTTCGATGTTGCAGTCTGGCAGCAGCAGGCCAAATTCGTCGCCCACAGGCGTGCCAGCACGTCGCTGGAGCGAAGCATCGTTAGCATTAATGAGGAAAGCTCACGCAGCAGGGCATCGCCCGCCGCATGGCCTGCCGTATCGTTAACGGCCTTGAAGCGATCGAGATCGATAAACACCAGCGCATGGTGCTGCCGCGTCTCCTGAACGGCTTGTAACAACCGTTTGAGGTGGTTTTCAAAGCTGACCCGGTTCGCCAGATGGGTGAGGGCGTCGTTGGAGGCGCTGTAGCTCAGCTGGCGCAGCATTTTGCGCGATTCGGTAACATCCTGAATGACAAGAACCGAGCCAATATTTTGTCCATCTAGCGTGCTTAGCGCCGTGATGCTGTAGTGAATGTCGAAATCCCCGCCCGTGCGGCAGTTCAGCACCATGTCCTGCTCAATATCAGAACGGGACATATCTCCGCTATGAATATTTTCCATCAACGGGCCGTTCGCACCAAACGTAATGTGCAGCACCTTCAGGACCGGCTGCCCGATGGCTTCGGTCTGTAACCAACCGCTCATCTTCTCCGCGACCGGGTTCATAAAGGTGACGTTCATGTCGATATCGGTACACAGCACCGCTTCACCGATGGAGTCGAGCGTGATGTGCAGACGTTCTTTTTCCTGGAACAGCGCTTCGTTCAGCTGTTTAACTTCGGTCATATCCATGTTGATGCCAAGCAGGCGTTCGACCTCGCCCTGCTTATTCAGCACCCGATTCGCCAGCGAGCGAATGTGCCGTACCCCTTCCTTGACGCGGATACGGAATTCGAGCTTGAACGGCAGCCTTGCCATCAGTGAATCGCGGAGGACCTGTTCAGCGTGTTCACGATCTTCAGGCAGCATCGCTTCATGCCAGATCTGCCATGTCGGCTTGATATGCGCTGGGATCTCATACAGCTCAAACATACGCTTATCCCAGCTGATGATGTCCGGCTCCAGGTCCCATTCCCAGATGCCAATGCCGCCGGCTTCGTTGGCCAGCGTGATGCGCTCCATTAGGCGCTTGTTAACCCACTCGGTATGCTTGAGATCGTTAATGTCTTCTATCTGGGCAATAAAATAGAGCGGCGTGCCGTCGGCATGGCGCACGACCGAAACGGCAAGCAGCGCCCAGACCACTTCGCCATCGCGGGTGTAATAGCGTTTTTCCAGGCTATAGGTGTTGATATCACCGTTCACCAGCTGGTCGAGCTGCTCCAGATCGGAATTCAAATCTTCAGGCCACGTCAGCTGCTGGAAGGTGAGGGACTGTAGCTCGTTCTGGCTGTAGCCGAGGAAATTGC
>Ga0105251_10000747_pt1 | contig 29697 bp, 24 predicted proteins | sample KBSS64metaG_FD_80424 | JGI IMG/M metagenome (GOLD analysis project Ga0105251, IMG submission 80424) | Switchgrass rhizosphere microbial communities from Kellogg Biological Station, Michigan, USA - KBS S6-4 metaG | ecosystem: Host-associated > Plants > Roots > Rhizosphere > Soil | place...
CACCAGCACTTTCGGTTCGATCTGGCCGAAACGGTCAACCACCCCTTGGGTGCCGAAGTCCGGCGACGAGCAGGACCAGATCGCCCCCAGGCTGGTGGTGGCGAGCATGCCCACCAGGGTTTGCCAGGTGTTGGGCATACACGCCGCGACGCGGTCACCCTGGGTCACGCCGGCAGCGCGCAGGCTGCGTTGCAGGCCGGCGACGTGGGCGGCCAGTTCGGCGTAGGTCAGTTGTTCGCGTTGGCCGTCTTCTGCGACAGCCACGACGGCGGTGTGAGCGTCACGTCGGCGCAGCAGGTGTTCGGCAAAATTCAGCGTCGCACCGGGAAACCAACGGGCGCTGGGCATTTCGGCGTCTTCGATCAGCACCGCGGTGGGCGGGCTGCGAAATTGCACGTCGAAATAGTCCACGATCGCCCGCCAGAAATCCGCGCGCTGGTCGATGCTCCACTGGTGCAGCGCCGGGTAGTCGCCAAGCTGCAGGCTGTAGCGCTGGTTGATGTAGCGCCGGAACTGGTCCATGCGCGTGTTGGCGATGCGTTCCGGGGAGGGTTGCCAGAGGATGTCGGGCATCAGCAAGGTCTCTTGTTCTTATCTAGGTCTTCCACACAATACAGTTCAAATGTGGGAGGGGGCTTGCCCCCGATGAGGGAGTGCCAGTTGATACATGGGGTGACTGACCCACCGCTATCGGGGGCAAGCCCCCTCCCTCATTTGAACGCCAGTGTCCGCTGTTACTGGGCCAGCCAGCCGCCATCGATATTCCACGCCGCACCGCGCACCTGGGCACCGGCTTCGCTGCACAAAAACAGCACCAGTTCACCCAACTGCGGCGGTGTCACAAACGCCAGCGACGGTTGCTTCTCCGCCAACAGGTCGTGCTGCGCCTGCTGCGGGTCGATACCACTGGCGGCGCGATCATCGATCTGCTTCTGCACCAGCGGCGTCAGCACCCAGCCGGGGCAGATGGCGTTGCAGGTGACATTGCTGGTGGCGGTCTCCAGGCCGACCACCTTGGTCAACCCGATCACGCCATGCTTGGCCGCCACATACGCGGCCTTGCCCACCGACCCGACCAGGCCATGCACCGAGGCAATATTGACAATACGCCCCCAGCCCTTGGCCTTCATCCCCGGCAGGCTCAAGCGTGTGCTGTGGAACACCGAGGACAGGTTGATCGCGATGATCGAGTCCCAGCGTTCGGCCGGGAAGTCTTCCACCGCCGCCACATGCTGGATGCCGGCGTTGTTGACCAGGATGTCGACGCCGCCGAATTCACGCTCGGCGTAGGCGATCATGTCGGCGATCTGCGCCGGGTCGCTGACGTCGGCCGGATGATGGCCGACCTTGCCGCCGAACGCCCGCACCTGGGCGATCACCGCGCTGGCGTCACCGAAGCCATTGAGGATCAGGTTGGCGCCGGCCTTGGCCAGGCTCAAGGCGATGCCCAGGCCGATACCGCTGGTGGAGCCGGTGACCAGGGCGGTCTTGCCGTTCAATGTCGTCATGGAAACCTCACACAATGCCGGTGGCGTAGAAAGTACCGATCACCACGAACACCGCGAGGGTCTTGATGAGCGTGATGCCGAAAATGTCCTTGTAGGCTTCGCGGTGGGTCAGGCCGGTGACCGCCAGCAGCGTGATCACCGCGCCGTTGTGGGGCAGGGTGTCCATGCCGCCGCTGGCCATGGCCGCGACGCGGTGCAGCACTTCAAGGGGGATATTGGCCGCATGGGCCGCCGAAATAAAGCTCTCGGACATGGCCGCCAGGGCGATGCTCATGCCGCCCGAGGCGGAACCGGTGATACCGGCCAGCAGGGTCACGGTGATCGCTTCATTGACCAGCGGGTTGGGAATGCCCTTGAGCCAGTCGGCCAGCACCAGGAAGCCCGGCAGCGAGGCGATCACCGCGCCAAAGCCATATTCAGAGGCGGTGTTCATCGCCGCCAGCAGCGCACCGCTGACCGCGCTTTTGCTACCTTCGGCCAGCTTGCTCTTGATCGCCGAGAAGCCGAACACCAGCACCACGATGATCCCCACCAGCAACGCCGCCTGTACCGCCCAGATCGCGGTGAGCTTGGCGATTTCGGTGGTCACCGGCGCACTCATGCCGGGCAGGCTGAGGCTGTGGGTCTTGCCGTACCACTGCGGGATCCAGTGGGTGAACAACAGGTTCATCACGCCGACCAGGATCAGTGGCGACAGCGCGATCCAGGGATTGGGCAGGGTCAGGTCCTCGGCGGTTTCCGGCTCGTTGCGCAGCTCCGTGCCATAGCCTTCACCGGCACGCTGCGCCTTGTTGCGCTGGCGTGCCAGGTAGAGCATGCCGGCGCAGAACACGAAGATCGTGCCGATCAAACCCAGCCACGGCGCGGCCCAGGCGGTGGTGTTGAAGAAGGTGCTGGGGATGATGTTCTGGATCTGCGGGGTGCCGGGCAAGGCGTCCATGGTGAACGAAAACGCACCGAGGGCGATGGTGGCCGGGATCAGGCGCTTGGGAATATTGCTTTGGCGGAACATCTCCGCTGCAAACGGATACACCGCAAACACCACCACGAACAGCGATACGCCGCCGTAGGTGAGCAGGGCGCAGACCAGCACGATCACCAGCATCGCCTGGCGCGTGCCGAGCAAACGAATGGCCGCCGCCACAATCGAGCGCGAGAAGCCCGACAGCTCGATCAGCTTGCCGAACACTGCACCGAGCAGGAACACCGGGAAATACAGCTTGATAAAGCCGACCATCTTCTCCATGAACACCCCGGTAAAGGCAGGGGCGACGGCGGACGGGTCGGTGAGCAGGACAGCGCCGAGAGCGGCGATGGGGGCAAACAGGATAACGCTATAGCCACGGTAGGCCGCCAGCATCAGCAGCGCCAGGGCTGCCAGGGCAATGATCACACTCATGGTGTGTCTCCATCGGATTGTTATTGTTGTGGGGTGTTGATTTAGGAGAGGGCTATAGCGAGATATGTGCCATGTTCTTAACTTGTTGAAATTAAACAGTAATTTTCTGTATTTGGTGTGCTTCTCTGAATGTTGTCTCTAACTTGAGACAAGTGACAAACAAATGTGGGAGGGGGCTTGCCCCCGATGGCAGTGTGTCAGCCAACTAATAGCCAGCTGAAGCACCGCCATCGGGGGCAAGCCCCCTCCCACATTAGCTAGTCTCTGTATTGAAATTCGTGTCTCTGTTTGGAGATCAGTTGATACCCAACGCCACCATCTTCTTGTACAGCGTCGACCGCCCAAGCCCCAACCGCTTGGCCGCTTCCACCACATTTCCCTCGCACGCGCTCAATGCCGCCGCGATGATCTGCCGATCAAACCGCTCCCGCGCCGCACTGAAGCTTTCGCCCTCGACTGTCGCGACGGCACTGCCACGCTCCACGGGGGTAAAGGTGCCAATCGCCGCCCGAATCTCCCCGGCATTCAACACCAGGTCATCACTGAGCAACGCCGCCCGTTCCAGCACATTGCGCAACTCACGGATGTTCCCCGGCCACGCATGCTGCGCCAGCAGTGCCAGGGCCTCGCGGTCCAGTTCATGCTGGCTGCGCAGTTCCTCCAGGATCGCCTCGCTCAACGCCGGAATATCCTCCAGCCGCTCACGCAACGGCGGCACCTGGATTGGCAGCACATTCAGCCGGTAATACAAGTCCGCGCGGAACTCGCCGCGCTTGATCGCCGCCTCCAGGTCCATGGAGGTGGCGGCGATCACCCGCACATCGCTGTGCAGCATCTCATTGGAACCCACCGGCTCGAATTCCTTTTCCTGCAACACGCGCAGCAGTTTGCTTTGCAAGGGCAGGGGCATGTCACCGATTTCGTCGAGGAACAGCGTGCCGCCCTGGGCGATCTGGAACTTGCCGGGGCGGCCCTTGCGGTCGGCGCCGGTAAACGCGCCCGGTGCGGTGCCGAAGAACTCGGCTTCCAGCAGGTCAGCGGGAATCGCCGCGCTGTTGATGCTGACAAAGGCCTTGTGCGCACGGCTGGACGCGCCATGAATCGCCTGGGCCAGCAGCTCCTTGCCGGTACCGGTTTCGCCCAGCAGCAACACGGGCGATTCGGCGCTGGCACTGCGCCGCGCCCGGCGTTTCACTTCGAGGCTGGCGGCGCTGGTGCCGATAAAATGCGCGAAGTTGTATTTGCTCTGCCGCGAGCGCAGCAAGGAGCGCGTCGACGCCAGTTCTTGCTGCATGCTCAGGTAGCGCTCAATCAGTGGCGACAGGTTGCGCAGTTCATCAAACAAGGCAAAGCCGATCGCACCGATCACCGCACCGGCGTCGTTGTGGATCGGCAAGCGCATCACCACCAACGGGCCCTTGGGCGTGTCCTGGATGTCCAGCAATATGGGCTGGTCATTGCGTACCACCTGGCGCAGCAGGCTGTTGGAGATCACCTGCTCGCACGGCTGGCCGATGGCCTCGTCGGCGCTCTTGAGGCCAAAGCGCTTGGCGTAGCGCTCGTTCATCCACACGATATTGGCGTCGCGGTCGACAATCACCGTGCCTTCGCTGGACTGCTCGATGATCTCGAACAGCGACTGGATAGCCAGGCCGCGAACCTGTTGGTAATCCGTGAGGCTGGTACTCATGACGACAGCCCGCACGCCGCCGCCAGCAGCTCTTGGGTGTAAGGATGCTGCGGTGCATCAAACACCTGGTGGCTCGCGCCGGCCTCCACCACCTTGCCATCCTTGATCACGATCATGTCATGGGCCATGGCACGCACCACGGCCAGGTCGTGGCTGATAAACAGGTAGGTCAGGCCGTATTTCTCCTGCAACTCACGCAGCAGCGCCACCACTTGTTTCTGCACGGTGCGGTCGAGGGCCGAGGTCGGTTCGTCGAGCAACATCAGCGCCGGCTTGAGCACCAGGGCGCGGGCGATGGCGATGCGTTGGCGCTGACCACCGGAGAACTCATGGGGGTAGCGATGGCGGCTGGCGGGATCGAGGCCCACGTCCTTGAGCACCTGCACCACCTGTGCATCGCGGTCGGCCAGGCTGCACGGTGCGTGCACCTCCAGGCCTTCGCTGATGATCTGCTCCACGGTCATGCGCGGGCTGAGGCTGCCGTAGGGGTCCTGGAACACCACCTGCATCTGCTTGCGCCATGGGCGCATCTGCTTATGGTTCAGCGGGTCGAGGGCTTCACCCTGGAAGCGGATGCTGCCCGTGGAATCAAGAAGCCGCAAGATCGCCTGGCCCAGGGTGGACTTGCCCGAGCCGGACTCGCCGACAATCCCCAGGGTCTTGCCGCGCTGCACGCTCAGGCTGATGCCATCCACCGCCCGCAAGTAAGTCTTGCGCCGGAACAAACCACCGCCGAGGGGGAATTGCACGGTCAGGTCATCCACCTGCAATACCGTCTCGCGTGCATCGCTGCACAGCGCATCGCCGGCCGGCTCTGCATCCAGCAGCAGGCGGCTGTAGGGGTGCTGCGGCGCGTTGAACAGTGTCTGGCAGTCGGCTTGCTCGACGATTTCACCGGCACGCATCACACACACGCGCTGGGCAATGCTGCGCACCAGGTTGAGGTCGTGGCTGATCAGCAGCAGGGACATGCCCAGGCGTTGTTGCAGGGACTTGAGCAGCAGCAGGATCTTGCGCTGTACCGTCACGTCCAGGGCGGTGGTGGGTTCGTCGGCGATCAGCAGTTCCGGTTCGCAGGCCAGGGCCATGGCGATCATCACCCGTTGGCGCTGACCACCGGAGAGCTGGTGCGGATAAGCCTTGAGGCGTTCCTGGGGCTTCTGGATGCCCACCAGTTCGAGCAGTTCCAGGATGCGCGCCTGCGCCGCCTTGCCGCCCAGGCCCTTGTGCAGCAGCAGGGTTTCGCCGATCTGCTTTTCGATGCTGTGCAACGGGTTGAGCGAGGTCATCGGCTCCTGGAAGATCATGGCAATGCGGTTGCCACGCAGCTTCTGCAAGGTGGCGGCTGAAGCGCCGACCAGTTCCTGGCCACGGTACTTGATGGAACCGGTGGTTTGAGTACCGGCCTCGGGCAGCAGTTGCAGGATCGAGTGGGCCGTCACCGACTTGCCCGAGCCCGACTCGCCCACCAGTGCCAAACACTCGCCGGGGCGTACGTCCAGGCACAGGTTGCGCACCACGGTCTGGCCACTGAACGCGACGCTGAGGTCGCGGATTTCGATCAGGTTCATAGGCAGTCACTCATGAGCGTGGGTCGAAGGCATCACGCAATGCCTCGCCGATAAAGACCAGCAGCGACAGGATCAGCGCCAGGGTGAAAAACGCTGTCAGGCCCAGCCACGGCGCTTGCAGGTTCTGCTTGCCCTGGGCGATCAGCTCACCCAGGGACGCGCTGCCTGCCGGCATGCCGAAACCGAGGAAGTCCAGCGCGCTCAGCGTCGAAATCGCACCGGTCAGGATGAACGGCAGGTAACTCAAGGTCGCCGTCATGGCGTTGGGCAGGATATGCCGACGGATGATTTTGCCATCGCCCAGGCCCAGCGCCCGTGCGGCCTTGACGTATTCCAGGTTGCGCCCGCGCAGGAACTCGGCGCGCACCACATCCACCAGGGCCAGCCAGGAAAACAGCGCCATGATCCCCAGCAGCCACCAGAAATTCGGCTCCACAAAACCCGACAGGATGATCAGCAGGTACAGCACCGGCAATCCGGACCACACCTCCAGCACGCGCTGGCCGATCAGGTCCACCCAACCGCCGTAATAGCCCTGCAATGCGCCGGCGGCAATGCCGATGGCTGCGCTGATCGCGGTGAGCGCCAGCGCAAACAGGATCGATACCCGGGCGCCAAAGATCACCCGCGCCAGTACATCCCGCGACTGGTCATCGGTGCCCAGCCAGTTCACCGTCGAAGGCGGGCTGGGGGCAGGGCGGGTCAGCTCGTAGTTGGGCGTGTCGTCGCTGAACGGAATCGGCGGGAACAGCATCCAGCCGCCGTCCTGCTCGATCAGCTTTTGCACGTAGTCACTGCGATAGTCAGCCTGGAACGGCAACTGGCCGCCGAACTGTTGCTCGGTGTAGCGCTTGAACACCGGAAAATACAGCTCGTTCTTGAAACTCAGCACCAAGGGTTTGTCATTGGCGATCAACTCGCCGCCCAGGGTCAGGATAAACAGGCCGATAAACAGCCACAGCGACCACCAGCCGCGGCGGTTTTTCTTGAAGCGCTCGAAACGCCGACGGGCCACGGGAGACAGGTTAAGCATCAAGCGTTCCTCGCGGCGAAGTCGATACGCGGGTCCACCAGGGTGTAGCAGAGGTCACCGATGAGTTTTATCAAGAGACCGAACAAGGTGAAGATGAACAGCGAACCGAATACCACAGGGTAGTCCCGGGACACAGCCGCCTCGTAGCTCATGCGGCCCAGGCCGTCGAGGGAGAAAATCACCTCGATCAGCAGCGAACCGGCAAAGAACACGGCAATAAAGGCCTGGGGAATTCCGGAGATCACCAGCAACATCGCATTGCGGAAAACATGCCCGTAGAGCACGCGTCGTTCGCTCAAGCCCTTGGCGCGGGCGGTCACCACGTACTGGCGCGTGATTTCATTGAGGAACGAGTTCTTGGTGAGGATGGTCAGCGTGGCAAACCCGCCGATCACCAGCGAGGTGACCGGCAATACCAGATGCCAGAAGTAATCGGCGACCTTGCCCACGGTGCTCAGCTCTTCGAAGTTTTCCGACACCAGACCGCGCACCGGAAACCAGTTCAACGATGTGCCACCGGCAAACACTACGATCAGGAACATCGCGAACAGGAATGCCGGCATCGCATAGCCGATGACAATCGCGGTGCTGCTCCACACGTCGAAGCTACTGCCGTGGCGCACCGCCTTGCGAATCCCCAGGGGAATCGACACCAGGTAGGTGATCAACGTGGCCCACAGGCCGAGGGAGATGGTCACGGGCATTTTTTCCAGGATCAGCTCGATCACCGTCTTGCCGCGAAAGAAGCTGTTGCCGAAGTCCATCTGGGCATAGCTCTTGAGCATCAGCCACAGGCGTTCCGGCGCGGGTTTGTCGAAGCCATACTGTTTCTCGATGTCAGCGATCAGCTTCGGGTCCAGGCCACGGCTGGCGCGGGAGCCGCTGCTGATGCCTTCACCGGAGGAACCGCCGACGCCGCCGCCGCCGATCCCTTGCAGATGGGCGATGGCTTGTTCCACCGGGCCGCCGGGGGCGGCCTGCACGATCACGAAATTCACCAGCAGGATGATCACCAGCGTCGGGATGATCAGCAGCAGGCGCCGCACGATATAGGCCAACATCAGTGCGCACCTCCGCGTTTTTTCAGCTCGGCATTCATTTGCTCATTCGTCAGGGGCGTGGGGCTGATTTCCCACCAGGTTTCCAGTGCTTCGTCGTTCTTTGCCTCGATGGCCGGGCGGCCGAAACGGTTCCACCATGCTGCGGAGGTGCCGGGCGGGTAGTAATTGGGGATCCACAGGTAGTTCCATTGCAGCACCCGGTCCAGCGCGTGGGCGTAAGTGAGCATCTGCGCCTGGGTGTCGGCCTTGACCAGGCCCTTGATCAGGCTGTCGACGGCGGGGTCCTTGAGTACGGCGTAGTTGTTGGCGCCTGGATCGTAGGCGGCGGCCGAGCCAAAATAGTTGTACAGCTCCATGCCCGGTGACGTGGTGACGGGGAAACCAATGACGATCATGTCGTAATCCCTGGCCATGATCCGATTCACATATTGCGAGGAGTCGATACGGCGGATATTGAGGGTAATACCGATCTGCGCGAGGTTACGTTTGTACGGTAACAACAGACGTTCGAGGCCGTTCTGAGTGTTAAGGAACGTGAATTCCAGCGGTTCGCCTTCGGCGTTTACCAATTTGTCGCCCTCTGGCTTCCAGCCTGCTTCTTCCAACAGGCCCAGGGCTTGCAACTGCTTGTCGCGGATCATGCCGCTACCATCGGTGACCGGTGCCTTGAACACTTGGCTGAACACTTCGTCGGGGACCTGGCCACGCAAGGGTTCAAGAATCGCTAGCTCTTCTTTTGTTGGCGGCTGGCTGGCGGCCAGCGGGCTGTTGGAGAAGTAACTCTGCTGGCGGATGTACATATTGCGCATCATCTGCCGGTTGGCCCATTCAAAATCCCACAGCATTGCCAGGGCCTGGCGCACGCGGCGGTCCTTGAATATCGGTTTTTGCACGTTGAACACATAACCCTGGGCCGGTTGCGGCATTTCCTTGGCCAGGTGCGCACGTTGCAAGCGCCCGTCATCCAGGGCCGGGCCGTTGTAGCCGATGGAATACCCGGTGGCGGAAAACTCACGGTTGAAATCGTAGGCGCCGCCGCGCAATACCTGGCGGGCCACTTCGGTGTCGCCGAAATACTCCAGGCTCAGGTGATCGAAGTTGTACAGGCCACGGCTGACAGGCAAGTCCTTGCCCCACCAGTTCGGATCACGGGTAAAGGTGATGGTACTGCCGGAGTCGATCTTGCTGACTTTGTACGGACCGCTGCCCAGGGGGGCTTCATAGCCACCGCCGTTGGCAAAGTCGCGGGTCTTCCACCAGTGCTCGGGGAAGACGGGCAGGGTAGCGATGTCCAGGGGCAGGGTACGGTTTTCATTGCTGGAGAAATCGAAACGTACCTGGCGCTCGCCTTCGACTTCGACGTGCTTGACGTCGGCGAACAGGGTGCGAAAGCGCAGGCTGCCCTGGGTCATCAGCAGGTCGAAGCTGTAGCGCACGTCTTCGGCGGTGATCGGCTTGCCATCGGCAAAGCGCGCCTTGGGGTTGAGGAAAAAGCGTAGCGACAGGCCGTCGTCGGCGCGCTCCATTTTTTCGGCGACCAGGCCGTAGACCGTGTAGGGCTCGTCCAGGGAACGCTGGGCCAGGGGCGCGTAGAGCCAGCCGTCAACCTGGGACACGCCGATGCCTTTGTCGATATATGGCAATACATGGTCGAAGCGTCCGATCTCGATGGCCGAGCGGCGCAGGCTGCCACCCTTGGGGGCGTCAGGGTTGGCGTAGTCGAAATGGGTAAAGCCGGCAGGGTACTTGGCCGGTTCGCCATACACCGTCAGGTACGGTTGAGGCGCCGCGATCACGGCAGTGCTGGTCAGCAGCAGTGCCAGGGACGAGCTCAAGAAGTAAGAAAAAGCCAATCGCATTGTCAGCCTTGAACGCCGTATGAAGAAGGAAAGGGATTTGTACGCTAACGGCATGAGCGTCGCCAGTCATCACATGCACAACGGCCCACCAAAAGGCGGGCCGTTGTTTATTGCATCAGCACAGACGGGATCAGTCCTGGCGGCTGGTGACTTCGAGCAGGTGATAGCCGAACTGGGTCTTTACCGGGCCTTGCACGGTGTTGACCGGGGCGCTGAACACGACGGTGTCGAATTCCTTGACCATCTGGCCTGGACCGAACGAACCCAGGTCACCACCTTGGCGGCTGGATGGGCAGCTGGAGTTGGCTTTGGCGACTTCTGCGAAATCGGCGCCGCCTTCGATTTGGGCCTTGAGTTCGTTGCACTTGTCTTCAGTGGAAACGAGGATGTGACGGGCGGTGGCTTTGGCCATGGGAAGTAACTCCTTGAATAAAAAAGGTGAGCCTACCGGATTCAGGCGGTTATTTCCTGGCAAAGTTCCACTCGATTAACCGAGTGGCTCAGGTACAGGCCATGGCGCCGCCACGGGGAGCCATTCGATGAGTTGCGCATGCACTGTCAGGTAGGGTTCAGGTCAGGACGATGTAGTCGTTCTGCTGGATGACCGGTCGGTGCGGTCCCTGCACCAGGTGGATATAACGACCGTCCACCAGGTCGATGGGCAGGCAGTCGTCGATGTCCAGTACCCCATCGGTGTGGGCCTGGGACCAGTGACGCAGCATCTGTTGCTTGCCCTTGTTCGTGGCCTCCTGCTTATTGCGGGCGGCCACCAGGAGGTAGTGGTGGGCCTCGCCAAAGCTGTTGGCTTCGTAACCGCCCAGGTTGATGAAGTACAGGTGATGTGCGCCGGCGGCAGGGGCCAGGGGGCTGAGTTCGACTTTCCAGCCGTCGACGCCATCCACCGCCATCCACGAGTCGATATGCATGCCCTTGGGGCTGCCGAACCAGTCGGCACGCAGTTGCGGGTAGGCTGCTTCCAGCGTGTCCGCCACGGCAAACACCACATCGTGAACTTCAATTTTCGCCCGCGAGTGCTTACCCCCGAGCATGACGACAAACAGCATTGCAGAGACTTCCTGGCGACTTGGCAGAGGCTAACCATACTTCGATTGAACCCTTTTGTCCGACCAATGCCACACTGTTAATCCGCGAACTCATCAGGAGGTTGTCATGCGTACCATTGATCTGGCGGGCGTTCCCGTCCCTGTCATCGGCCAGGGCACCTGGCGCATGGGCGAAAATCCCGACCAGCACCGCGCGGAAGTGGCGGCGTTGCAACTGGGCATCGACGAGGGCATGACCCTCATCGATACCGCCGAAATGTACGGGGAGGGCGGTGCTGAAACGGTCGTCGGCGAGGCCATTCGTGGCCGCCGCGACCAGGTGTTCCTGGTGAGCAAGGTCTACCCGCACAACGCCAGCCACAAGGGCGTGCCCCGTGCCTGTGAGGCCAGCCTACAGCGCCTGGGCACCGACTACATTGATCTGTATCTGCTGCACTGGCGCGGCCAGTACCCGCTGGAAGAAACGGTCGAAGCCTTCGAACGCCTGCGCGAAGCCGGCAAGATCGGACGCTGGGGCGTTTCCAACTTCGACGTGGCCGACTTGCAGGAACTTGCCTCCCCGGCCTGCGCCACCAACCAGGTGTTGTACAACATTGAAGAACGCGGCATCGAATTCGACCTGCTGCCCTGGTGGCAACAGCACCACTTGCCCTTGATGGCGTACTGCCCGATCGCCCAGGGCGGCGAACTGTTGTCCAGCCCCACCCTCAAGCAGATCGCCCGCCGCCACGAGGTCACACCCGCCCAGGTTTCCCTGGCCTGGGTGTTGCGCCAAGACGGTGTGATCGCCATCCCCAAGGCCGTTACACCCGAGCACGTGCGACTCAACGCAGCCGCAGCCAAGCTGGTGTTGGATGAGCACGACCTGGACGCGATCGATCGGGTATTCGGCGCACCGAAACGCAAGCATCCTTTGGCGATGGTGTAGTTACCGTACAGGCATGGCGCCTTCCCTGGCGCCGTGCCTGTGTCAAGCCGGTTTAACCCGCAACCGGGCTGCGCCAGTCATCCGACCCCGAAGTACCGGACACTTCGTGGGTCCACACGATCTTGCGATAGGTGAAATACACATCTTCCAGGTGAGTGAAATGGGCGTTGTCGGGGTCCTGGCAGTTGGGCATGCGTGACTGGATATCCACGATGGTCGCCCCCTCCAGTTCGATGGTGAAGTAATGCTCCTGGGTGCCGGCCGACGAAGTGCGCAGCCACTCCAGCCGGCACTTGACCTCTTCGCCGCTGGTCAATGCACTGAAGAGCAAGGGCGAGGACTTATCGAACACTTTGCTGATCATCAGGGGTTTATGGACGCGCTGACCTGTTGGCTGGCCTGACTGTGGGTCGCGGGGAATGATCACCTGATGAGAAAAAGCCTGGACCAGAATCTGGTCTTCATGGCCTTCCTGGTAAATGTTACCTACCGAGTCCTGGGTAAACGTGCCTGCCGTGATCAAACCTTGTTTTACACCGGTAATGGAGAGATACGCGGGTGTTGGCATGACGGGGTTCCTTGTCTGATTGATGAGGTCGTTCCAACCGATAAGTTTTTTCGGCTGGGCAAATGCCTATAACAAGAAACGTGCCTGAAAGTGCAGGCGCCAATGAAATCAGGGTGATGCTGTTGTATAAGGTCGAATATCCAGCGCGATAGGCTGCTACTGGGCTTAATTGCGCGTATTCGATTGCGCATGGGTGCGCATTTAGTTGCTCATATTGAACTGTTGATGAATGCTGAAGTTTGACGATTAGCTGATTGGCTATGCAGTGATAGGTGCGCAAAATCCTGCGCGCACCCTGTGTAACTGGGTTTGTAGGAAAAGGACTAAGTGCAGTTCCATCGCTTGCTGAATGTTTTGGGCATGACTAAGGTTCGAGGAATTCGCAGGAAATTGCGAACTAAAGATCGCTGGCTGTCACGCAGTACTTGCGTGGTTAGTTGGTTTTTTGTGGGTTTTTAGTTGTGTGTGGTGGCAAATGGTTTGTTCGGATGATCGGTATGATTATTATCTGGAAGTTGCGCGATCACCCTGTACGAAAACAAGTTTTGCGGGCAGCGATATGCGCTTTTCGAGTGAATATGAAGTGCTGGAGTCCGAGCTGGCCAAGGCACACTCGATTCATGCCGGCAGCCAGCCCGACTGGCACAAGGTGCTGGAAACCAGCGAGAACCTGCTGCGCCATCAGTCCAAGGATCTGCGGGTGGCTGTGTGGCTGACCTGGGCATTGCACCAGCGTGAATCCTACCCAGGGCTGCTGGCGGGGCTCGGGTTGTTGCGTTACCTCTGTGAGCATCAGTGGTCGGTGCTCTACCCGGAAAAACCGCGCACCCGCGGTGCCGCATTCGGATGGCTGGTGTTGCGCCTCGAGCCGCTGTTCACGCAGGGCCTGGCGCTCCAGAACCAGCAGCCTTTGTTCCGCGCCTTGCTGGAGCACCTGGTGCATCTGGATGAGCTTTGGGCCGAGCACCTCGGGGATGATGCGCCGCTGCTGATGCCTGTTCGCAGGCAATTGGCGCAGCGATTGGAGCGGGCAGTGCAGGACGATACCCCGGTGGCGGGATTGAGCGGAGTTATCGAGCAAGTCAAGCAGGCCGCCAGCCAATTGCGCAAGTCCGAAGCGGCGGTGGAGAGCGAAAAGGACGCACACAAGGTGCTCCGTACCTTGCAGGAGCAGGCCCGCCCACTCTGTGCCTGGTGGCTGCGCCAGAACGCCACCGACCTGCGCGCGTTGCGTTTGAGTCGGACACTGGCATGGCTGGCACTTGCCAGCTACCCGAATGCCGATAACGAGCAGGTAACCGCGTTGCGCGGGCCTGCTCCCGACAAGCTCAAACGTTATCAGGAGCGCTTTGCACAAGGCCATCACGCAGACCTGGTGCTTGAACTTGAGGCCAGTCTTGCCGGGGCGATGTTCTGGTTCGATGGTCTGCGCATGCTCTGGGAATGCCTGGAGGTCCTGCAGGCCGACCTGGCCATGACCGAGCTGGAAGTGACCTTCGCGCTGTTGCTGCAACGCTTGCCGGACCTGCCGGAGTTTCGCTTTCACGACGGCGCACCCTTTGCCGACGCAGCCACTCGCGACTGGATCTCCCAGCAGGTTGTCCGTCACCTGCACCGGTCCGAATTACCCGCAGCGGTGATCGATGCGAACGCCGAGCCCTGGGCGACCGCGTTGCAGGCCTTGACACCGCGGCTGCGTCAGGACGGACTCAAGTCTGCCATTCGAGAACTCAAGCAAGGCATGCAGGCCGCGCGCAGTGATCGCGCACGTTTTCATTGGCGGCTCGCCCAAGCGCGTCTGTGCATACAGGCGGGCAAGCATGAGCTGGCGAAGATCCAGCTCGAACAGCTTGACCATGAACTGCAACGCATGGGCCTGGAGCGCTGGGAGCCGGAGCTGGCCCTGGAAGTGACGCAGCTCCTGCACCGCTGTTGCGACCTGCTGCCACAAAACCATGCCGTGCGCGAACGCAAGGAAGACACCCATCGCAGGCTGTGCCTCTTCGATCTGGAAGCGGTACTTGAATAGGCTTTCGAGCCACTTGAAAAAGGAGAGACACCATGGCCAAAGAAGGTTCGGTAGCCCCCAAGGAACGTATCAACATCACGTTCAAACCTGCCATCGGCGGGGCGCAGGAAGAAGTCGAGCTGCCATTGAAACTGTTGGTGCTGGGCGATTTCACCCAGCGTGAGGATGTGCGCAAGCTCGAAGATCGCAAGCCCATCGCAATCGACAAGAACACCCTGGATGACGTGTTGGCCAAGCAGGCATTGAGCTTGACGTTGAGCGTGCCCAACCGTTTGCAGGAGGAGGCGGGCGTCGACGAGTTGGCCATTCAGGTACGCATCAACGGCATGAAGGATTTCAACCCTGCGAACCTGGTGGAGCAGGTACCCCAGTTGCACAAGCTGATGGCCCTACGTGAGGCACTCGTGGCGTTGAAGGGGCCATTGGGCAACACCCCGAGCTTTCGCAAGGCTATCGAGCAAGCCTTGGCCGACGACGAGTCCCGGGCAAGGGTACTGGCGGAACTAGGGCTGGACAGCCCCGACGCCTGACATTTTCCAGTAAAAGGACACTGACCCCATGACGACACAACCGCATTCGCTGCCGGCACAACCTGCTGATCAGCACAGCATCCTCGATAACATCGTTGCCCAGACATTGTTGAGCGCCGACGACGACGCCTATGACATTGCCAAGCGCGGTGTATCGGCGTTCATCGAAGAGTTGATCAAGCCCCAGAACCGTGGCGAGCCCGTCAAGAAACGCCTCGTCGACCGGATGATCGCCGAGATCGACACCAAGCTCAGCCAGCAGATGGACGAGATACTCCACCATCCCGCCTTCCAGGCGCTGGAAGCGTCCTGGAAGGGGTTGCAACTGCTGGTCGATCGCACCAACTTTCGCGAGAACATCAAGATCGAACTGCTGAACGTCTCCCGGCAAGACCTGCTGGAAGATTTCGAAGACTCGCCGGAAGTGACCCAGTCCGGGTTGTACAAGCACATCTACAGTGCGGAATACGGGCAGTTTGGTGGCCAGCCGGTGGGCGCAATTATCGCCAACTACTTCCTGTCCCCCAGCGCCCCTGATGTAAAGCTGATGCAGTACGCCGCCAGTGTGGCCTGCATGGCCCATGCGCCATTTATCGCAGCCGCCGGGCCGGCGTTCTTCGGCTTGGAAAGTTTCACCGGTTTACCCGACCTCAAGGACCTGAAGGATCACTTCGAAGGCCCGCAATTTGCCAAATGGCAGAGCTTTCGCCAAAGCGAAGATGCGCGCTACATCGGCTTGACCGTGCCGCGATTCCTGCTGCGCACGCCCTATGATCCGCTTGAGTGTCCAGTCAAGACCTTTGCCTACCAGGAAAACGTGGTCAACAGCCACGAGCACTACCTGTGGGGCAACACGTCCTACGCCTTCGCCACGCGCCTGACTGACAGTTTCGCGCGGTTCCGCTGGTGCCCGAACATCATTGGCCCGCAAAGCGGTGGAGCGGTGGAAGACTTGCCGTTGCATCACTTCCAGAGCATGGGGGAAATCGAAACCAAGATCCCCACCGAAGTACTGGTGTCCGACCGTCGTGAATACGAACTGGCGCAAGAAGGCTTCATCGCCTTGACGATGCGCAAGGGCAGTGACAACGCGGCGTTTTTTTCCGCCAGCTCGGTGCAAAAGCCGAAACACTTCGGGCTCAGCCCCGAGGGCAAGGAAGCCGAGCTGAATTACCGCCTGGGCACCCAGTTGCCATACATGATGGTGGTCAATCGCCTGGCCCATTACCTCAAGGTCCTTCAGCGTGAGCAATTGGGTTCATGGAAGGAGCGCACCGACCTGGAGCTCGAACTCAATAAATGGATTCGCCAGTACGTGGCCGACCAGGAAAACCCCAGCGCTGAAGTCCGTGGGCGACGTCCCTTGCGGGCGGCACGCATCGTCGTCAGTGATGTCGAGGGTGAGCCCGGCTGGTACCGCGTCAACCTGAGTGTGCGACCGCATTTCAAGTACATGGGCGCTGATTTCACGCTATCCCTCGTCGGCAAGCTCGACAAAGAATGAGCAAGGACCAGGAAGTGCGCGGTTATCGAAGCCTGTTCGAGCGCCTCGAGCGTCCGGCGGCAACCCCCTCCAGTAGCGTGACATCTGTCGCGAACCACCTGGGGAAAATGCTCAGTATCCGTGCCGGCAGCGTTCAGACATTGCCGGACTACGGTATGCCCGACCTCAATGATATGAATCAGAGCCTGCATGAATCACTGAGTCAGTCACGTCTGTTGATCGAGCGCTTTATCCGAGCGTACGAGCCGCGCTTGAAGCAGGTAAAAGTGATGATGTTGCCACGGGATCATGACCCGCTGGCGCTTGCGTTCGCTATCGAAGCCACCCTGGTGGTCAAGGGTGTCGCTCAACCGGTCGTGTTTACCGCGCGGCTCTCTGATTCCGGCCGGGTAGAGGTCATGCCTGATGACCTTTAACCGTTACTACCAGAGCGAACTCAGTGCACTGCGACAGCTCGGTCGACGTTTCTCCGAGCGCAATCCGGCGCTTGCTCCCTTTCTTGCGGAGGCGGGTCAGGACCCGGACGTAGAGCGGTTACTGGAAGGCTTTGCGTTTCTCACCGGGCGCTTGCGCCAGAAACTGGATGACGAGCTTCCAGAGCTGACGCATTCGCTGATGCAGTTGCTCTGGCCCAACTACATGCGTCCATTGCCGGCGTTCAGCATCCTGCAGTTCGATCCGCTGAAACACTCAGGCCCTGGTGTGTGGGTCGCGCGCGATACACCGGTTGAAAGTGTCGCAGTCAATGACGAACGATGCCGCTTTCGTACCTGCTACGCCACTCAGGTTCTGCCGTTGCAGCTGAGTGCGCTGGACTACAGCGCCCAGGCTGAGCGGGGCAGTTTGAGCCTGCGCCTGGAGATGAGTGCAGAAGGCAACTTCAGTGAGTGGAACGTCGATCAGCTACGTCTGCATCTGGCGGGGGATCGCTACATCAGCCAGGCGTTGTACCTGAGTCTGTTGCGTCATTTGGAGGGTATCGAGCTGCTGCCTTTCGGTCGGGATGGCTTTCCGGTCAGTGGGGAGGATGGGCAGGCGATATCGCTGCGTCTGGACGCCGATCAGGTTCAGCCGGTGGGGTTCAGCGAGGAGCAGGCACTGATTCCGTATCCGCCGAATACTTTTGGCGGCTATCGCCATCTGCAGGAGTACTTTGCCTTTCCCGACAAGTACCTGTTTGTCGATGTGGGAGGGTTGGGGGTACTGCACCGATTACCTGGCGAACTGCTCAAGCAGGTGTGCGGCGTGGTGTTGCGCTTCCGATTGGGCAGGCCATGGCGAGAACCCGGGCAGCCCACCCTGGATAACGTGAAGCTGTACTGCACCCCCATCGTCAACCTGTTCAAGCATGACGCGGTACCTATCCGCCTGGACGGAAAACAGGACGAATACCTGCTGATCCCTGGTGAGTACTCACGTGGTAACGCCAGTGTATTTTCCGTAGACAGCGTCACGGGTTGGCACCCCGGAGGGCTGGGGTATCAGGCCTACGTGCCCTTTGAATCCTTCGAGCATGAGGGGGATACCGCGCGTTCCCAGGGACCGGCGAGTTACAGCATTCGCCAGCGGCCATCGGCGCAGCACACCGGGCTGGATACCTGGCTCGGGTTGGGCAGCGGTCTGGAGCTGGATCAGCAGACACTGTCGATCGAGCTGACGTGCACCAATCACAACCTGCCTCGACAGTTGCAGATCGGCGACATCAACCAGCCTTGCGAGCAGACGCCGCAAGGGCTGTCGTTTCGGAATATCTGCGCACCGACAGCCAGTTTTATTCCGCCTCTGGACCGGGACTTTCTCTGGCGGCTGATCAGCAACATGTCGCTCAACTACCTGTCGCTGACCGACATCCATGCCTTGAAAGTGATCCTCGAAACCTACGATTTGCCGCGCTACCACGATCGCCAGGCGCAGAAGGTCAGCGAGCGGCGATTGGGCGCGATGCGCTCGGTCAGCCACACAGCAGTCGACCAATTGTTCCACGGCTTGCCGATTCGAGGGTTACGCATTGACTTGACCATCGATCCCCAGGGCTTCCTGGGGGAGGGCGAGGTGTTTGTGTTCGCCTCGGTGCTCAACGAATTCTTCGCGCTGTACGCCAGCCTCAACGCTTACCACGAACTTAGAGTCATCAGCACACAAGGAGACGTGTACCTATGGTTACCACGGATGGGCCAGCAGCCCCCGCTTTGACACAACTGACCCGGGTCATCCGTGAGTACTCGCTATTTCAGGCGGTCCTGCGGGTCATCAAGCGTCTGCGCGATGCCCATCCGTTGCTGGATGACGACACGCTGTACGACTTGCTTGAGTTCCAGGCCAACCCGGGCCTGGGTTTTCCCGGTCACGATATCGACCGGGTGGCGTTTTTTATCGAGCACGGCCAGTTGCGTGCGCGTTTGCGTCTTAACGTACTGGGCCTGTGTGGTGCGGGTTCGCCATTGCCAGCGTTTTACGCTGAGCAGGCGTGCGCCGATGAATTGGGTGCCCATGCAACCCGGGACTTCCTCGACATGTTCCATCACCGTCTGCAACGGCTGATGCTGCCGATCTGGCGCAAATATCGCTATCGGGCGTGTTTCCAGGCAGGCGCCCGTGATGCCTTCTCCGAGCAGATGTTTGCGTTGATCGGGTTAAGAGGGCCGCAGGTCCGCAGCGCCACGCAACTGAACGGCAAGCGACTGTTGCCCTACCTGGGGTTGCTCAGCCTGCGGGTGCATTCTGCGGCCTTGATCGAGACGGTGCTGCGTTACTACTTCAAACACCGCCGTTTGTTCGTCGAGCAATGGGTCCTGCGCAGCGTGATCATCGCCGAATCACAGCGAAATCGGCTTGGCGCCGCCAACAGTACCCTTGGCCATGACCAGGTGCTGGGCAGCCAGGTGGCTGATCGCAACGGCAAGTTCAGGGTGCATCTGCAGGGGGTGGGGTGGGACCGATTCCATGGTTTTTTGCCGACCGGCGCGGACTACCCGCTGCTGTGTTCGTTGGTGCGCCTGACGGCGCGGGACCCTTTGGACTATGACGTGCGTCTGGTCATGGCCAAGGAAGAGATCCGGCCGCTGCACATCGGCGAACACAACGTCTGCCGCCTCGGCTGGACCAGTTGGCTGGCGCATGAAAGCGCCGACGGTGTGGTCATTGTGCCAGGCAACGCTTATTAGGGATGAATCAGGATGATGACTGTGGACCTGCAACAACTTATCCAGGCATTGACCCCCCAGGCCCGCAGAGACCTGGAGCGTTCCGCCGAGCGCTGCGTCATGCGCGGCGGCAGGGAAGTGCTGGTGGAAGACCTGCTGTTGACCCTGCTCGAGCATCGCGATGGCCTGCTGGTGCGGGCGCTGAAGGATGCCGGTATTGAAACCGCAGAACTGCAAGCCACGCTGCAACCCAAGGGGGAGGCCAGTGCGTCACGCAATCCGGTGTTTGCCCAGGCACTGGTGCAATGGCTGCAACAGGCTTCGATGGTTGCTCATTTGGAATTGCGACACATTGAAATCGATCACGGCGCCCTGTTGCTGGCGCTCTTGCGCCATCCGCGGCAGCACGCGGGCAGCGCCTATCAGGTTTTTCTGAGCCGGCTGGATGCACAGCGTGTGCAGGCGTTCGTGTCGGGTCAGGCGCCTCGTACAGTCCCTGCGCCGCAGGGCGAATCACTGCTGGAGCGCTTCACTCACGACCTGACACGCCAGGCCCATGAAGGGCGTATTGACCCGGTGTTATGTCGTGACGTTGAGATCGGCCAGTTGATCGACATACTCATGCGTCGACGCAAGAACAACCCAATTCTGGTCGGTGAAGCCGGAGTGGGCAAGACAGCCGTTGTCGAAGGCCTCGCGTTGCGTGTGGCCACTGCACAGGTGCCCGAGTCTCTCAGGGAGGTGCGGCTACTGACCTTGGACATGGGCCTGCTCCAGGCCGGTGCCAGTATCAAAGGCGAGTTCGAGCGACGCCTGAAGGGTGTGATCGATGAGGTCAACGCCGCGGTGAAACCGGTGATCCTGTTTATCGATGAAGCGCACACGCTGGTGGGGGCGGGTGGGCAGGCGGGTGCGTCCGATGCCGCCAATCTGCTCAAGCCGGTGCTGGCTCGCGGCAAGTTGCGCACCATCGCTGCAACGACCTGGACGGAATACAAGAAATACTTTGAAAAAGACCCGGCATTGGCGCGGCGTTTCCAGCCTGTTCGGGTCGGAGAACCCAGCGTCGAGCAAGCGATCTCGATCCTGCGCGGATTAGTCCCGGTGTATGAGCGCAGTCATGGTGTTTACGTGCGCGACGATGCGGTGGTCGCGGCTGCGCAGATGAGCGCCCGTTACTTGGCCGGGCGTCAGTTGCCCGACAAGGCGGTAGATGTGCTGGATACCGCTTGCGCTCGTTTGAGCACTCGCCGGGAGACCGCGCCTGAGGCGTTGCAACACCTTTATGCAGAACAGGCGGCGGGGGCGCGGCAGCGTCAGGCATTGAGCCGAGACCGGGACGAAGGCTTTCCCGTGGACGAACAGACCTTGCACGCGCTGAACCTGCGGATGGAGGCGCTGGACGGCGAGCGCCTGGACCTCGAGCAACGCTGGCTTGCACAGCAGCAAACCACGCAGCAGGTGTGCCCCCGCCTGGTGGCTCAGGTCATCAGTGCATGGACGGGGATCCCGGTTGAACAACTGGCACTTGAGCACAGTGAACAGGTACTGGGTTTTGCCGATGCGCTGCGCCTGCGCATTCTCGGCCAGGAGCAAGCGGTGCAGGCCCTGGACCGCAACCTGCGTGCCGTTGCTGCGGGGCTCAACAAGGCTGATGCGCCGGTCGGCGTATTCCTGCTGGTCGGCCCCAGTGGCGTGGGCAAGACTGAGACGGCGCTGGCCATTGGCGACCTGCTGTATGGCGGTGAGCGCTTCGTCACCACCCTCAACATGTCGGAGTTCCAGGAAAAACATTCCCTGTCTCGGTTGATTGGCGCACCGCCCGGTTATGTCGGTTTTGGCGAGGGCGGCGTGTTGACGGAAGCTGTGCGCCAACGCCCGTATTCGGTAGTGCTGCTCGATGAGGTCGAGAAGGCCGACCCAGAAGTGTTGAACCTGTTCTACCAGATTTTCGACAAGGGCCTGGCCAATGATGGAGAAGGGCGGGAAATCGACTTTCGCAACACGCTGATCCTGATGACGTCCAACCTGGGCAGTGAGCGCATCGGGCAATTGTGCGCAGGTGGCGGACGACCTGACGTGCGAACGCTGCATGAGGCGATCCTGCCGCAATTGCGGGACCACTTCAAAGCCGCGTTATTGGCCAGGATGCGTGTCGTGCCGTATTACCCGGTCACGGGTGACGTCCTGCATGACCTGGCAAGGCTCAAGCTCAAACGCCTGGGGCAACGCTTGAGTCTGCGCAGTCTGGCATTCAGTTACACGTCGGAGCTGGTTGAACACATGGCCGAGCGGTGCGCCCACGATGACAGTGGCGCGCGTTACGTCGATCAATGGATCGAGCTGCATTTGTTGCCGCAGGTGGTCGATCGGCGGTTGCAAGCCATGGCCCGAGGTGAGCCTGTGTCACAGGTCCATGCCCGGCTGGCGGCTAACGGCGTTCCAACCTGTGAGTTCAGCCAATGAGAGAGGATCGGCTGCTCACCCTGCTGCCCCTTTCGGCGGTCTGTGCCGATGCGCTGCTTGACGGGTTCATCCGCCTGGGCAGCGCGGACGACGCAGCCACTCTCCCCGGTTTGTGTGTCGCCGCAGCGGCGCGACTGAGCGAGTGTGACCTCAGCCAATGGTACTGGCGCAACGAATCCACTGGCCGGCTTGAGTTGATCGCCCAGCATTTGCACGGCATGCCTTGCCCTGGCGATCCGGCCTGTACCAAGGATTTCCAGCATGAACAGGTGCTGCACTACGTGCTCAACCAGCAAACTGCCCTTAGCCTGGAAGAACACTCAGGCAGCATGTACGAGTACGGTTTCCTGCCGGTCATGGGGGCCCCCTGGCAAGCGTTGTCATGTGTGCCGTTGTTTGACCGAGGCAAGGGCATCAAGGGGGTACTGCTGTGTGCCAGCCAGCATCGGAAAAACCTGCAGGGCTACACCGCCGCCTTGAGCCAGTTGGGCAGCCTTGCCTTGATGCAGCGCGCTTTACTGCAGTGTCAGTGTGCCACTGGATGTGTTGCCCAGCCCCAGGCTTACATGCCGGCGCCACGTTCAGCGTACGGGTTGATCGGCAGCAGCCTGGCTATGGACGAGACGTATCGTTTGATCGGCAAGGTCCTGCATACCCCCTACACCGTGTTACTGCGTGGCGAGACCGGTACAGGCAAGGAGGTCGTGGCGCGGGCGATCCATTCTGCGGGGCCGCGCAGGAGCAAAGCATTTGTGGTGCAAAACTGTGCGGCGTTTCCCGAAGGGCTGCTGGAGAGTGAGCTGTTCGGTTACCGCAAAGGTGCTTTCACAGGGGCCGAGCGTAACCACGCCGGGCTGTTTGACAGCGCGGACGGCGGCACGCTGCTCCTCGACGAAATCGGTGATATGCCGCTGTCGCTGCAGGCTAAATTGCTGCGGGTCTTGCAGGAGGGCGAAGTGCGTCCGTTGGGCGCCAGTACGGCCCACAAGGTGGATGTACGCATCATCGCCGCCACCCACCGTGACCTCGCCACCATGGTCGCCCAAGGCAGTTTTCGCGAGGACCTTTACTACCGGCTTGCGCAGTTTCCCATCGAACTGCCGCCCCTGCGTGAGCGTGACGGCGATGTGTTGCTGTTGGCGCGGGAGTTCGCGCATCAAGCCTCTGCTGACCTCGGGCGTGTGCCGGTGCAATGGTCGAGTGCAGCCCTTGATCAACTCTCGGGTCACGCCTTCCCCGGCAATGTCCGCGAACTCAAGTGCCTGGTGGAACGTGCGGTGCTGCTCTGTGACGACGGTGTGATCCTGCCGGCACACCTGTCCTTGCCGGTGCCGGCTGCCACCGGGGCAGTCGATGCGACGCTGCGCCAACGCCTGGAGCGGGTAGAGCGGGTATTCCTGATCGATTGCCTGCACAAGAACCGTGGCAATCGCACCCGTACCGCACGTGAGTTGGGCGTTGCGCGGCGCACGCTGCTTTACCGCCTGGCGCGCTTGAAAATCCCCGTGGGGGACGCCCGCGAGGAGTGTTGAGCAGGGAACGTGCGGGCCGCTTATTTTCATGGGAGATACCTGATGCCTTTTCATCCGTGGCAAGCCCTGGTGCTTGCGCTGTGTTTGTTGAGTGGCTGTAACGCCAATTATGTCTTTGATGACGCCGACTACCGTCCGTTGGGTGACCCCCACGCGACTCGTCGTGGGCACTGAACAGGGGGCTGCTGTCATGCAATTGATGTTTGAACTCTGTAGCACCGCAAACGGGGAGCCGCCTGAGCGCAAGACATTTGACGGTGTCGGTGGCGTGATCGGACGTGGGTCGGGTTGTGACTGGGTGCTCCCGGATGCCAACCGTCTGATTTCCAGTCACCACGCTCTGGTCAGTTTTAGAGAGGGCCGCTATTTCCTGACGGATATCAGCAGCAACGGTATCGGTGTGTCGGGCAGTATGGAGCGCCTGTGCAAAGGACAGGCACGGCTCATCAGTGACGGCGATGTGTACCAACTGGGGTTGCTGGATATCCGTGCCCGCCTGGTGTTGCAGGCAGGGCAGGGTTTTGCTCGGCAAGACACGATTCCAGACGACGCGTTCCTGGGGCTGGATCCTGTCGACGCATTGGATCGCGAGGTACGGCTCGGCAATTCCTCGGCAGAGCTGGACGCGTTGGGCACAACGCCACAGGCACCTTTCGAAACCTTGCGTCAGGGCACGGTGGAGCACGATCACCTGGTCGTGCCGCAATGGGCTGAGCCGGCCAGAGACGTCGTGTCACCTGGCCCTGTCACACCACCACCTGCAACCTCGGAAGCATTCTGGGCGCAGTTCGCCCACGCATTGGGCATGCAGGTGGACGCGCTTGATACGCCGGGGCGCGAAGCCCTGGCGATCAAGGTGGCGGGCCTGTTCAGGCAAACCCTCGCAGGGTTGCAGCAAAGCGTGCGAACCCGCGATGAACTCAACAGTGAGGTCCACGGCTTACTGGCGGTTCCGCTGCTCAATACCCGCAACCCGTTGAAAGACTGTGCCGACAACCATGCCGCCCTGGCGTTTTTGCTCGGCGCCGATGAATCCTGTCAGTTCTCTGCCGAGCAAGCGGTCGATCAGGCGTACCGAGACTTGCAGGTTCATCAACTGGCTCTGGTCGTGGCCTGTCGGGCTGCCATACGCGGTGCATTGGCGGCCTTTGCGCCTGGGCACTTGCTGCTGCGCTTCGAACGTGACGGCAAGTCACCCAGGTTCTTCAGCGATGGCGCCCATTGGCGGGCCTACCAACGTCATTATCGGCGACTGACTGAGGACGAGCCCCTGGATGAGCAGGTGCTGCGTCATGATTTTTGCAAAGCCTACGAGGAGCAGGTACGCCTGGTCTCCACCCTTCACGCGGGGTACGCAGGATGATTGGCCGGTCTCGGATCGCGGTTTCATTCACGCTGCTACTGCTGGGGTTGCTGGCGGGATGCAGCACCCTTTCACCTTTTTCCACCCTGACCAAGCTGGACCTGACTCTGACGGCCAGCGACGAGGTCAATCCCGACCTTCACGGCCGCCCCTCGCCAGTGGTGGTGCAATTGCTGGAGCTGCGGCATCCGGTGGCCTTTGAAAACGCCGATTTCTTCAGCCTCTACGGCCGGGCCGAGCAGGCACTGCCCAAGGATTGGGTCAGCGGCGAGGAACTGGAACTGCGTCCCGGCGAACGGCTGGCGCTCAAGCTGAGTGTCGAGCCGCGCAGTCGCTATGTCGGCGTGCTGGCGGCCTATCGTGACTTGCCCCATGTGCAATGGCGATGGGTGCTGCCTTTGGCTCCCGGACAGTTGACCCGTGCCGACATCGTGCTGGACCAGACGGGTATCCGGATGGCGGCACCTCAACCTGACAGGACGGAGGACTGAGATGCAGATCCACAACGTTATCTGGCAAGAGGGCATGCTGCTGAGGCCCCAACACTTGCAGCACAGCGACCGCTACTACCATCGGCAACTCAACCACACCCGGCTGCTGAGCAGTGATGCCTGGGGTTTCCTGAGCCTGGAAGTCGATGTGCAGTACCTGAACCTGGGCAAGATTGTGGTGAACCAGGCCACCGGAGTGCTACCGGACGGCAGCCTGTTCGAGCTGAGCGGCACCCTGGAACCGCTGATGTTGCAGGTGCCTGCCAATGCAGGCAGACAGGCTGTGTACCTGGCGCTGCCGCTGGCGACCGACAATCAGGTTGAGGTGCGTTCGAAGGAGCAACGCGATGTCCTGGCGCGCTATGTTGCCTGTGATACAGAAATCGGTGACTCCACTGCCGGGGTCGACTCCCGTTGCCAGATCAAATGCGCGCGCCCGGACTTGCGCCTGATGCTGGGCGAGCCGCCCGGTGATGCGTTCTACGTGAAACTCCAGGTTGCCCGGGTGGTGGATTCGACCCAGGACGGCGGCGTGAGGCTGGATGCGGATTTTGTACCAACGTTTATCTACCTTCAGGGCTCGGGGTATGTGGCGTCTTGCATCAACGAAGTCACCAGCCTGCTGGCGACCCGTGGCGATGCGATTGCAGCGCGCATCCAGGGAAACGGCGCTAGCGCCAGCGCACAGGTCGGCGACTTTTTGATGCTGCAGTTGATCAATCGTGCGGAATTGAGATTGCGTCACTACCTGAGCCAGACCCAGGTGCGGCCGGAGGTGGTGTATCGGGAGCTGCTGTCGATTTTCGGTGAGCTGTGCACCTTTTCCAACGACAGCAAACGGGTGCAATTTCCGGCGCAATACCGGCATGGCGATCAGGGCGCGAGCTTTCGTGGATTGATGGAAGGCCTTCGTGCGGCGCTGTCGCTGGTGTTGGAACAGCAGGCGGTCGAGTTGACGCTGCAACCACGGCAGTACGGGGTGCTGGTATGCCCGGTGAGCGACCTCAAGTTACTCGGTATGGCCACCTTCATCCTGGCGGCCACTGCCCAGTGCGATACGGAGGAACTACGTCATCGACTGCCGGCCCATCTCAAGATCGGACCGGTGGAGCGTATCCGCGAACTGGTCAACCTGCAGCTGGCCGGGATCAAGGTCAAGCCGTTGCCGGTAGCGCCGCGGCAGATCCCGTTTCACGCCGGCAAGACCTATTTCATGCTCGAACTCAGCCCCCGTGACATTGCGCAGTTGGAGCAATCAGGTGGTTTCGCCTTCCACGCCAGCGGCGAGTTTGCCGAGCTGGAACTCAACTTCTGGGCTATCAGGAACTGACGTCATGACTATGGACAGTGAATACCCGCAAGACGAAAGAACCGTGTTGCTTGACCGTGAGGGTCTCGGACCGGCGCACGCAGCCGTTACGGACTTCCCGTCGCCGCCACGCTTCGAGCAACTGGAAGACCGCATGATCTATTGCGCCCAGATGCAAGGCATACGGCACTTCAAGAGTGGCCCCAACGTGCTGTTGACCGCGGCCTGGGAACTCTTGCTGCAAGTGGTTCAACTCAAGGCCAGCCCGGGCCGGGAAAGCCTGCCGGCACTCAATGAGGAGTTTTCCTCGGGCATCAACGCGTTCGAGGCCTATGCCTTGTATCTGGGGGCCGAGAACAGTCAGGTGATGTCGGCGCGTTACGTACTGTGCAGTGTCATTGATGAAGCCGTGGTCACTACGCCGTGGGGCGGCCGTAGCGACTGGTCGAAGACCAGCCTGCTCAGCCGTTTCCACAACGAAACTTTTGGCGGTGAAAAATTTTTCCAGCTGCTTGAGCGTTTGTCCCGTGACCCCGTCAAGCATGTGGCCCTGCTGGAATTGATGTACCTGTGCCTGTCCCTGGGGTTCGAAGGCCAATACCGTGTCATGGAGCGGGGAAGGGCGCAGCTCGAAACTGTACACGACGCGGTGTATCGCCAGATCAGGCATGTGCGCGGTGATCAGCCGCCGTTAACCCTTGTATCCGGCGCCGGCGTGACCTCTCAGGCACGGATACGCATTGTCTCGGCTACCTGGGCCGCAGCCTGCGTGCTGGCGTGTCTGCTGGTGGTGTATTCGGGGTTCGCCTGGATGCTGGGCCAGGAGCGCAGGGCGACGTTGCACGCTTTCCAATCTTCGCTGGCGGAGCCGTCTCGGACGCCCTTGTAACGCTGGGAGCAATGAATGAACGCATTCTTCAGACGCGTGGGCAAGGTGCTGCGCGAGAGTTGGGTATGGAGCCTGTTGTTGGTGCTGGCCGGTGCGCTGCTGGTGTGGTTTGTCGGGCCGTTGCTGGCGGTAGACGACTACCGTTTCTGGCAGGGTTCGACGGCCCGTTTGTTGACCATCAGCGCAATGCTGCTGTCATGGGGGTTGGCGATGGTGGTTGTGGGGGCACGTCGCTCCGCGCGTTTGGATCAGCCTGGGCAGCTGGAACATCTTCAGCAGCAGGGGTTGATCAATGACGAAGTGGTGCAGGTGCGCAGGCGCTTCAAGGAAGCGCTGCAGACGTTGAAAACCTCACACCGCTACGGCGAGCGCAGTGAGCGTTCGCGCCAGGAACTGCCCTGGTTCCTGTTGATTGGCGAGCAGGGCAGCGGCAAGACCGACTTGCTGGCTGCTGCCGGGTTGCCGGCAGCGCTCGACCGGACGCACGCGATGCCGCCAGGCGCCACCTCTTACTGTGACTGGTGTTTTGCCGACGACGCGGTGGTGGTCGAGATGGCCGGTCGATACCTGAGCCAGCCCGACCACAGTGTCGATGCAGCAGGATGGTCGACAATGCTGGACATGCTCAAGTCATGGCGCAGGGCACGGCCGCTCGATGGCGTGGTGGTGACGCTGTCAGTCGATACGCTGTTGCGCAGCAACGAACACGACCTGGAGCTTCACGCGCGCCATGTGCGTAACCGCTTGCAGGACATCCAGCAGTCACTGCAGGTAGATGTGCCGGTTTATCTGGTGCTGACGCAGCTTGATCGGCTGGCCGGGTTTTCCGAGTTCTTTGATGCGCGGCAGGGCGATGCCGCAGAAGGCTGGCTGGGTGAGCGCCTGGTGTCAGGCATGGCAGGCACTGATACCGCCGAGGTGCGCGAAACATTCGACGCCTTGTTGCAACGTGTGGGTGCCGAGCTGATCCCGCGTTTGCATCAGGAGCGCAACCTTGAGCGCCGAGGCCGCATGCTGGGCTTTCCTCAGCATCTCGCTCGTCTGGGCGAGTTCGTCTGCCTGTTTATCGAGAGTGCGTTTGCCGCCCATTGCTACCAGCGAATCAACGGCTTGCGCGGGTTCTACCTGACCTGTGCGAAGACAGGTGATGTGCGTGCCCATTTTGCCCAGGGCCTGTTCAATCGGGTGATTTTTGCCGAGGCCGGTCTTGCCGGGCTGCGTACCCCGGAGCGACAGCGCATACGTCGACGCCACGGGTTGATGGCGCTGGCCGCCTCATTGGTTGTGGGTACGGCCGGGGCGCTGTGGGCGCACAGTTACGCATTCAACTATCAGCGGCTGGTGCAACTGCGGGAGCTGATCAACCCCAAGCCTGTAGGCCAACCCGAAGCGGACGCCAGCCTGGCGTTGCTCGCGCTGTTGGACAGTCGCCTGGCGGCCACGGAGGTGTTTCCACCGGCGGCGCAGGTACCTTGGGTTGAGCGGGGCGGCTTGTATCAGGGCGAGTTGAGTCGGCCATCATTGAACAGCGCCTACGAACAAGCCCTGCATCAGCAATTGCTCCCCTACGTGACCCTGCGGCTCGAACAACAGGTACGTGACAGCCTGGATGATCGCGAGCAGTTGCTGGACAGCCTTCGCGCTTACTTGATGCTCAACCTGCCCGAGCGACGTGATAAGGCCTGGTGGGCCGAGCAAGTGGCGGGGCTGCGGACTGTTGGGTACACCGAGGATGCATCGACACACAAACGCCTGAACGA
>Ga0105251_10000755_pt1 | contig 29530 bp, 27 predicted proteins | sample KBSS64metaG_FD_80424 | JGI IMG/M metagenome (GOLD analysis project Ga0105251, IMG submission 80424) | Switchgrass rhizosphere microbial communities from Kellogg Biological Station, Michigan, USA - KBS S6-4 metaG | ecosystem: Host-associated > Plants > Roots > Rhizosphere > Soil | place...
CGCCGGGGCTTATCACGCCGGGCTTGAACACCAGGTGCGTGCGGAAGTGCAGGAAAAATTCCAACGTGATGACCTGCAAATTGTTGTGGCGACCGTAGCATTCGGTATGGGCATCAACAAACCCAACGTGCGTTTTGTCGCGCACTTCGACATTCCACGCAATATCGAATCCTATTACCAGGAAACGGGCCGTGCCGGGCGTGACGGCCTGCCTGCGGAAGCGATGCTATTTTACGATCCGGCTGATATGACATGGTTACGTAAATGCCTCGAGGAAAAACCTGTCGGGCAATTGCAAGATATTGAGCGGCATAAACTCAACGCGATGGGCGCATTTGCGGAAGCACAAACCTGTCGTCGTCTGGTGTTGCTGAATTACTTTGGTGAAGGTCGTCAGCAATCTTGTGGCAACTGCGATGTGTGTCTCGATCCACCGCGCCGCTACGACGGGCTGGTGGACGCGCAAAAAGCGCTGTCGTGTATTTATCGCGTCAACCAACGCTTTGGTATGGGCTATGTCGTGGAAGTGCTGCGCGGTGCTAATAACCAGCGTATCCGCGAATTACAGCACGACAAATTACCGGTTTATGGCATTGGCCGTGATCAGACCCACGAGCACTGGGTGAGCGTTATCCGCCAGTTGATTCACCTCGGCGTGGTGACGCAAAACATTGCCCAGCACTCCGCGTTGCAACTCACCGCAGCGGCTCGACCATTCTTGCGTGGCGAAGAACCTTTAATGCTCGCGGTGCCGCGTATTGTGGCAATCAAATCGAAATCCAGCCCGAAAGTGTTCGGCGGAAACTACGATCGCAAGCTGTTCGCCAAATTGCGTAAGCTGCGTAAAGCCATTGCCGACGAAGAAAATATCCCGCCGTATGTGGTGTTTAACGACGCCACACTGATTGAAATGGCCGAACAAATGCCGATTACGCCTGGTGAAATGCTCGGAGTTAACGGTGTGGGTACGCGTAAACTGGAACGCTTTGGGCGCGAGTTTATGGCACTTATCCGCAGCCATGTCGACGGCGAAGATGAGTAGTAGCCAGTCTTTGCTGCAACTCGTATAGTTATTCTCCAAATAATAATTCGGCGAGTTAATTCCTATGTTGATGCTATTCCTCACGGTGGCACTGGTGCATCTTGTTGCGCTATTAAGTCCCGGCCCTGACTTTTTCTTTGTTTCTCAGACAGCCGTAAGTCGTTCCCGTAAAGAAGCGATGATGGGTGTGCTGGGGATTACCATGGGTGTCATGATCTGGTCAGGCGTAGCACTACTTGGCCTGCATTTGCTGCTCGAAAAAATGGCGTGGTTGCATAACATCATTATGGTCGGTGGTGGGTTATATCTTTGCTGGATGGGCTACCAGATGCTGCGCGGCGCATTGAAAAAAGAGAAACCTTCCGAGCAAGCACCAGAAGTGGAACTGGCTCGCAGCGGGCGCAGCTTTATGAAAGGGCTGCTCACCAATCTTGCTAACCCAAAAGCTATTATCTATTTCGGTAGCGTGTTCTCGCTGTTTGTAGGCGATAACGTGGGTAGCGCGGAGCGTTGGGGTCTGTTTGTTCTGATCTCACTGGAAACGTTGGCCTGGTTTACCGTCGTTGCCAGCCTGTTCGCACTACCGCAAATGCGCCGGGGTTACCAGCGCCTTGCGAAATGGATTGATGGTGTGGCCGGTGCTTTGTTTGCCGGATTCGGCATCCACCTGATCATCTCCCGATAATCAAGCTTGGCGTGCTGTAGCAAGCAGCGCGCCAACCAACATAAACAATGAGCCAAACACGCGGTTCAACGCTTTCATCTGCCGCGGCCCTTTAATCCAGCCTGCAATTCGTGTCGCAAGTGTTGCATAACCAATCATCACAATAATATCGACCACTACCGTAGTCACACCGAGCACTAAATACTGTACCGCCTGTGGCTCTTGTGGGGAGATAAACTGCGGGAAAAGTGCAGCAAGAAAGACGATGCTTTTTGGGTTCGTCAGGTTCACAAAAATCGCGCGCTTAAACAGACGGCTGCGTGGTTGGGTGGTTGCCAGGGTATTCAAATCCAACGCACCCGCGGCACGCCATTGCTGAATTCCAAGCCAGACAAGATAAGCGGCACCCGCCCATTTCAAAATTTCAAAAGCCAGTAATGAGTGTGAGAACAGCGCACCCAGGCCAATCCCAACCAACACGATATGAATCGCAAGCCCCGTTTGCAGTCCGGCAATCGACGCGGCAGCCCCCCGATAGCCGTGGCTAATGGCGGTGGTCATGGTATTAATTGCCCCGGAACCGGGTGACAGACTCAGAATTATTGTGGTTACGAGATAGGTTAACCACCACTCAATGCTCATGTGAAATTCCCTGATCGAACACTTTTATGCCACAATACGCTATTGTTGATGAGCGTGCTACGAATCACAAAAAAGCGATATGACTCAGCATAAAAATGGATGGTCAAACAGGGAGAACGCCTTTGCGGCTTTCACCACGGGTCCGTTGATGGACTTCTGGCGGCAACGCGAAGAGTGTGAATTTTCAGGCGTCGACGAAGTGCCGGTACGCTACGTACGCTTTCGCGCGCAGGATCACGACAGGGTGATTGTCGTTTGCCCTGGCCGTATCGAAAGTTACGTCAAATATGCCGAACTGGCTTACGACCTTTTCCATTGCGGGTTCGATATTTTAATTATCGACCACCGTGGGCAAGGGCGTTCCGGGCGCATGCTTTCGGACTCACATCGCGGCCATGTGGCGAAATTTAGCGACTATGTCGACGACTTTGACCGCTTTTATCAGCACGAAGTCGCCAACGGCCCCTGGAGAAAACGCTATGCGTTAGCGCATTCCATGGGCGGCGCGATAATTACGCTGTGGCTAGAGAAAAACTCACAATGCTTTGATGCAGTTGCACTGTGTGCGCCGATGTTTGGTATTGCCTTGCGCTGGCCTGACTGGATGGTGCGCCATATTCTTGATTGGGCGGAAGGCCATCAGCGTATTCGTGAGGGTTATGCAATCGGAACAGGCCGCTGGCGCGCATTACCATTTAGCGTTAATGTCCTGACCCATAGCCGTGAACGTTACCGCCGTAACCTGCGTTTTTATGCTGATGAGCCAGCATTGCGTTTGGGTGGGCCAACGAATCACTGGGTAAGAGAAGGGATACTCGCAGGAGAACAGGTTTTAGCGGGAGCCACTGCTATCACCACGCCGATTTTTATCCTGCAGGCAGAAGAGGAGCGTGTCGTAGATAACCGAGCGCATGACCAATTCTGCGAGCTTCGCGCCGCGGCGGGCCACCCTTGTGAGGGGGAAACACCTTACGTCATAAACGGTGCGTATCATGAGATCCTGTTCGAAAAGGACGATATGCGGACCGAAGCGCTGAATGCCGTCATCGCGTTTTTTGATAGGCATAATTAATCTGAATTCAACACCAGAGGTTCCAAATCCTATGTACCATGTCGTTGCGTCTGACTTAGATGGCACGTTGCTGTCCCCTGATCACACTCTCTCCCCGTATGCTAAAGAAACGCTGAAATTGCTCACCGCTGAAGGTGTTCATTTCGTCTTCGCAACGGGTCGCCACCATATCGACGTGGGGCAAATCCGCGATAACCTCGAAATCAAAGCCTACATGATCACCTCAAACGGTGCGCGTGTGCATGATACTGACGGTAACCTGGTGTTCAGCCACGATCTCGACCATGACATCGCTCAGGATCTGTTTGGTGTGGTGCATACCAATCAAGATATCGTGACCAACGTCTACCGTGGCGACCAGTGGTTTATGAACCGTCACCGCCCGGAAGAGATGAAATATTTCAAAGAAGCGGTGTTCAATTACAGCCTGTTTGAACCCGGTTTGCTGGAAGCCGATGGCGTCAGCAAAGTGTTCTTCACCTGTGATTCACATGAAAAGCTCCTGCCGCTTGAGCAAGCGTTGCTCGCTCGCTGGGGCGACCGCGTGAATGTGAGTTTCTCGACGCTGACTTGCCTGGAAGTGATGGCGGGTGGCGTGTCGAAAGGTCACGCGCTGGAAGCGGTATCCAAAGCGATGGGCTACGGCCTGAAAGACTGCATTTCCTTTGGTGATGGCATGAATGACGCGGAAATGCTGAGCATGGCGGGTAAAGGCTGCATCATGGGCAACGCTCACCAGCGCTTGAAAGACTTACTGCCAGAGCTTGAAGTCATCGGAACCAACGGTGATAACGCAGTTCCACATTACCTACGCAAGATGTTCCTCGGCAAAGACTGATTTGTGATAAACGAGTGGTGAATTAATCACCACTCGTCAACCAAATAGTTCAACTTCTGCACATTCCCTTCGCTACAATGAAGCATTAATCTCCCGTAGTAGAGACTTCATCGTGCCGTTACTGATTATCACCACTATTCTGTGGGCCTTCTCTTTTAGCCTGATTGGCGAATACCTTGCCGGGCATGTCGACAGCTACTTTTCAGTGCTGATGCGCGTCGGGCTGGCGGCGATAGTATTCCTGCCGTTCTTGCGCTTTAAAGGCTACAGCGCGAAAACATTGCTGCTGTATATGCTGGTGGGCGCACTGCAACTCGGCGTGATGTACCTGTTTAGCTTCCAGGCGTATCTCTACCTCACCGTTTCAGAATTCCTGCTATTTACGGTAATGACACCGCTTTACGTTACGCTGATTTATGACTTGATCAGTGGCAACAAGCTACGTTGGGGATATGCATTAAGTGCAGGGCTCGCGGTGATTGGTGCGGCGATTATTCGCTACGACAAAGTGAGCGATCACTTCTGGATTGGTCTGATGCTGGTCCAGGCGGCAAATATCTGCTTCGCTATCGGCATGGTGGGCTACAAACGGCTGATGGAAACACGTCCGATGCCGCAACGTTGCGCATTTTCGTGGTTCTACCTCGGGGCGGCAGTCGTGGCTGTAACAGCCTGGTTTGCACTGGGAAATCCGCAAAAACTCCCAACCACCAACCTGCAATGGGGCATCCTGGTGTGGCTTGGTGTGGTGGCTTCCGGGCTGGGCTACTTTATGTGGAACTATGGGGCGACACAGGTGGATGCGGGCACGCTTGGTATCATGAACAACGTGCATGTTCCGGCGGGGCTGCTGGTTAACCTCGCCATCTGGCAAGAACAACCCCACTGGCCGAGTTTTATTATTGGTGGGTCGGTGATAATGGCTTCGCTATGGGTACATCGCCATTGGGTCGCTCCGCGTTCTTCACAAACGGCAGATGCTCGCAAGCGTGTGAGCGCGTCGAGCGAATAAAGGCTTCCGTCACCGGTTGACGCTGCTCGCCATCACGCACTGCGGCGTACAACCGACTCCACAGTCCTTCACCCAGGGTTTTGGTCACAACCAGACCCTGGCGTTCAACATTCTCCACTACCCAATGCGGCAGCGCTGCAATCCCCATGCGTGCCGACACCATCTGAATCAACAACAACGTGTTATCGACACTTTTCAGCGAAGGGCTTACGCCCGCGGGTTGCAGGAAATGGCGCCAGATATCGAGTCGTTGGCGCTGCACCGGGTAAATCAATAACGTTTCGCTGCTCAAATCTTCCGGCTCAATACATGTTTTATTCGCCAGCGGGTGATCCGTCGCCAGCACAAGACGCACTTCATAATCAAACATTGGCGAATAGTGCAGGCCGCTGCGCGGAAGGATGTCGGACGTTAATACGATATCCAGTTCGCTCTGCTGCAAAGCAGGCTGCGGGTCAAACGTCACGCCAGATTTGAAGTCCAGATCCACCAGCGGCCATGTCTTGTGGAAATTTTCCAGCGCGGGCGTAAGCCACTGAATGCAGCTATGGCATTCGATGGCGATACGCAGCGTGGTTTGGTGAGGTTCATTGCAAGCCTGAAGCGCACGGCTTATCTGCGGCAACACTTGTTCAGCCAATTGCAGTAGCACCTCGCCCTGCGGCGTAAACCGCAGCGGCTGACTTTTACGGACAAACAGGCGGAAACCCAGGCGCTGCTCCAGATCGCTGAATTGATGGGAGAGGGCCGATTGGGTTTGATGCAACGCGGCGGCGGCGGCGGCTAAAGAACCGCAATTTCGTAACGCCTGGAGCGTCCGCAGGTGTTTGATCTCGATCATGAAAGTCCTTCACTTCGGCATGAGCAAATTGCGCTTGAGGAATATACAGTACCTGTTGATTATAGATGTGTAAACATCTGGACGGCTAAATGCGTCGAATAATGAATATTGAGGAAAGAACATGACGATAAAAAATCACACTCTCGGCTTCCCTCGTGTTGGCCTGCGTCGCGAACTGAAAAAAGCACAAGAAAGTTACTGGGCGGGCAACTCCACCCAAGAAGAATTACTGGCGGTAGGCCGCGAACTGCGTGCCCGCCACTGGGACCAACAAAAAGAAGCTGGCGTGGAACTGCTGCCAGTGGGCGATTTCGCTTGGTACGATCACGTTCTGACCACCAGCTTGCTGCTTGGCAACGTGCCGGCTCGTCATCAGAACGCGGACGGCAGCGTCGATATCGACACTTTATTCCGTCTGGGCCGTGGCCGTGCACCAACGGGTGAGCCAGCCGCAGCCGCTGAAATGACCAAATGGTTTAATACTAACTACCACTACATGGTGCCGGAGTTCACTAAAGGCCAGCAGTTCAAACTGACTTGGACACAGCTGCTGGATGAAGTGGACGAGGCTCTGGCACTTGGCCACAACGTGAAACCTGTACTGCTTGGCCCGGTCACTTATCTGTGGCTGGGCAAAGTGAAAGGCGAGCAGTTTGACCGCCTGAGCCTGCTGCAAGATATTCTGCCGATTTACCAACAGGTGCTGGCGGAGCTGGCAAAACGTGGCATCGAATGGGTGCAAATTGACGAACCTGCACTGGTGTTGGAGCTGCCGCAAGAGTGGCTGGACGCGTTCAAACTGGCTTACGACGCGCTGGCTGGTAACGTCAAACTGCTGCTGACCACCTATTTTGAAGGTGTGACGCCAAACCTGAACACCATCACCGCACTGCCTGTGCAGGGTTTGCATGTTGACTTCGTGCATGGCAAAGATGATATCAACGCGCTGCATCAGCAACTGCCAGCCAACTGGCTGCTGTCGGCCGGTGTGATTAATGGCCGTAACGTCTGGCGTGCTGATTTAACTGAGAAATACCAGCAATTGCAGGCTATCGTCGGTAAACGTGATTTTTGGGTCGCCTCTTCTTGTTCGCTGCTACACAGCCCAATCGATCTAAGTGTTGAAACGCGTCTTGATGCTGAAGTGAAGAGCTGGTTTGCCTTCGCGTTGCAAAAATGTGCCGAGTTGTCTTTGCTGACCGACGCGCTGAACAGCGGTAACACAGAAAAACTGGTGGAGTGGAGCGCGCCGATTCAGGCTCGTCGCCATTCACAGCGCGTACATAATGTGGCCGTCGGAAAACGTCTGGCGACTATTACGGCGCAAGACAGTCAACGCCAGAACAACTACACCGTTCGCGCGCAGGCTCAGCGTCAGCGCTTCAATCTGCCAGCGTGGCCGACCACGACCATCGGTTCATTCCCGCAAACCACTGAAATTCGCGGCCTACGCCTCGATTTCAAAAAGGGAAATCTGGATGCCAACAACTACCGCACCGGCATCGCTGAACATATCAAACAGGCCGTTGCTGAACAGGAGCGTTTGGGCCTCGATGTGCTGGTTCACGGTGAAGCCGAGCGTAACGATATGGTGGAATACTTCGGTGAGCATCTCGACGGCTTCGTGTTCACCCAAAACGGTTGGGTGCAGAGTTACGGCTCTCGCTGCGTGAAGCCACCGGTGGTTATTGGTGATATCAGCCGTCCGGAAGCGATTACTGTGGAATGGGCATCGTTCGCGCAATCCCTGACCGACAAACCCGTTAAAGGCATGCTGACTGGCCCGGTGACGATTCTTTGTTGGTCATTCCCACGCGAAGATGTGAGCCGTGAAACCATCGCCAAACAAATCGCCTTGGCACTGCGTGACGAAGTGGCGGACCTGGAAGCCGCAGGCATCGGCATCATTCAGATCGACGAACCTGCTCTGCGCGAAGGTTTACCGCTGCGCCGTTCCGACTGGCAGGCGTATCTGGAGTGGGGCGTGGAAGCATTCCGCCTGAATGCCGCCGTGGTGCGTGATGACACGCAGATCCACACGCACATGTGTTACTGCGAATTCAACGACATCATGGACTCTATTGCAGCGCTGGATGCGGACGTGATCACCATCGAAACCTCACGTTCAGATATGGACCTGCTGGAGTCATTTAAAGAGTTCGAATACCCGAATGAAATTGGGCCGGGCGTATACGACATTCACTCACCGAACGTACCGAGCGTGGAATGGATTGAAGCATTGCTGAAGAAAGCGGCGGAAAGCGTTCCGGCAGAGCGCTTGTGGGTCAACCCGGACTGTGGCCTGAAAACCCGCGGCTGGCCGGAAACTCGTCAGGCCCTGGCGAATATGGTGAAGGCTGCGCATAATTTGCGTGGCGCTTAATAAAGTAAGAATAAGAAGAGGGGGATAATTTCCCCCTTAATTAACTGCATTACTTCTTCGTACTAAAGCGTATAAACCATGCTAGCATCCGCACCCAACCATCCTTTGCCGATTCTGCATGATAGCTCGGGCGGTAGTCCGCATTAAAAGCATGGCCCGCTTCCGGGTAGACGATGATTTCTGCATTGGCATTAGCGGCACGCAACGCGTGGCGCATTGTTTCCACAGTATCCTGTGGAATTCCCGTGTCCTGCCCGCCATAAAGCCCAAGCACTGGCGCATTCAAATTGACGGCGATGTCGACTGGGTGATGCGGGGAGTTTAATGTCTTTTCGCCCACTAATTTGCCATACCAGGCCACAGCTGCTTTCAACTGCGGATTGTGTGCGGCATACAGCCACGTTATACGGCCACCCCAACAAAACCCTGTCATCATCAAACGATGTGCATCACCACCGTTTCTTGCCGCCCAATTAGCGACGTGATCCAGATCCGCGAGCACCTGCGCATCGGGCACTTTTGAAACTAGCTCGCTGAAAAGGGTAGGGATATCGGCATAATCATTGGGATCACCCTGGCGGAAATAAAGCTCTGGCGCGATTGCCAGATACCCTTCCAGCGCCAGGCGACGGCAGACATCGCGAATATGCTCATGCACGCCGAAAATTTCCTGCACTACAATCACGATGGGTAAAGGGCCCGCAGCATCTTTTGGCCTGGCGTGATAAGCAGGCATGTTTTCGCCCTGCGTAGGAATTGAGGTTTCCCCTGCATGAATCGCATCATCTGGGGTATGCAATACGGTTGAAGCAAGAGGGGAGGCCGCTGGCGCAAAATGCCCGCCCGGTGATTTACCTGTATGTTCTTCTTTCATTGGCATTCTCCTTACCAGAATTAGCGCAGTGCGATAACTATAGCTTTTCCCCGTTATTCTTCGAGTTGCTGGTGGATTGTTTAGTCGCCCTCATCTCAATATCAGAACTATGAGCGCCACCCCTTTAAGTGTGATTTTCATCACTATTGCAGTTGAAAATAATGTAACTTGTTTGATTCAAAGTGAAATGCGTCACGAAATTCTTTGCGAGGGTTCTGTACAGTACCCTCATAGCAATGTAAGCCAACCTATTCAACGCAGGAGTCTGTTATGTCCAAGTCTGATGTTTTTCACCTCGGCCTCACTAAAAGCGATCTGCAAGGGGCAACACTTGCCATCGTCCCGGGCGATCCTGAGCGAGTTGAAAAAATCGCTGTGCTGATGGACAAGCCAGTCAAATTGGCTGCCCACCGTGAATTTACTACCTGGCGTGCTGAGTTAGACGGCAAGCCAGTTATCGTCTGTTCCACCGGTATCGGTGGACCATCAACCTCTATCGCTGTGGAAGAACTGGCACAGTTGGGGATTCGTACTTTCCTGCGTATCGGTACTACTGGTGCGATTCAGCCACATATCAATGTTGGTGATGTCCTGGTGACAACTGCTTCTGTGCGCCTTGATGGTGCCAGCTTGCACTTTGCTCCAATGGAATACCCTGCGGTTGCTGATTTTGCATGTACCACTGCACTGGTTGAGGCCGCGAAGTCTATTGGCGCTACCACACACATTGGTGTGACTGCATCTTCCGATACCTTCTACCCAGGCCAGGAGCGTTACGACACCTTCTCAGGCCGCGTAGTTAACCGCTACAAAGGCTCCATGGAAGAGTGGCAGCAGATGGGCGTGATGAACTACGAGATGGAATCTGCAACACTGCTGACCATGTGTGCAAGCCAGGGTCTGCGTGCAGGTATGGTTGCGGGTGTGATTGTGAACCGTACTCAGCAAGAGATCCCGAACGCTGAGACCATGAAGAAAACTGAAAGCCATGCGGTGAAAATCGTCGTGGAAGCAGCTCGTCGCCTGATCTAGTCTCCCAAAGCCGGTGCAAGCCGGCTTAATTTTTACGCTTTGCGTAACGCCTCGCAGTAAACTCCTTTTCATCTGGACATTTATACAGCACAATTTTATTTTGCTGGTGTCTGGCATGGCTTGTTGGAGTGACTGTGGATATTTCTATTTTATTCGGGCTCGGTATTGCGTTGGTTGGGGTTCTGACTGGTTGGTTGCTGGCAAGTTTGCGAGCGGCCGGGAGGCAATCCGCATTGCATGAAGAACAACGAGAAATCTACGGCGAACTGACTGCGGCACGGCAGGAGTTGCAGCAAAACCAGCACTCGAAAGAAGAATGCGAACAACTCAACCGCGAGTTGCGTACTCAACTTGAGATTAACAGTGCGCAGGAAGCCGATATCCGCGAACTTTCCACACTTCTGGAACAAACCCGTCTAAATGCTGATGACAAACATCGGCAGATGCTTAACAGCGAGCAGCGCCTCAGCGAACAATTTGAAAACCTAGCCAACCGCATCTTTGAACACAGTGGGCGTAAAGTTGAAGAGCAAAACCGCCAAAGTCTGAATGGATTGCTTTCGCCACTACGCGAACAACTGGATGGTTTCCGCCGCCAGGTTCAGGAAAGTTTTGGGCAGGAAGCTCGCGAACGCCACACACTAACCCACGAAATTCGTAACCTTCAGCAGCTTAATGCTCAGATGGCACAAGAGGCGTTGAACCTCACAAAAGCTCTGAAAGGGGACAATAAAACTCAGGGGAACTGGGGTGAGGTTGTACTAACACGTGTGCTGGAAGCCTCCGGCTTACGCGAAGGGTATGAATACGAAACTCAGGTAAACATTCAGCTAGAAAATAATAGCCGCATGCAGCCTGATATCATTGTGCGCCTTCCACAAGGCAAAGATGTGGTTATCGACGCCAAAATGACGCTGGTGGCCTATGAGCGTTACTACAACGGTGACGACGAATTAACGCGCGAAAGTGCACTCAATGAACACATTGCGGCGGTGCGCAGCCACATACGCATGCTTGGCCGTAAAGATTACCAACAGTTGCCCGGCTTGCGTTCACTTGATTACGTGTTGATGTTTATTCCTGTCGAGCCCGCATTTTTACTAGCAATCGACCGCCAGCCTGAGTTGATCAGTGAAGCGCTAAAAAACAACATCATGCTGGTTAGCCCAACCACGCTGCTTGTGGCGTTAAGAACGGTTGCCAATTTATGGCGCTATGAGCATCAAAGCCGGAATGCGCAACAAATTGCCGAACGTGCAAGCCGACTCTATGACAAAATGCGCCTCTTTGTTGATGATATGTCGGCGATTGGTCAAAGCCTGGATAAAGCGCAGGATAACTATCGGCAGGCGATGAAAAAACTCTCTACCGGGCGCGGAAATATTCTGCTCCAGGCTGATGCGTTTCGTGGCTTGGGCGTTGAGGTTAAACGTGAGATTAATCCAGATTTAGTCGAGCAGGCCAGACTTGAAGACGGCGATAACACCGAGCGCCATGACCATGAATACGACAAAGAAAACAACGCAGACAATACTTTAGAAAACAGGCGTATCGTGGGTGAACGTTAATCGTCGGTTACGCTCGCGAGCTTGAAGCATAGGGCTTTAGGGCTCGTTCTGTTACACTTCATGAACATTTTTTGGATAAGCAGGCATTGAGATGGTTGAAGAATCCCAGGAAACAACACACTTTGGCTTTCGCACAGTAGCGAAGGAACAGAAGGCCGATATGGTCGCTAATGTGTTCCACTCTGTGGCCGCAAAATACGACGTAATGAATGACTTAATGTCATTTGGCATCCATCGTATATGGAAGCGTTTCACCATTGATTGCAGTGGTGTTCGTCGTGGTCAGCGCGTACTGGACTTAGCAGGCGGAACCGGCGATTTAACCGCTAAGTTCTCCCGTCTGGTTGGCGAAACAGGCGAAGTGGTTCTGGCTGATATCAATGACTCAATGCTGAAAATGGGGCGCGAAAAACTGCGCAATATCGGTGTGGTTGGCAACGTGAATTATGTTCAGGCTAACGCTGAAGCGCTGCCATTCCCGGATAACTTTTTTGATTGCATCACCATCTCTTTTGGCCTGCGTAATGTGACAGACAAAGAGAAAGCGCTGCGTTCAATGTATCGCGTATTAAAACCAGGTGGCCGCTTGTTGGTTCTGGAATTCTCTAAACCGATTATTGAACCACTGAGCAAAGCTTACGATGCGTACTCCTTCCACATTTTGCCGCGTATCGGTGAAATTGTTGCGCAGGATGCAGAAAGCTACCGTTATCTGGCTGAGTCTATTCGCATGCATCCTGATCAAGAAACATTGAAGGCGATGATGGAAGATGCGGGCTTTGAAAATACCACCTATTTCAATCTAACCGCTGGCGTAGTTGCTCTGCACCGTGGCTATAAATTCTGACAGGGAACTCGTGATGCCTTTTACACCGCTAATGACTGCCGGAATTGAAAATATCCTCAATACCTTTCTCTGGCGCGATCGGGGACTGAAAGCGGCACGTCAGCGCTTAGTGGGTAAGGTGTTACGCGTTGAGCTTAAAGAGTTCTCTTCGCCAATTGTTCTGGTCTTTAGCGAACAGCAAATTGATGTACTGGGCCAGTGGGAAGATGAAGCTGATTGCATGGTGCTGACCGGGCTTGGCACCTTGCCTAAACTACGTGACAGGCAGCAGCTTACTGCGCTGATTCGCAGCGGTGAATTAGAGGTACAAGGCGATCTTCAGGTTGTCCAGAATTGGGTTTCTCTGATGGATCTTGCCGAGTTCGATCCTGCCGAATTATTAGCACCTTACATCGGTGATATTGCCGCTGAAGGTATCAGTAAAGTTATCCGTGGTGGCGGTAAGTTATTTAAGAAAGGATTTACTCGTAACCAGCAATACCTGTCAGAAGCCATTACGGAAGAGTGGAAGATGGCACCGGGATCGCTTGAGGTTGCATGGTTTGCTGAGGAAACGGCAGCAGTCGAACGAAATGTTGACGCACTCATCGCGCGACTGAACAAACTGGAGAACAAATGACGCCTGGAGAAATTCGTCGCCTCTATTTCATTGTCCGCACTTTTCTTAGTTATGGTCTGGATGAACTGATTCCTCGTGTCCGCATTACGCTGCCATTACGTATCTGGAGGCGCATGCTTTTCTGGATGCCAAACCGCCATAAAGAAAAGCCTCTGGGTGAGCGTTTGCGTCTGGCTTTACAAGAGCTTGGCCCTGTATGGATCAAGTTTGGTCAGATGCTTTCTACACGTCGTGACCTGTTCCCGCCGCAAATTGCCGATCAACTGGCGATGTTGCAGGACCGTGTTGCACCGTTTGACGGCGCACTGGCAAAAAAACAAATCGAACAAGCGATGGGCGGGCTTCCTGTAGAAGCCTGGTTTGACGATTTTGAAATCAAGCCGCTTGCGTCAGCTTCCATTGCCCAGGTACATACTGCTCGCCTGAAAGAGAATGGCCGAGATGTGGTCATCAAAGTGATTCGCCCGGACATCCTGCCAATCATTAAAGCGGATATGAAACTCATCTATCGCCTCGCACGCTGGGTACCGCGCTTGATGCCGGATGGCCGCCGTTTGCGCCCGCTTGAAGTTGTGCGCGAATATGAGAAGACCTTAATTGATGAGCTAAATCTGCTGCGCGAATCGGCAAACGCCATTCAGTTGCGCCGCAATTTTGAAGGTAGCTCGATGCTGTATGTACCGGAAGTGTTCTCTGACTATTGCAGTCAGGACATGATGGTGATGGAGCGAATTTACGGTATTCCTGTTTCTGATATTGCGATGCTGCATAAACAAGGTACCAACATGAAACTGTTGGCAGAGCGCGGAGTGCAGGTCTTCTTCACTCAGGTTTTCCGCGACAGCTTTTTCCATGCCGATATGCATCCAGGTAATATTTTCGTCAGCTATGAGCACCCTGAAGACCCGCAATACATTGGTATCGACTGCGGCATTGTGGGTTCGCTCAATAAAGAAGATAAACGCTATCTGGCTGAGAACTTTATCGCCTTCTTTAACCGTGATTACCGCAAAGTTGCTGAACTGCATGTGGATTCAGGTTGGGTACCGCCAGACACGAATGTTGAAGACTTCGAGTTTGCCATTCGTACCGTTTGTGAGCCTATCTTTGAAAAGCCATTAGCGGAAATTTCCTTTGGCCATGTGCTGCTTAACCTGTTCAATACGGCACGTCGCTTTAATATGGAAGTGCAGCCGCAGCTTGTTTTATTGCAAAAGACGCTACTTTACGTTGAAGGGCTTGGAAGGCAGCTTTATCCGCAACTGGATTTGTGGAAAACCGCCAAACCTTTCCTGGAAGACTGGATTAAAGATCAGGTTGGTATTCCGGCTCTTATTCGTACACTTAAAGAAAAAGCCCCGTTCTGGATAGAAAAAATGCCAGAACTTCCAGAACTGATGTACGACAGTTTGCGTCAGGGTAAACAATTGCAGCACAGTGTTGATAAAATAACGCGAGATTTACAGCGCAATCAGGTACGTCAGTCGCAATCGCGCTATCTGTTTGGCATTGGCGCTACGCTGATGCTAAGCGGGACTTTATTATTGATTAACAAACCAGAATGGGAATTTATGCCCGCCTGGTTGATGGCCGGGGGGATTGTGACCTGGTTGATTGGCTGGCGGCGCTCAGCCTGAGTTGTTTTTAATCGTTTTTAACAGACAACGTGCGGTACAATACAGAACATTACTCGTACCCGATAGATTTCAAGATGCAGGAAGGCAGCAAAAGAGTGAATCCCAATGAGCTTACTAAAGTAAGTGATATGGGTGAGCGAGAGTAGCTAACACAGCTGCAGCTTGAAAGATGAAGGGTATTCATCACTGTGATTTGAGGCAACATTATGGGTGGTATCAGTATTTGGCAATTGTTGATCATTGCCGTGATCGTCGTTCTGCTTTTCGGCACCAAGAAACTGGGTTCTATCGGTTCTGATTTGGGCGCATCCATCAAAGGCTTTAAAAAGGCCATGAGCGATGATGAAGACAAAGAAAAAGATAAATCCGTTCAGGATGCTGATTTCACAGCGAAAACGCTTGCAGATAAGCAGCCTGGCGAAGTGAAAAAAGACGAAGCAAAGAGCAACGATAAAGAGCAGGTGTAAACCGTGTTCGATATTGGTTTCAGTGAGTTGCTACTGGTATTCGTGATTGGCCTGATTGTTCTCGGGCCACAACGTTTGCCTGTGGCAGTTAAAACGGTTGTCGGTTGGGTTCGCGCATTGCGTTCGCTCGCGGCAACTGTGCAAAATGAACTGGTTCAGGAACTGAAAATCCAGGAGCTGCAAGACAGCCTGAAGAAGGTTGAAAAGGCGAGCATGGATAATCTTACTCCAGAGCTAAAGGCATCAATGGATGAGCTGCGTCAGGCTGCAGAGTCAATGAAACGCTCGTACACTCAGGAACCTGAAAAGGGGAGTGACGAGGCTCATACCATCCATAACCCATTGATAAAAGATGCCGAAGACAGCCACGACGGCGTGACTCCAGCCACTGCTGCACACCAAGCCAGTGCGCCCGATCAGGCTCCTGCCGTTGAGCCTGAAACAGTTCCTGCATCTGCGGCAGTTTCTGACGAGTTGATCCAGCCTCAGATTAAACCCGTGGCAGAACCAGTCAAAATACCAGCGTCTTCTCAACCTTCGAGTGATAAACAGTAAACATGGCCGTAGAAGATACCCAACCGCTTATCAGCCATCTGATAGAGCTGCGCAAGCGACTGTTAAATAGCATTATCGCTGTGCTGGTGATTTTCCTGGCACTGGTTTACTTTGCCAACGACATTTACCAAATCGTCTCCGCCCCGCTTATCAGCCAGATGCCGGTAGGCTCGACGATGATCGCTACCGATGTTGCATCACCGTTTTTTGCGCCGATTAAACTGACGATTTATGTCTCGGTGTTCCTATCGGCACCGGTCATTCTTTATCAAATCTGGGCGTTTATTGCGCCTGCGCTTTATAAACACGAGCGCAAACTGGTTATGCCACTGCTTTTCTCTAGCACAATGCTGTTTTATATCGGCATCGCTTTTGCCTATTTCGTGGTGTTCCCTTTAGCGTTTGGTTTCCTGACGAAAACCGCGCCGATAGGGGTCGTGATGTCTACTGACATAACGAAATACCTCGATTTTGTCATGGCATTGTTTATGGCATTTGGTGTGGCTTTTGAAGTACCGGTAGCGATTATTCTGTTGTGCTGGATGGGTGTAACCAGCCCGGAAGCGTTAAAGAAAAAGCGCCCATATATTCTGGTTGGTGCATTCGTGGTTGGCATGCTGTTGACTCCGCCGGATGTATTCTCGCAAACACTGCTGGCAATTCCGATGTACTGCCTGTTTGAAGTGGGTGTGTTCTTCTCTCGTTTCTATGTCGGTAAAGGGCGTAGAAGAGGTGAGGAAGACCCGGAAGATGCTCCAGAAGCAGAAGAGCAACACTCTAATAAAGAGTCATAATTTCAGGCCGCCCATCAGGGCGGTCGTCGTTTGGAAGGCGCTATGTTTGATATCGGTGTAAATCTTACCAGCTCACAGTTTGCGAAAGACCATGCAGAAGTTGTTGCTCGCGCGCATTCAGCGGGAGTCAGCGGCATGTTGCTGACCGGCACGAATCTGCATGAAAGCGAGCAAGCTTTGTTACTGGCGCAACAGTATCAAGGATGTTGGTCCACGGCTGGCGTTCATCCTCATGATGCCAGCCAGTGGCAAGACGAAACGGCAGAGGCTATTCGCAAACTTGCTGGCGCTTCTGAAGTGGTCGCAATCGGCGAGTGTGGTCTGGATTTCAACCGTAATTTCTCAACACCAGCTGAACAAGAGCGTGCTTTTACCGCACAACTGGCCCTTGCGGCTGACCTGATGATGCCGGTATTTTTACACTGCCGTGAGGCCCACGAACGCTTTATTGCTCTGCTCGACCCCTGGCTCGATAAGTTGCCAGGTGTGGTGCTGCACTGCTTTACCGGTACAGAAAATGAAGCGCGTGAGTGTTTGGCGCGTGGGATTTTTATTGGCGTAACCGGTTGGGTATGCGATGAGCGTCGTGGCCTTGAATTACGTGAGTTGCTACCGGTGATTCCGGCGCATCAACTGCTGCTGGAAACCGATGCCCCCTATTTGTTACCGCGGGATCTAAAACCAAAACCTGCTTCCCGCCGGAACGAACCCTGCTACTTGCCGCATATCCTGAACAAGGTGGCTGAATGGCGTGGAGAAGATCCCGCCTGGCTTGCGCAAGTAACAGATGACAATGCCCGCCGTCTTTTCCGGTTGGCTTAAATCAGGAGAAAGTAAATGAGCTATGCATTTCCCGGTACGTTTCCTGGCCGCCGTATGCGCCGCGTCCGTCGTCACGATTTCAGCCGCCGTCTTGTGGCGGAGAATCAACTAACGGTTAACGACCTTATCTATCCTGTGTTTGTGATGGAAGGTCAGAACCGTCAGGAAGAAGTGGCGTCCATGCCGGGTGTTTACCGCATGACTATCGATTTGCTGCTCAAAGAAGCGGAAGCCGTTGCAAAGCTGGGTGTGCCGGTGCTGTCCCTGTTCCCGGTCATCGAGAGCGCGGGAAAGTCGCTGCATGCTGAAGAAGCTTATAACCCGAACGGGCTGGTTCAGCGCGCAGTTCGTGCACTGAAAGATGCCGTGCCGGAACTGGGTCTGCTGACCGACGTTGCGCTTGATCCATACACCACTCACGGTCAGGACGGAGTGATTGATGCAGACGGTTATGTTATCAACGACATTACGCGTGAAATTCTGGTGCGCCAGGCGCTGTCTCATGCAGAAGCTGGCGCTGAAATCATCGCGCCAAGCGACATGATGGATGGCCGTATCGGGGCAATTCGCGACCAGCTTGAGCTTGATGGTTTCGTGAATACGCAGATTATGTCTTATGCCGCGAAATACGCATCTTGCTATTACGGCCCGTTCCGTGACGCAATTGGTTCATCCGGCAACCTGAAGGGCGGCAATAAAAAGACCTATCAGATGGACCCGGCCAATAGCGACGAAGCTTTGCAGGAAGTCGCTCAGGATCTGCAAGAAGGTGCTGATATGGTGATGGTAAAACCAGGTATGCCTTATCTGGATGTCGTGCGCCGTGTGAAAGACACCTTTGGCGTGCCGACTTTTGCCTACCAGGTTTCTGGTGAATATGCGATGCATATGGCGGCGATTCAGAACGGCTGGTTGGCAGAAAAACCTGCCATCATGGAGTCGTTACTGTGCTTTAAACGCGCAGGTGCTGATGGTGTGCTGACGTACTTTTCGAAGCGTGTTGCGCAGTGGCTGCATGACGAACAAATGCAGCGCTAGAGGCAACATCAAAATGAAAGGCCAGCAATTGCTGGCCTTTTTTACGTCTTTTTGAAATCCGTATTCTTCACACTCTGCATCACTTGTTTATTTAACAAATTGAGCAGCAGCATAGAGCGGGCTTCTCCGTCCGGTTCGCTAAAAATCGCCTCCAGACCTTCGAATGCCCCTTCGGTTATCACCACGCGATCGCCTTCGTACGGCGTATCTGGGTCCAGAACGTTCTCGGGAGTGTGACTGATGAGCTGCTCAATCACATCACTCGGTACAGTAGCCGGCAGGCTGCCGAAACGCACGAAATGGCTGACGCCGCGCGTAGAGTTTATGGTTGTGGTATGTATATTTTCAGGGTCAAACCGGACAAACATATAGTTTGGGAACAATGGTTCATCGACCGCAGTGCGTTTGCCTCGAACGATCTTTTCAATTTTGATCATCGGGGTAAGGCAATTCACTTCCTGACGCTCGAGATGCTCTTGCGCCCGTAGTAATTGACCTCGTTTGCAGTACAACAAATACCAGGATTCCATAGTGTCTCTTTTCCTCATTAACCGAGGAAGAATAGCAAAAGGCCGTTATCAGGGATAGACGGCTCAGGTATAACCAATCACTGATTGGTCATCAGATAAGCATTTACGCGTTATTAACAAAAATACAGCATGCTGTGCATGAAGCCCGTATAATGACCGCCAAATCCTGACTACGATTAATTGCATGAAATACCACGACCTACGCGACTTTCTGGAACTACTCGAACAACGCGGTGAGCTAAAGCGTATCGCAATGCCAGTCGATCCGTACCTGGAAATGACTGAAATTGCCGATCGTACTTTGCGCGCCAATGGCCCTGCGCTGCTTTTTGAGAACCCTAAAGGGTACGACATGCCAGTGCTGTGCAACCTGTTTGGCACGCCAAAACGTGTCGCGATGGGGATGGGGCAGGAAGATGTGTCGGCGCTGCGCGAAGTGGGTAAGTTACTGGCCTTCCTGAAAGAGCCGGAGCCACCGAAAGGTTTCCGCGACTTGTTCGATAAGCTGCCACAGTTTAAACAAGTCCTGAATATGCCGACTAAGCGGCTGCGTAACGCCCCTTGTCAGGAACAAATTTGGGAAGGTGATGAAGTTGATTTATCCCGTATCCCTATCATGCAATGCTGGCCGGAAGATGCAGCACCTCTGATTACCTGGGGTTTGACGGTAACGCGTGGGCCGCATAAAGAGCGCCAGAATCTGGGCATTTATCGCCAGCAGCTTATTGGTAAAAACAAACTGATTATGCGTTGGCTGTCGCATCGCGGCGGCGCACTTGATTTCCAGGAGTGGTGTGCGGAACATCCGGGCGAGCGTTTCCCTGTTTCAGTTGCGTTAGGCGCAGACCCAGCCACTATTCTTGGCGCGGTAACGCCGGTGCCTGATACGCTTTCCGAATATGCGTTTGCTGGTTTGCTGCGCGGCACAAAAACGGAAGTCGTGAAGTGTATTTCCAACGATCTCGAAGTGCCTGCCAGTGCGGAAATTGTGCTGGAAGGTTATATCGAGCCAGGTGAAATGGCACCGGAAGGGCCATATGGTGACCACACGGGTTATTACAATGAGGTAGATGACTTCCCGGTATTTACCGTGACGCATATTACCCAGCGGCAGAATGCTATTTATCACTCAACTTACACCGGACGTCCACCGGATGAACCTGCGGTTTTGGGTGTGGCACTTAACGAAGTGTTTGTGCCGATTTTGCAGAAACAATTCCCGGAAATTGTCGATTTTTATCTGCCGCCGGAAGGCTGCTCTTATCGCCTTGCGGTTGTCACCATTAAGAAGCAATACGCTGGCCACGCTAAGCGCGTGATGATGGGAGTCTGGTCTTTCCTGCGACAGTTTATGTACACCAAGTTTGTCATCGTTTGTGATGATGATGTCAACGCGCGTGACTGGAACGATGTAATTTGGGCCATCACCACGCGTATGGACCCGGCGCGTGATACCGTACTGGTAGAAAACACGCCAATTGATTACCTGGATTTTGCCTCGCCGGTTTCCGGTCTTGGTTCAAAAATGGGACTGGATGCCACCAATAAATGGCCTGGGGAAACCCAACGTGAATGGGGTCGTCCTATTAAGAAAGATGCAGAAGTATGTGCGCGTATTGATGCAATCTGGGATGAGCTGGCTATTTTCGACGACAGTAAAAACGCCTGAGTGGCGGATTTTACGGTTTTGCATTATTGACCCGACAGAGGGGAAGCATGACAACCTTAAGCTGTAAAGTGACCTCGGTAGAAGCGATAACCGACACGGTATATCGCGTTCGATTACTGCCGGAAGCGAAGTTCTCCTTTCAGGCCGGGCAGTATTTGATGGTGGTAATGGATGAGCGCGACAAACGTCCGTTCTCCATGGCATCCACGCCGAGCGAACACGAGTTTATCGAGCTGCACATTGGCGCGTCAGAGATTAATCTTTACGCCATGGCCGTGATGGACCGCATTCTGAAAGAAAAAGAGATCGTTGTTGATATTCCTCATGGCGATGCCTGGTTGCGCGATGATGAAGATCGTCCGCTGATTCTGATTGCAGGCGGCACCGGTTTTTCATACGTGCGTTCTATTTTGCTGACGGCTTTGGCGCGTAACCCACAACGTGAAATCGCGATTTACTGGGGTGGCCGTGAAGATAAGCATCTTTATGACCTGTCAGAATTAGAAGCGTTGTCTGTGGTTCATCCAAACCTGCGCGTTGAGGCGGTGGTTGAACAGCCGGAAGAGGGTTGGCGTGGGCGTACGGGCACGGTTTTAACTGCGGTGATGCAGGATTACGGAACGCTTGCCGGGCACGATATCTATATCGCCGGGCGTTTTGAAATGGCGAAAATTGCCCGCGACTTGTTCTGCAATGAACGTAGTGCGCAGGTTGATCGCATGTTTGGTGATGCGTTCTCGTTTATCTGAGAATCCGTCAACTGACGACAGGCCACCGCATAGTCGGTGGCTTTTGTTTTTGTGGGCGACAGAAATAAAAAACCCGCCCCTGACAGGCGGGAATAACAACAATTAAAGCAACTAAACTCGTTCAATAACAGTGGCAATACCCTGACCTAATCCGATGCACATGGTGGCGAGGCCAAACTGCACATCGCGACGTTCCATCAGGTTTAACAGCGTGGTGCTAATGCGTGTACCGGAGCAACCCAGCGGGTGGCCCAACGCAATTGCGCCTCCGTTCAGGTTAATCTTCTCGTCGATCTTATCCATCAGACCCAGATCTTTAATACATGGCAGGATCTGTGCGGCAAACGCTTCGTTCATCTCAAACAGGTCGATATCGGCGGCAGTCAGGCCCGCTTTTTTCAACGCCAGTTGTGATGCTGGAACCGGGCCGTAACCCATAATGGATGGGTCGCAGCCAACGACCGCCATAGAGCGAACATAAGCGCGGATCTTCAGGCCAAGCTCTTTGGCGCGTGATTCGCTCATCAGCAACATGGCTGATGCGCCATCGGAAAGAGCAGAAGAGCTGCCCGCCGTGACGGTTCCGTTGACCGGGTCAAATGCGGGTTTCAGGGCTGCCAGGCCTTCAACTGTGGTTTCTGGGCGAATTACTTCATCATAATCAAAACGTTTGAGCACGCCGTCTGCGTCGTGGCCGTTGGTCGGCAGGATTTCATTTTTGAAATGACCCGCTTCTGTCGCAGCCCATGCACGCTGGTGGGAGCGGGCAGCAAACTGGTCCTGCATCTCACGGCTGATGCCATGCATACGCGACAGCATTTCGGCGGTTAAACCCATCATGCCTGCCGCTTTAGCCACGTTACGACTCAGACCCGGATGGAAATCCACACCGTGGCTCATTGGCACATGGCCCATATGTTCCACGCCGCCAATCAGACAAGCATGTGCATCACCGGTTTGAATCATACGAGCAGCATCGTGCAGCGCTTGCATCGAAGAACCACACAGGCGGTTTACGGTGACAGCCGGGACCGAATGTGGGATTTCTGCCAGCAATGACGCGTTACGCGCAATATTGAAACCTTGCTCTAGCGTCTGCTGCACGCAGCCCCAGTAAATGTCATCTAGTGCGGCGGCTTCTAATGCCGGGTTGCGTGACAAAATGCCACGCATCAAATGGGCAGAAAGATCTTCTGCACGCAGGTTACGGAACGCACCGCCTTTTGAACGGCCCATCGGGGTGCGGATGGCATCTACAATTACAACCTTTTCCATGATCACTCCTCAGGCACTTTTCAGGTCACTGGCTGGGCGCGCGGCTTCAACCGGTGGATAGTACGGCTCGTTACGGGACGCTTTTGTACGCAGACCATCTGGCACCTGGTATAGCGGGCCGAGATGTTCGTACTGTTGCGCCATATCGAGATATTTCGCACTGCCGATGGTATCTAACCACCGGAATGCGCCGCCGTGGAATGGAGGGAATCCGAGGCCGTAAACCAGTGCCATATCAGCTTCTGCCGGGCTGGCGATGATGCCTTCTTCCAGGCAGCGCACCACTTCGTTGACCATTGGGATCATCATGCGGGCAATGATTTCTTCGTCGCTGAAGTCGTGGCGTGGTTTGCTGACATCAGCCAGCAGCGCTTCGGTTGCTTCATCCTGCTCTTTGCGCGGTTTGCCTTTGCTGTCTTGTTTGTAGCGATAGAAACCCTGCTGGGTTTTCTGGCCATAACGACCCGCGTCAAACATCGCATCAACGGCATCGCGATAATCTTTCTGCATACGCTGTGGGAACCCGGTAGCCATAACAGCCTGCGCGTGGTGCGCGGTATCAATACCGACCACATCGAGCAGGTATGCCGGGCCCATTGGCCAGCCGAACTGTTTTTCCATCACTTTGTCAATCTGGCGGAAATCGGCACCGTCGCGCATCAGCTGGCTAAAGCCTGCAAAGTAAGGGAACAGCACACGGTTGACGAAGAAGCCAGGGCAGTCGTTCACCACGATTGGCGTTTTGCCCATTTTACTGGCCCACGCTACAACCTTCGCGATGGTTTGCTCAGAGGTTTTCTCGCCGCGAATCACTTCCACCAACGGCATGCGATGCACCGGGTTAAAGAAGTGCATACCGCAGAAGTTTTCCGGGCGCTTCAGGCTGTTAGCCAGTTCGCCAATCGGAATGGTCGAGGTGTTCGACGCCAGAACGGTATCCGGGCGCACTTTATCTTCCACTTCTGCCAGAACTGCTTTCTTCACTTTCGGGTTTTCAACAACCGCTTCAACCACCACATCTACACGCTCAAAACCAGCGTAATCCAGCGTTGGGTGAATAGTGGCAATCACACCAGCCAGTTTCATGCCGTCGATCTTGCCGCGTTCCAGCTGTTTGTTGAGCAGTTTGCTGGCTTCGTTAATGCCGAGCTCCAGCGACTTCTCATTAATATCCTTCATTAATACCGGTACGCCTTTCCAGGCGGACTGGTAAGCAATGCCGCCACCCATGATCCCGGCACCAAGAACGGCTGCCTGTTTCGGGGTTTCGGTATTTTTGGTCAGCTTCTTCGCCTGACCTTTTATGTATTGGTCGTTAAGGAAAATCCCGACCAGCGCACGGGCCTCATTAGAACGTGCCAACGGCACGAAACTTTGAGTCTCCAGTTTTAATGCTTCATCACGGCTCAGACGTGCCGCGGCTTCAATTGTTTTTACTGCTGTCATCGGTGCCGGGTAGTGCTTACCCGCAATCTGCATCACCATGCTCTTGGCAATGGTGAAGCTCATGGTGGCTTCGATTTTGCTCAGTTTCAGAGGCTGCAATTTAGGTGCACGTTTGGCTTTCCAGTCCAGATCGCCATTAATTGCCTGGCGCAGTATTGCCAGTGCGCCATCGCGCAGTTTTTCAGTTTTAACGACACCATCAACTAAACCGAGTTTTTGCGCTTCAACTGCACCAACATCTTTCCCGGCGGTGATAATTTCCAGCGCGCTATCAGCACCCAGTAAACGTGGCAGACGCACAGAACCACCGAAGCCTGGCATGATGCCCAGTTTGGTTTCCGGAAGACCGATACGGGTATCAGGTGTGGCCAGACGGTAATCTGTTGCCAGCACACATTCACAGCCGCCGCCAAGGGCATAACCATTAACTGCCGAAATGGTCGGAACCGGTAAATCTTCCAGACGATTGAAAACGCTGTTGGCGAATTGCAGCCAGTGAGTGAGTTGTTCCGCAGGAACCAGGAACAGCGACAGAAATTCGGTAATATCTGCACCGACAATAAACGCTGCTTTATTCGAACTGAGCAATAGGCCTTTCAGACCAGGCTGCTTTTCAAGTACATCCAGCGCGTGGCCGAGGCTCGCTACGGTCGCGGTATCGAGTTTGTTCACTGAGCCGGGTGCATCAAATACCAATTCTGCGATGCCATCTTCCAGCCAGTCGAGATGTAAGGTTTCACCTTGGTAGAGCATGTCAGTCTCCTGAATCCAGCAATGGGATCTGGTCGTACCAGATGGAGAGGAGTGTGGAATTGATGTTAATGAAATGCAAATAACTCTTTAAATATTTGCAAAGATGATCACAGCCACTGGAAATAAGTTCGCAAACTTTACGGTGTGCTAAGATGCGTGGCGTTCAGTTTATGAAAAAAACAGAAGGGTAAATCATGGATTCACTGGCCTCACTTTATAAAGATCATGTGGCAACTTTGCAGGAACGTACCCGCAATGTTCTGGCGCGTTTTAACCTCGACGCGCTGTTGATTCACTCGGGCGAGCTAGTCAACGTCTTCCTCGATGATCATCCGTATCCGTTCAAAGTTAACCCACAATTCAAAGCCTGGGTTCCGGTGACACAAGTGCCAAACTGCTGGCTGCTGGTGGATGGTGTCAACAAACCAAAACTCTGGTTCTACTTGCCGGTTGATTACTGGCACAACGTTGAGCCGCTGCCAGAATCCTTCTGGACTGACGAAATTGAAGTCATTGCTTTGCCAAAAGCGGATGGCATTGGCAGCCAGTTGCCTGCCGCACGTGGCAATATCGGTTACATCGGCCCAGTCCCAGAGCGTGCTGTGCAGCTTGAAATTCAGGGGGCGAACATCAACCCGAAAGGGGTGATTGATTACCTGCATTACTATCGCTCTTATAAAACAGATTATGAGCTGGCGTGTATGCGTGAAGCGCAGAAAACCTCGGTGGTTGGTCATCAGGCAGCTCATGAAGCCTTCTTGTCTGGAATGAGCGAGTTCGATATCAACCAGGCTTATTTGACTGCAACCGGACACCGCGATACGGATGTGCCATATGGCAACATTGTGGCGCTCAACGAACACGCAGCGGTTTTGCACTACACCAAATTAGATAATCGCGCTCCTGCGGAAATGCGTAGCTTCCTTTTAGATGCTGGCGCGGAATACAACGGCTATGCGGCTGATTTAACGCGTACCTGGTCGGCTAATAGCGACAATGATTATGCTCAATTGGTGAAAGACGTTAACACCGAGCAACTTGCGTTAATTGACACCCTGAAAGCGGGTGTGCGTTACACCGATTACCATATTCAGTTCCATCAACGTATTGCGAAGCTGCTGAACCGCCATAAGCTAGTAACGGGCATTAGCGAAGAAGCGATGGTAGAAACCGGGATTACTGGGCCATTTATGCCACACGGTCTGGGCCACCCATTGGGTCTGCAAGTCCATGATGTCGCTGGCTTCATGCAGGATGACACCGGTACGCACCTCGCTCCCCCTTCTCAATATCCGTATTTGCGCTGCACGCGTATTCTGGAACCGCGTATGGTTCTGACTATCGAGCCGGGCATTTACTTCATTGAGTCTTTACTCGCACCGTGGCGCGAAGGCCAGTACAGCAAACACTTTGATTGGCAGCGCATTGAAGCAATGAAACCTTTTGGTGGCGTTCGTATTGAAGACAACGTGATTGTTTACGAAAACAGTGTTGAAAACATGACGCGTGATTTGAAACTGGCGTAATGGATAGCTGGCTGATTCCTGCTGAGTCCGTCACGTTCAGTGAGGAAATCAAGAAAAGTCGCTTTATTACGCTGGTCGCGCATACGGCTGGTGTAATAGCGGCGAAAGCGTTTCTTGAAAAAACACGTTCTGAACACCCGGATGCCCGGCATCATTGCTGGGCCTGGGTGGCTGGTGCGCCGAATGACTCGCAGCAGTTAGGCTTTTCTGATGATGGCGAACCCGCAGGCACTGCTGGAAAACCAATGCTTGCCCAGCTTATGGGAAGTGGTATTGGTGAAATTACAGCTGTAGTCGTTCGCTACTCTGGCGGAATCAAACTCGGAACAGGCGGTTTGGTGAAAGCCTATGGCGGCGGTGTGCAGGCGGCATTAAACCAGTTGCCTACGGTGCTCAAAGTTCCGTTAACCGAATATACTTTGCAATGTGACTACGCGCAGCTTGCGGGAATTGAAACTCTGCTCAAGCAGTACGACGGCATTGTGATGCAAAGTGATTTTCAAGCATCTGTATTATTACGTGTGGCATTGCCACAAGCAAAATTCGCTGACTTTTCAGTCAGACTTGCTGATTTTAGCCGCGGTGCATTGCATTTATTGCCGGCTGAATAATAATTCCCTCTCGTTATTTTTTGATAGTTAAGGAAGCGGCTGAAATGCATTTTCGCGCCATAACCCGAATCGTTGGTCTGTTAGTTATTCTTTTTTCCGTGACCATGATTATTCCAGGGTTGGTAGCTTTAATTTATCGCGATGGTGCTGGTCGAGCTTTCACCCAGACTTTCTTCGCAGCGTTACTCATTGGTTCTTTCCTGTGGTGGCCTAACAGGCGGCAGAAAAGTGAGCTCAAACCTCGAGAAGGGTTCCTGATCGTCGTATTGTTCTGGACGGTGCTGGGGAGTGTGGGGGCGTTGCCCTTTATTTTTGCGGAACAGCCTAATCTAACGGTAACCGATGCGTTCTTTGAATCGTTCTCAGGCTTAACCACGACCGGTGCGACAACGCTCGTCGGACTCGATACGCTTCCTCACGCCATTCTCTTTTATCGGCAGATGTTGCAGTGGTTTGGCGGTATGGGGATCATTGTTCTCGCTGTGGCCATTCTGCCAATTCTGGGCGTGGGTGGCATGCAGTTATATCGCGCTGAAATGCCGGGGCCACTTAAAGATAACAAAATGCGCCCGCGTATCGCGGATACTGCAAAAACCCTATGGCTCATCTATGTCTTATTAACCGTTGCATGCGCCCTGGCGCTTTGGTTTGCGGGCATGCCTGCATTTGATGCGATAGGCCATAGTTTTGCGACTATAGCTATTGGTGGTTTTTCCACTCATGACGCCAGTATCGGCTATTTCGATAGCCCAACGATTAACACTATTATTGCCATCTTCTTACTGATCTCCGGTTGTAACTATGGCCTGCACTTCTCTTTATTAAGTGGGCGTAATTTAAAAGTCTATTGGCGCGACCCTGAGTTCCGCATGTTCATTGGCGTGCAACTGACGCTGGTGGCTATTTGTACCCTGGTATTGTGGTTCCATAATACTTACCAGACGGCACTCTTAACTCTGAATCAGGCATTCTTCCAGGTTGTCTCGATGGCGACAACTGCGGGATTTACTACAGACAGTATTGCACGCTGGCCTCTGTTCTTGCCTGTGCTGTTGCTATGCTCTGCTTTTATAGGGGGTTGTGCTGGTTCAACGGGTGGTGGTCTCAAGGTCATTCGTATCCTGCTGTTATTCAAACAGGGTAACCGCGAGCTTAAACGCCTGGTGCACCCAAATGCGGTGTATAGCATTAAGCTTGGGAACCGTGCGTTACCGGAACGTATCCTTGAAGCGGTATGGGGATTCTTCTCTGCTTATGCACTGGTCTTTATCGTCAGTATGCTCGCCATCATCGCGACTGGCGTGGATGACTTCTCGGCCTTTGCTTCCGTCGCAGCAACATTAAATAACCTTGGCCCAGGGTTGGGTGTTGTGGCAGACAACTTTGCCAGCATGAACCCAGTGGCAAAATGGATACTGATTGCCAACATGCTGTTTGGTCGTCTTGAAGTGTTTACCTTACTCGTACTGTTCACGCCAACTTTCTGGCGAGAGTAACCGGAGCCTGCAGTGAGAACTTTGATTCTGTTTTCGACCCGTGATGGTCAAACTCGCGAGATTGCTTCTTATATAGCATCTGAGCTGAAAGAGCTGGGCGTAGAGAGCGATGTGGTTAATCTGCATCGCACCAAAGATATTGCCTGGGATAACTATGAGCGCGTCGTTATTGGCGCGTCTATTCGGTACGGACACTTTCATTCATCAGTTGCGGCGTTTGTGAAGAAGCATCAGCAAGCGCTGAACAACATCCCAAGCGCTTTCTTTTCCGTAAACCTGGTTGCACGCAAACCAGAAAAGCGTTCACCCCAAACCAACTCTTATACGCGTAAGTTCTTGCTGACCTCGCCGTGGCAACCAAAACACTGTGCAGTGTTTGCTGGTGCCCTGCGTTACCCGCGTTATAGCTGGTACGATCGCATGATGATTCGTTTGATTATGAAGATGACAGGCGGTGAAACGGATATTAGCAAAGAAGTTGTTTATACAGATTGGCCTCAGGTGGCGCGTTTCGCCCGCGAGATAGCTCGCTTAAACATCAAATAGTGTCCAAAACACCCGTTTTGATGAAAAAAGATGCGCTCAATCATTTATTTGCAATAAACACTTGTCAGCTTCCAGAAAATCCCTATACTGCGCCTCCACTGACACGGCACAACGGCTTACAAACCGGCTTGTCAGCCAGATGAAAAGCGAAAATAAACGCTTGACTCTGAAAGAGGAAAGCG
>Ga0105251_10000756_pt1 | contig 29516 bp, 29 predicted proteins | sample KBSS64metaG_FD_80424 | JGI IMG/M metagenome (GOLD analysis project Ga0105251, IMG submission 80424) | Switchgrass rhizosphere microbial communities from Kellogg Biological Station, Michigan, USA - KBS S6-4 metaG | ecosystem: Host-associated > Plants > Roots > Rhizosphere > Soil | place...
TCTGAAACAGCACCTGGCTTTTCGGCGTCTCGCCGAGGCGAAGCCGATGGCCCCCACCGCGCCCAATGAAACCGCTGGTTTCCGTGCGCGCCGCTTCCGGCGAGCGCGCAGCGCGAGGCGGGAAGTATGACTGCCTTGTCACGAACGCGGAGTGCGCGAGAACACGGATTCCAGATGCACCACTGCGCCCTCCAAGCCAGGGGACCCGCTTCAAAGCTGGCGGTGTGAGCCGCTTTCTTTGCCTACTTTCTTTGCGGCGGCAAAGAAAGTAGGTGCCGCCCCGCACAGGGGCGACGCTAATAGACCACTAAGCCAGCAAGGAAAGGCCACCAGCAAGGAAAGGCCACCAAACCCAAAAGCCCACGGCAACCAAAAATCCCATTATCTGAATCCAGCACTCACATATTGGAGCTTTCTCAAAAACCGCCCTACAATCCACCCCAAGACGCACCGCAGGTCAGAAAAGCCGCACCGCAGGTCAGAAAAAACCACGAACCTGACCGCAGGAAACAGCGACAGCAAAAGAAAACTGGAGACAAAGCCAAACCATGCCTAAGACTCAAAGGCAGCACCCCCGCGCCCGCCGCACGGCGAGCACAGAAGGCCGTCTCTCCGGCCCCGCGCTGTAAGCGCAAAAAACCACCGAAAAGCGAATCGCCATGAACAAAGCGATGCCCACTCACGCCGCGAGCGCGTCCGAAGCCGATCTGGCTCCGCAAGCCGACCACGCGAGCAGCGCCGCGCCGCAGCCGCAATCACGGCCGCAGCCGACCGCCGCCGCGCCGCAGCCGCAATCACGGCCGCAGCCGACCGCCGCCGCGCCGCAGCCGCAATCACAGCCGCAGCCGACCGCCGCCGCGAAAGCCCCGCGCTCCGTCGCGCAACCGGCCGTCGTCAACGAAATCGGGCTGCCCAGCACGCTGCTGGACATCACCCCGCAGCAAGCCGGCACCCAAACGCTCCTGCGCGGCTTGGCGATTCTGGAAGCGGCCGCCGCCGGCGTGCGCGATCTGCGCACCTTCGGCGCCGCGCTCGGCACGACCCGCAGCACCACGCATCGGCTGGTGAGCAGCCTCGTGCAGGCGCGCTATCTGCGGCAGGTGCAAGGCGGGTATCTGCTCGGCCCGAAGCTGATCGAACTCGGCACCATTGCGCTCGAACAGATGCCGCTCACCGCGGTCGCGCGACCGCATCTCGAATCGCTCGCGGAGCAGACGCTCGACACGATTCACCTCGGCGTGCGCGATGGCGACGACGTCCTGTACATCGACAAGATTCCCGGCACCCGTGGTCTGGAAATGCGCTCGCGCGTCGGTCACCGCATGCCGCTCGCGTCGACGGGAATCGGCAAGGCGATGATGCTCGACCTCGGGCCGGAACTCTGGCAGTCGCTGTTCGAGGCATCGCGGCGCGCGCTCGCCGGCGTCAGCTTCAAGCCGGACAACCGGCCCGACGCGCAGACCTTCATGCAGCGCATGACCAACTACGCGGCCGGCGGCTACACCTTCGACCTCGAGGAAAACGAGGCGTCGATCCGCTGCGTGGCGGCGCCCGTGCGCGATGCGTCGGGCGCGGTGGTGGCGGCGCTGTCGGTGGCGAGCACGATTCCATATATGTCGCTCGAACGCATGGACGAGCTGATTCCGGTCGTGCAGCGCGAAGCGCGCGCGATCTCGGAGGAACTCGGTTGGCGCGCACCTCAACCGGCAACCCGCAGGATCAAACGATGAAGCAAGCGGGTTCTCCCACGCCGGCAGCCAACCACGTCGCGGCAGGCGCCGCCGAGGCCAACCTCAACGCCGAGCGCGCCGCCCTGATCGCGCTCGACTGGGGCACGACCTCGCTGCGCGCGTATCTGTTCGACGCGGCGGGCAAGGTGCTGGCGACGCGCGCGTCGACGGCCGGCATCATGAATCTGCCGCGCAGCGCCGAGCAAGGCGGCTTCGACGCGGCATTCGACGACACCTGCGGCCCTTGGCTCGAACACGCATCGGCGCTGCCGGTGATTGCGGCGGGCATGGTCGGCAGCGCGCAAGGCTGGATGGAAGCGCCCTATGTCGATGCGCCGGCGAGCGCCGACGCGCTGGTGGCCGGCATCGTCCGCGTGAAGGCGGCGTGCGGCGCGACGCTGCATATCGTGCCGGGCGTCCTGCAACGCGGCGAGCTGCCCAACGTGATGCGCGGCGAGGAAACGCAGATCTTCGGCGCGCTCGGCGACGACGGCGATGACGGTGATTCCGCCGGGACCCGCAGGCGTGCGCTGATCGGCCTGCCCGGCACGCACGCCAAATGGGCGGTGGTGCAGGCGGGCCGCATCGAACGTTTTCAAACCTTCATGACCGGCGAAGTGTTCGCGGCATTGCGCGAGCACACGATCCTCGGCCGCACGATGGTCACGCCGGACCGTCCGGATACCGAGGCATTCCTGCACGGCGTGAGCATCGCCCGCGAAAAAGGTCAGGCAGGCGTGCTCGCGACGATCTTCAGCGCCCGCACGCTCGGTCTCACCGGACAACTGACGCGCGAGCAGCAGCCCGACTATCTGTCGGGGTTGCTGATCGGGCACGAGCTGGCCGGCCTCGAGGCCGTGCTCAGGCAACAGCAAAACTCGCTCGCCGGGGAGAGCCTGCGTCTGATCGGCAATGAGGCGCTGTGCGAGCGCTACCGGCTCGCGCTGGCGCTCTACGGCTGCACGCAGGCGGAACTGGTGAAGCACGCCACCGAGCGCGGCCTGTGGCGCGTCGCCTCGCAGGCGGGGCTCGTCAATCCGGCGCCTCAGGCGGCGCGAGCCGGATAACCGGCAGCGCCGCCGTCCACGAAACAAGGAACCGACATGCAACCTCACATCAATCTGCCCGCTCCCTACATGCCGCACGCGGGTCTGATCGCGGCGTTCGAGGTGTGTCCGCTGATCGCGATCATGCGCGGCGTGACGCCCGCCGATGCGGCCGACCACGGCCAGGCGCTGTACGAGGCGGGCTTTCGCATCGTCGAGGTGCCGTTGAATTCGCCGCAGCCGTTCGACAGCATCGCCGCGATCCGCAAGGCGTTGCCGGCCGACGCGATCGTCGGCGCGGGCACGGTGCTGCATCCGAGTTTCGTCAACGACGTGAAGTCGGCGGGCGGCGAACTGATCGTCATGCCGCACAGCGATCCCGATGTGGTCATCGCCGCGAAGGCGCAAGGTCTCGCATGCGCGCCGGGCGTGGCGACGCCGAACGAAGCCTTCATCGCGCTGAAGAACGGCGCGGACGTGCTGAAGATGTTCCCCGCCGAACAGCTCGGCTGCCAGGTGGTGAAGGCCTGGCGCGCGGTGATCGCGGCGCAGGTGCCGCTGGTGCCGGTCGGCGGCATCACGCCGGACAACATGGGACCGTTTCTCAGCGCGGGCGCGAACGGCTTCGGCCTCGGCTCGGCGCTGTACAAGCCGGGTCAGAGCGCGGCCGTGACCGCTTCGCACGCGAAGGCGTTCATCAACGGTTTGCGCATCGCCCGCGCAGGCGCGAAGAAATGAATCGGCTCGCCGGAAAAGTCGCGTTGATCACGGGCGCCGGGCGCGGCATCGGCGCGGCGATCGCGCTCGCCTTCGCGCGCGAGGGCGCGGCGGTCGTGCTGGCGGAACTGAACCTCGAAACCGCGCGGCAGACGGCGCAGCGGATCGAGTCGGAAACCGGCGCGCGCGTGCTGGCGGTCGAGACCGACGTCACGCAGGCGGCTTCGGTGCGGCAGGCGGTGAGCGAGGCCGAACAGGCGTTCGGCGCGCCCGACGTGCTGGTGAACAACGCCGGCATCAACGTGTTCTGCGACCCGCTGACCATGACGGACGACGACTGGCGCCGCTGCTTCGCGGTCGACCTCGACGGCGTCTGGAACGGTTGCCGCGCGGTGTTGCCGGGCATGGTGGAGCGCGGCTCGGGCAGCATCGTGAACATCGCGTCGACGCATGCGTTCAAGATCATCCCCGGCTGTTTTCCGTATCCGGTGGCGAAGCACGGTGTGATCGGTCTGACGCGCGCGCTGGGTATCGAGTACGCGCCGCGCAACGTGCGCGTCAACGCGATCGCGCCGGGCTACATCGAAACGCAACTGACGCACGACTGGTGGAACGAACAAGCCGATCCGGCCGCGGCGCAACAGGCGACGCTCGCGCTGCAGCCGATGAAACGCATCGGCCGCCCGGAAGAAGTCGCGATGACGGCGGTGTTTCTCGCCTCCGACGAAGCGCCGTTCATCAACGCAACATGCATCACCGTGGATGGCGGCCGCTCGGCGCTGTATCACGACTGAACGCGGCGGTGGCCGCACGCAACTGAAAGCGAAGCAGCAGCAAAACGGGCAGTAAAAAACGGGCAGTAAAACAAGCAGCAAAGTTTCACCGGACGACGCGCTGGCCGCGTGTGTCACAACCGGTACAAGAAGACGCGGCCGATACCTTCTCGTTATCAATTAGTCAGGAGACACGCATCATGAAACGTAGAATTTTCCTCACGCTGGCAGCGGCGGCGGCGGGTGTGCTGTTCAACGCAACGGCCGCGCAAGCCGCCGATCCGGTGAAGATCGGCTTCCTCGTGAAGCAGCCGGAAGAGCCGTGGTTCCAGGACGAGTGGAAGTTCGCCGAAATCGCCGCCAAGGAAAAGGGCTTCACGCTGGTGAAGATCGGCGCGCCCTCGGGCGAGAAGGTGATGAGCGCGATCGACAACCTGTCGGCGCAGAAGGCGCAAGGTTTCGTGATCTGCACGCCGGACGTCAAGCTCGGACCGGGCATCGTCGCGAAGGCGAAGGCTCATAACCTGAAGATGATCACGGTGGACGATCGTCTGGTGGACGGCGCGGGCAAGCCGATCGCCTCGGTGCCGCACATGGGCATCTCCGCGTACAACATCGGCAAGCAGGTCGGCGACGGCCTCGCCGCGGAAATCAAGAAGCGCGGCTGGGACATGAAGGACGTCGGCGCGATCGACGTCACCTACGAACAACTGCCGACCGCGCATGACCGCACCAGCGGCGCGACCGATGCGCTGGTCGCCGCCGGCTTCCCGAAGGCCAACGTGATCGCCGCGCCGCAAGCGAAGACCGACACGGAAAACGCCTTCAACGCGGCCAACATCGCGCTGACCAAGAACCCGCAGTTCAAGCACTGGGTCGCTTACGCGCTGAACGACGAAGGCGTGCTCGGCGCGGTGCGCGCAGCGGAAGGCCGCGGCTTCAAGGCGGACAACATGATCGGTATCGGCATCGGCGGTTCGGACTCGGCCTTGAACGAATTCAAGAAGCCGTCGCCGACGGGCTTCTTCGGCACGGTCATCATCAGCCCGAAGCGCCACGGCGAGGAAACCTCCACGCTGATGTACGACTGGATCACGCAGGGCAAGGCGCCGCCGGCCCTGACGCTCACGACCGGCATGCTGGCCACGCGTGAGAATGTCGGCGACGTGCGCGAGAAGATGGGCCTCGCGTCGAAGTAAGCGGTTCGACGCGCGGAGAAACGAACTGCCGGTGCGCCCTTGTTCATGAAGTGCATTAAAGCGCGCACCGGCGGCGGCAACAAGCGATGAAGCGTTGAGGCAAACCGTGCGTTGAAGCATCCACGAGGCGCTTCAACGCCCGGTCACACGAATGGGATCTGAGTAGCGCTCAAGCGCCAGGTCAGGTCGGCATACAACTGTATGGGATAGAGGTAAGCGCTGAAGCGCTAGCTCCTGTCGACATACAACTGCATGGGACGGGAGTAAGCGCTAAAGCGCTAACTCCTGTCGACATAGGAGGCGAAGTGTCAGCGACGCTACGTTTTGACAATATCGGCAAGGTCTTTCCAGGCGTGCGCGCGCTCGACGGTGTGTCCTTCGACGTCAACGTCGGCCAGGTGCACGGCCTGATGGGCGAAAACGGCGCGGGGAAGTCGACCCTGCTGAAGATTCTCGGCGGTGAATATCAGCCCGATTCGGGCCGCGTGCTGATCGACGGCAACGAGGTGCGCTTCACGAGCGCGGCTTCGTCGATCGCGGCGGGCATCGCGGTGATTCACCAGGAACTGCAATACGTGCCCGACATGACGGTCGCGGAAAATCTGCTGCTCGGCCAATTGCCGAACTCGCTCGGCTGGGTCAACAAGCGCGAGGCGAAGCGCTTCGTGCTGGAACGGCTCGAAGCGATGGGCGTGGCGCTCGATCCGAGCGCGAAGCTGCGCAAGCTCTCGATCGCGCAGCGTCAGATGGTCGAAATCTGCAAGGCGCTGCTGCGCAACGCACGCGTGATCGCGCTGGACGAGCCGACCAGTTCGCTGTCGCATCGCGAGACCGAGGTGCTGTTCAAGCTGGTGCGCGATCTGCGCGCCGACAACCGCGCGATGATCTACATCTCGCACCGCATGGACGAGATCTACGAACTGTGCGACGCCTGCACGATCTTTCGCGACGGCCGCAAGGTCGCCTCGCATCCGACGCTCGAAGGCGTATCGCGCGACACCATCGTCAGCGAGATGGTGGGGCGCGAAATCTCGGACATCTATAACTACTCGGAGCGGCCGCTCGGCGAAGTGCGCTTCGCCGCCAAGGGCATCGAAGGCCATGCGCTCGCGCAGCCGGCCAGCTTCGAGGTGCGGCGCGGCGAGATCGTCGGCTTCTTCGGGCTGGTGGGCGCGGGCCGCAGCGAACTGATGCACCTCGTGTACGGCGCGGATCACAAGAAGGGCGGCGAACTCGTGCTGGACGGCAAGCCGATCAAGGTGCGCAGCGCGGGCGAAGCGATCCGGCACGGCATCGTGCTGTGCCCGGAGGATCGCAAGGAAGAGGGCATCGTCGCGATGGCGACCGTGTCGGAGAACATCAACATCAGTTGCCGCCGGCACTATCTGCGCGCGGGGATGTTCCTCGATCGCAACAAGGAAGCGGAAACCGCCGACCGTTTCATCAAGCTGCTGAAGATCAAGACGCCGAGCCGTCGCCAGAAGATTCGCTTTCTGTCGGGCGGCAATCAGCAGAAGGCGATTCTGTCGCGCTGGCTCGCCGAGCCGGACCTGAAAGTCGTGATTCTCGACGAACCGACGCGCGGCATCGACGTCGGCGCGAAGCACGAAATCTACAACGTGATCTATCAGCTCGCCGAACGCGGCTGCGCGATCGTGATGATCTCGTCGGAATTGCCGGAAGTGCTCGGCGTGTCCGACCGCATCGTCGTGATGCGCCAGGGCCGGATTTCCGGCGAACTGTCGCGCAAGGATGCAACGGAACAATCGGTGTTGAGCCTCGCCTTGCCGCAAAGCTCGACCGCGCTGCCAGGCACGGCGAATGCCGTGAGCCAGGCGGCCTGAACCTTATTTGGACGAAAGTCCGGCAACCCGTGGGGAACGGGAGGAGTATTCAAAATGCAAGCCAGAGAAAACCTCGCGCAACAGGCCGCCAAAAGCGCCGCCGAAGCGCTGATTCCGCAGCCCAACGATCGTGCGAAATGGTGGCAGCAAATCACCGAGTACAGCCTGATCGTGATCTTCATCGTGATGTTCGTCACGATGTCGCTGACCGTCGATCACTTCTTCTCGATCGACAACATGCTCGGCCTCGCGCTGTCAATCTCGCAGATCGGCATGGTCGCGTGCACGATGATGTTCTGTCTCGCGTCGCGCGATTTCGATTTGTCCGTCGGTTCGACGGTCGCGTTTGCCGGCGTGCTGTGCGCGATGGTGCTGAACGCCACCGGTAATACGTTCATCGCGATCGTCGCGGCGGTGTTCGCCGGAGCGGTGATCGGCTTCGTGAACGGCGCGGTGATCGCGTATCTGCGCGTCAACGCGCTGATCACCACGCTCGCGACGATGGAAATCGTCCGCGGTCTCGGCTTTATCGTGTCGCACGGGCAGGCGGTCGGCGTGTCGTCGGATACGTTCATCGAGCTGGGCGGCCTGAGCTTCTTCGGCGTGTCGCTGCCGATCTGGGTCACGCTGATGTGCTTCATCGTATTCGGGGTGATGCTCAACCAGACCGTGTACGGCCGCAATACGCTCGCGATCGGCGGCAATCCCGAAGCGTCGCGTCTCGCCGGCATCAACGTCGAACGCACGCGCGTTTATATCTTCCTGATTCAAGGCGCGGTGACGGCGCTGGCGGGTGTGATCCTCGCTTCGCGGATCACGTCGGGTCAGCCGAACGCGGCGCAAGGCTTCGAGCTGAACGTGATTTCGGCGTGCGTGCTGGGCGGCGTCTCGCTGCTCGGCGGCCGCGCGACGATTTCCGGCGTCGTGATCGGCGTGCTGATCATGGGCACGGTCGAGAACGTGATGAACCTGCTGAACATCGACGCGTTCTACCAGTACCTCGTGCGCGGCGCGATCCTGCTCGCCGCCGTGCTGCTCGACCAGTTGAAGAACCGCGGATCGCGCGACTAAACTCGCGATCAATGCTGCGACTCACCACTTTGTTTTAAAAGGAATCGAACGATGTCGTCTCCGGCCAATGCAAACGCCCGCCTCGCGGGGAACGTGTTCGCGCGCTACCCGAGTCTCGTCGACCGCACGGTGTTGATCACGGGCGGCGCGACCGGTATCGGCGCATCGTTCGTCGAGCATTTCGCGGCGCAAGGCGCGCGCGTCGCGTTCTTCGATATCGATGCGCAAGCGGGCGAAGCGCTCGCCGACGAACTCGGCGATTCGAAGCACAAGCCGCTGTTCCTGCCGTGCGATCTGACCGACATCGACGCGCTGCAAAAAGCGATCGCCGACGTCAGGGCCGCGCTCGGCCCGATTCAGGTGCTGGTGAACAACGCCGCGAACGACAAGCGTCACACGATCGGCGAAGTCACCGCCGCTTCGTTCGACGCGGGCATCGCGGTGAATATCCGCCACCAGTTCTTCGCGGCCCAGGCGGTGATGGAGGACATGAAAGCGGCCAACAGCGGCTCGATCATCAATCTCGGCTCGATTAGCTGGATGCTGAAGAACGGCGGCTATCCGGTGTACGTGATTTCGAAATCGGCGGTGCAGGGTTTGACGCGCGGTCTCGCGCGCGACCTCGGGCATTTCAATATTCGCGTGAATACGCTGGTGCCGGGCTGGGTGATGACGGAGAAGCAGAAGCGCCTGTGGCTCGACGACGCGGGCCGCCGCTCGATCAAGGAAGGGCAGTGCATCGACGCCGAGCTGGACCCCGCTGACCTCGCGCGCATGGCGCTGTTCCTCGCGGCGGACGACAGCAAGATGATCACCGCGCAGGACATCGTGGTGGACGGAGGCTGGGCGTGAGTGCGGGATCGCGTACCCCGCATCGCGCGGCGCTGCTGCTCGATACGAAATGCACGCTCGGCGAGGGCGCGACGTGGTGTGCGCAAACCGGCCGCTTCTACTGGGTCGACATCGAAGGCGCGCGCCTGTGGCGCCACGATCCGAGCGACGGCCGCACGACGTTCTGGCGCATGCCCGAGCGCCTTGGCACTTTCGCGTTGTGCGCCGATCCGCATTACCTGTTGCTAGGTCTCGCCACGCATCTGGCGTTCCTCGACCTGGCCACCGGCGAGACGCAGCGTATCGTCGACGTCGAACCCGGCCTGAACACGCGCGTCAACGACGGCCGCTGCGATCGCCAGGGGCGCTTCGTGTTCGGCACGAAAGACGAAGGCTCGCCGTTGCAAGCGATCGGCGGTTTCTACCGGCTGAATCGCGATCTCTCGCTGGAGCGTCTGCCGCTGCCTGCGCCGGCGATCTCGAACAGCATCGCGTTCAGCCCCGACGGCGCGACGATGTACTACTGCGATTCGCCGACTCGCGAAATCCGCGCCTGCGACTATCGCGCGGACGGCGGCATCGCCAACGACCGCCTCTTCGCGACGCTGACGGACGCCACCGGCGAGCCCGACGGCTCGACCGTCGATCGCGACGGCGGCTTGTGGAACGCGCAGTGGGGCGGCGGGCGCGTCGTGCGTTATGGCGCGGACGGCGTGGAAACGGAACGCGTCGACGTGCCGACCACGCAGCCGAGCTGCGTCGCGTTCGGCGGCCCGCAACTGGGCACGCTCTACATCACGAGCGCGCGCATCGGGCTGGACGCGGCGGCGCTCGCGGGCGACGCTCGCGCGGGCGGCGTGTTCATCGCCACGCCCGCGCATCGGGGATTGCCAGAGCCGGTGTTCCAGGGCGCGCCCGCATAGCGCAGAATGACGCTGCCTCATTCGCGGGGCGGCGGCGCGGCGTGTCGATGCAGTGAATTTGAAAGCCAATCAGAAGTTGACGTCGCAAATCCGATGGCAGCACATCGGCAGCAAATCGGCAGCATGCAGTTCGGACCCAGAGGCGACCGGTGTAAAAAATCGCCCACAGCATCCGTCAGCAATGACGGCCACGTCCCACGCCTCTCGATGGAGCCAGATATGACTGTTGCGAATCTTGTTTCCTCTTCGTCCCAGAGCCGGCGCTCGCGACTCGCCGCCGCCGCCAACCCGGTGCTGGCGGGCCCCAGCACGTCGGCGGTGGCGGTCGGCGAAACCAGCGGCGGCGAACTCGCGTGCATCACGCTCGCCAACGCGCAGTTGCGTCTCGACGTCGCGCCGACGCTCGGCGGCGGCATCACGCGTTTCGACTGGCGCGACGACGGCGCGCTTACGCCGATTTTTCGTCGCTGCCGCCACCTCACCGCGGATACGCAGCCGAATGAACTGGCTTGCTATCCGCTGCTGCCGTATTCGAACCGGATCGGCGGCGGGCGCTTCACGGTCGCGGGACGGCGTGTCGAGGTGCCGCGCAATCGCGCCGACGAACCGTTGCCGATTCATGGCGACGGCTGGCAATCCGCCTGGCAGGTGGCCGAGTCGGACCGCGAGAACGTGCGTCTGACGCTCGATCGCCACGACGGCAAGCCCTACGCGTTTCGCGCGACGCAAAGCTATACGCTGGACGGCCCCACGCTCGTCATCACGCTCGAAGTCGAGAACGCGGGCCGTGAGGCGCTGCCGTTCGGACTCGGCGTGCATCCCTTCTTCGTGCGCGACGCCGCTACCGAACTATCGGCCGCAGCCGGCGGTCTCTGGCTTTCCGGTGACGACTGGCTGCCCGTGCGCCACGTGCCGGCGCCGCCCGCGTGGCAATTCGGCGTGGCGTATCCGCTGCCGGACACCATCGTCAATCACGCGTTTACCGGCTGGAGCGGACAGGCGGCGGTGGTGTGGCCCAAGCGCCGCCTGTCGCTGAACATCGCAGCCGACACCGACTATTACGTGCTGTACACGCCGCGCGGTGAGGATTTCTTCTGTTTCGAACCGGTGGATCATCCGATCAACGCGATGAACCTGGCCGGCGGCGCGTGCGAAAACGGCATGACGTTGCTGGGACGCGGCGAGCGCTTGACGCGCACGTTTCGCTTCACGGTCGAACGCACGGGTTTGCGCTCGATGCCGGGCGCGCGCGGGTCGCGGCGGCGGCAGTAGGGCGGAGCGGGGCGAGAGGGGCGCGCGAGGAGCATTGGCATGGTGCAGGCGTGGACCGGCCGCTGGCGCCCAACACGCCCGAGCGCGGTCCGCCGCGCGGGACGGGTAAAATACGCGCCTCTTTCCGCAATCGGCTCGCCGCGAGACCCCCCATGTCCAATTTCATCCAGACACTCAACGACGCCTGGCAGCGCACACAGTCGCTGCTGTGCGTCGGCCTCGATCCCGAGCCCAGCAAATTTCCGGGCGCGCTCGCGGGCCGTTCCGACGCGATCTTCGATTTCTGCCGCACCATCGTCGACGCCACCGCGCCGTATGCATCGTCGTTCAAACCGCAGATCGCCTACTTCGCGGCGCATCGCGCGGAAGACCAGCTCGAACAGCTCGTCGCCCACATTCATGCGAAGCATCCGGGCTTGCCGGTGATTCTGGACGCGAAGCGCGGCGACATCGGCAGCACCGCCGAACAGTACGCGCGCGAGGCGTTCGAGCGCTATCAGGCGGACGCGGTGACGGTGAATCCGTACATGGGTTTCGATTCGATCGAGCCGTATCTGGCGCACGAAGGCAAGGGCGTGATCGTGTTGTGCCGCACCTCGAACGCGGGCGGCTCGGATCTGCAATTCCTGGAGACGGGCGGCCGTCCGCTGTATCAGGTCGTCGCGCAACTGGCGGCGGATAAGTGGAACGCGAGCGGCCAGCTGGGTCTGGTGGTCGGCGCGACTTTCCCGAAGGAAATCGAAGTGGTGCGGGGGATCGTCGGCGACATGCCGCTGCTGATTCCGGGCATCGGCGCGCAAGGCGGCGACGTCGAGGCAACGGTGAATGCCGGGCGCACCGCGAACGGCACGGGCATGCTGATCAACTCGTCGCGCGCGATCATTTACGCCGGCAAGGACGACGATTTCGCCGACGCCGCGGCGAACGCCGCGAAGCAAACGCGGGACCGGATCAATGCGTTTCGGTGATGGACGGCGGTCGTTGATTACAAGCGTGTCTTGAGGGAATCGGGCGCGACCGGTTTGCGAATCGGGTGCGCCCGAGCCCGATTCAACGCTACTCGGTGCGACCCGGCCCGAGCCGCTCGATCAACGCCGCATGCCGCGGATACCGCGCCTTCAACGCGCCGACATCCGCCAGTTCGAACTCGCTGAATTCAAATCCCGGCGCCACGGTGCAGCCCACCAGCGCAAACGTTGACGGATCGGCGCATTCCGCGGCAAACCACAAACCCGCCGGCACCACGGCCTGAAACACGGCATCGGCATGCGTCAGCGCATTGCCCAGGCGGTGCGTCACCAGCGCGCCCGCTTCATCGAGCACATGAACGAGCAAGGGCTCGCCGGCATGGAAATGCCAGAGCTCGTCGGACTTGATCCGATGCCACGCCGAATGCGCGCCGTCGCACAGCAGGTAATAGATCGCGGTGGACGCCGAGCGGGTTTGCGCTGAACCGTCGGTGCGCGCTACGCGTTCCGCCGACCGATACGTCTCGCTGAAAAACCCGCCTTCAGGATGCGGCTTCAGATCGAAGCGGCGAATCAATGCGTCCTTGGCTGCGAGGGAATCGGTCATCGGTTTCGGCATTCCAGCGACGTTTAATGTTCGCGTTCGTCGAGCAAGGCGAGCATGCCGCGCAGCGAATGCGCGGCGGCCTGCACGCGGATCTGTTCGCGATCGCCCTTGAAGATTTTCGTTTCCACCGACGTATGCAGCCGGTTGCTCCAGCCGAACGACACCATGCCGACCGGCTTGGCCGCGGTGCCGCCGCCGGGGCCGGCGACGCCGGTGATCGACAGCGACACCTGCGCGCGGCTGTTGCGCAGCGCGCCCTCGGCCATCGCGCGCGCGACCTGTTCGCTGACCGCGCCGTGCTTGTCGATGAGATCGAGCGGCACGCCGATCATCTCGCACTTCGCCTGATTCGAATACGTGACGAAGCCACGTTCGAACCAGCCGCTGCTGCCGGAAATATCGGTAATCGCGGTCGCCACCATGCCGCCGGTGCAGGATTCGGCGGTGACGAGCAGCAGGCGCTCATCGCGCAGGCGGTTGCTCACGCGAATCGCGAGCTGATGAACCACGGAATCGGTAGGCATGGCGTCGTCAATCCGAAAAACAGGGGCGGCGGTTGGAATCCCGGCGGCACAGCGGCGCTGCCGGGCGGCGCGGTTAAACCGACATGCGCCAGAGCGCAATCACGAGCAGCGTGAAAAACGCGGCGACCAGGTCGTCGAACATGATGCCAAAACCACCCTTCAGACGGCGATCGAAATAACTGATCGGCGGCGGTTTCACCATGTCGAAGAAGCGGAACACGATGAAGGCCCAGAACTGGCCGGTCAGCGTGACGGGCGTGACCATCAGCAGCACCAGCCAGAACGCGACGATTTCGTCCCACACGACGGGCGACGGATCGTCAGTGCCGAGCTTCCTCGCGGTAAACCCGCAAATCGCGATGCCGAAGATAAAGCCGGCGGCGATCAGCACGCCCCACTCGATCACGGTCAGATAGCGGCTCAATACCGCGAACGAGGCCCAGGCGAACAGCGTGCCGACCGTTCCCGGCGCGACGGGTGACAAGCCGCTGCCGAAACCGAGCGACAGAACGTGCAGCGGATGCGACAGCATGAAACGCGCGGTGGCGCGGCGCGGCTGCGGGCGGGGCGCTTTGGGCGGCTCGTTGCCGATGAGATCGTCGGCGGGGCCGAGCGGTTGATCAGTCTGCATGAAAGTGGTCGAAGCCTTGCAACGTCAGAGTGAGCGGCGCGCCGGCGGCATCGCGCCAGTCGATCGCGGGGCGGTCGGCCGCCGTTTGAAGAGCGCTTATTGTACCGATGCGCGTGACCGGCACGCCCGCCTCGCGGCCGGCTGCTTCCACCGAGGCGCGCGCGGCGGGCGGCGCGGTGAAGCACAGTTCGTAATCGTCGCCGCCCGCGAGCGTGCAGCGCCGCTGGACCTCGGGCGACAGACGGCGCAGCGCGGCGGAACGCGGCACGGCGTCGGCGTCGACGGTGGCGCGCAGGTTCGAGCGTTCGAGGATGTGCAGCAGATCGCCGGCGAGTCCATCCGACAGATCGAGCGCCGCGTGCGCGATGCCGCGTAGCGCGAGACCGAGCGCGACGCGCGGCTCCGGGCGTTCGAGCGCATGGCGAAACCTCGCGGCGTCGTCGGCGTCCGCGGACCATTCGCCGCGCTGCACGCCGAGCCCGGCGCGCGCGTCGCCGAGCGTGCCGGAAATCCAGATGTCGTCGCCCGGCCGCGCGGCGTCGCGGCGCAGCGCCATGCGCGGCGGCACGCTGCCGAACACGGTGATGCACAGGTTCAACGGGCCGCCGGTGGTGTCGCCGCCGATCAACGCGCAGCCGTGGCGTTCGGCCAGCGCGAAGAGGCCCTCGCTGAAGGCGGCGAGCCAGGCTTCGTCCGCTTTCGGCAGGGAGAACGCCAGCGTGAACGCCTGCGGCTGCGCGCCCATCGCGGCGAGGTCCGACAGGTTCACCGCGAGCGCCTTGTGACCCAGCGCCTCGGGATCGATATCGGGAAAGAAGTGGCGGCCTTCCACCAGCATGTCCGTGGATATCGCCAGCACCTCGCCGGCGCGGGGCGCGAGCAGTGCGCAGTCGTCGCCGATGCCGAGCGTGTCCGCCGCGGCGTCGGACGGTTGGGCCGCGGCGCGGCGCGCGAAGAAACGGTCGATCAGCGAGAACTCGGAGAGCATGGGTGGCGATGGGTGAAGGATAGGGGCCGCGAAAGTGTCACGACAAGGCTGCGAGAGCCGCCGCGCGACGCGCATTCGACGAAGATGCCACGGTTCGGCACTCGGCGCGCGGGTGGTTCGAGCGCGGTTTGCGCCTGGCCCGAAGCACGCCGGGCTGGTCTTTCGCTACGTTTCAGTCGCGGCAGTTGTACCCGTATTGAAGGGATACAGCGGGCGATTGGGGCTACAATGCCGTCGAACATCTATTCTAATCTGCCCTTCGAAGCCCGCCTTATGTCGACTCCCGTCAATAGCAAACTCCGCGAAGCCGCCCTCGATTACCACGAGTTTCCCACCCCCGGGAAGATCGCGATCGCACCCACCAAGCAGATGATCAACCAGCGCGACCTCGCGCTGGCGTACTCGCCGGGCGTTGCGTTCGCGTGCGAGGAGATCGTCGAAAATCCGCTGAACGCCGCGCGCTTCACCGCGCGCAGCAATCTGGTCGGCGTCGTCACGAACGGCACCGCGGTGCTGGGTCTCGGCAACATCGGGCCGCTCGCGTCGAAGCCGGTCATGGAAGGCAAGGCTGTGCTGTTCAAGAAGTTCGCCGGCATCGACGTGTTCGATATCGAGCTGAACGAATCCGATCCGCATAAGCTGGTCGACGTGATCGCGGCGCTGGAGCCGACCTTCGGCGGCATCAACCTCGAGGACATCAAGGCGCCGGACTGCTTCATCGTCGAACGCGAATGCCGCAAGCGCATGAAGATTCCGGTTTTCCACGACGACCAGCACGGCACGGCGATCGTCGTCGCGGCGGCCATCACCAACGGTTTGAAGGTGGTCGGCAAGGACATCAAGGAAGTCAAGCTGGTGTCGTCGGGCGCGGGCGCGGCGGCGCTGGCCTGCCTGGATCTGCTGGTCGACATCGGCCTGCCGCTCGAAAACATTACCGTCACGGACCTGGCCGGCGTGGTCTACAAGGGCCGCGTCGAACTGATGGACCCGGACAAGGAACGTTTCGCCCGCGAAACCGCGGCGCGCACGCTTGCCGAGGCGATCGGCGGCGCGGACGTTTTCCTGGGTCTTTCGGCCGGCGGCGTGCTCAAGCAGGAGATGGTCAAGCAGATGGCGGACAAGCCGCTGATTCTGGCGCTGGCCAACCCGACACCGGAAATCCTCCCGGAGCTGGCGCTGGAAGTGCGCCCGGACGCCGTGCTGTGCACGGGCCGCACCGACTACCCGAACCAGGTGAACAACGTGCTGGTGTTCCCGTTCCTGTTCCGCGGCGCGCTGGACGCGGGCGCGACGACGGTGACGCGTGAAATGGAAATCGCGGCGGTGAATGCGATCGCCGAACTGGCGCGCCAGGAGCAGAGCGATATCGTCGCGACGGCTTACGGCATTCAGGATCTGTCGTTCGGGCCGGAATATCTGATTCCGAAGCCGTTCGACCCGCGCCTGATCGTCAAGGTCGCGCCGGCGGTGGCGAAGGCCGCGATGGATTCGGGCGTCGCCGAGCGTCCGATCGAGGACATGGACGCGTACGAACAGCATCTGCAGCAGTTCGTGTATCACAGCGGTACCACCATGAAGCCGATTTTCCAGCTCGCGCGCAGCGTCGAGCCGGAGAAAAAGCGCATCGTGTTCGCCGAGGGCGAGGAAGAGCGCGTGCTGCGCGCGATGCAGATCATCGTCGACGAAAAGCTGGCCAAGCCGATTCTGATCGGCCGTCCGGCGGTGATCGAGCAGCGGATCGCGCGTTACGGCCTGCGTCTGGTGGCGGGTCAGGACTATACGGTCGTGAACACCGATCATGACGAGCGTTATCGCGATTTCTGGCAGGAATACGCCAAGATGATGTCCCGCAAGGGCATCACGGCGCAGATGGCGAAGCTCGAAATGCGCCGCCGCACCACGCTGATCGGCGCGATGCTGGTGAAGAAGGGCGAAGCGGACGGCATGATCTGCGGCACGATCAGCACGACGCATCGGCATCTGCACTTCATCGACCAGGTGATCGGCAAGCGCGAGGGTTGCGCCGTCTACGCGGCGATGAATGCGCTGGTGCTGCCGAATCGGCAGATTTTCCTGGTCGATACGCACGTGAACGTCGATCCGACGCCGGAACAACTGGCCGAGATCACGATCATGGCCGCCGAGGAAGTGCGCCGTTTCGGTATCGAACCGAAGGTCGCGCTGGTGTCGCATTCGAACTTCGGTTCGAGCAATGCGCCGACCGCGCAGAAGATGCGCGACACGCTGGAGATTCTGCGGGAGCGTGCGCCCGATCTGCAGGTGGACGGCGAAATGCACGGCGACGTCGCGCTCGACGCCAATCTGCGCCGCGAAGTGCTGCCCGATTCGACGCTCGAAGGCGATGCGAACCTGCTCGTGCTGCCGAACATCGACGCAGCCAACATCTCGTACAACCTGTTGAAGACCGCCGCGGGCAATAACATCGCGATTGGTCCGATGCTGCTTGGCGCGGCCAAGCCGGTTCACGTGCTGACCGCTTCGGCCACCGTGCGCCGTATCGTCAATATGACGGCGTTGCTGGTGGCGGATGTGATCGCCGCCCGCTGATCCCTGGCGGGGCGGAATGTGTAGCGCTGATCGACTTTCTTCGGCGCCACGCAAAAAAAGGCGTGCCCGCAATGGGCACGCCTGCGGGTAAGCAGGGGATTGCCACCCAAAAGGCAAACGACACAGTCAAGCTTTCGGGACTTCGAGAGCCCAAAGTCCCCGCGACGGGAAATAGCGGCAGAGGCACGCATGCGATGTCGCAACACCATGCCATCGGTCTCTGTTTGCGCCGTCGCGCTAATATTAGCCTGATCAGGCTAAGTAATCTGTCAAAAGTCGTCAAAGCCCGTTCCGGGGCCCTTTCCCGCCTGACGAAAGATTTCGCCTGCCCGGCGAACGTTGATTCCGTTGGCTATTAGCGATACCCTTACGACTTTCATGGTCGTCAAACTCGTGATCTAACAGCGGGGAACCCCTGATACATGGCACGCAAGTGGTTGGGCATGAAAGGCGTGCTGATCGGTGCTTTGACGCTTTGCGCTTTATCCGGCACCGTGCCTGGCGCGTTTGCTCGCGACTCCACGGCACCTGGTACAAACGCTCAGGGACAGGGCGGCATCGCGGTGGCGCAATTGCCGCGCGAGGCAGTCAATACATTGAACTTGATCGACGCTGGCGGGCCTTATCCCTATGAAAAGGACGGCATCGTGTTCGGCAATCGCGAACGATTGCTGCCGGCCCATCGGCGCGGCTACTACCACGAATACACCGTTCCCACGCCTCGCTCACGTAATCGCGGGGCGCGCCGCATCGTCTGCGGAGGTCCGCTAAGGCGCACCGATAACTGCTACTACTCGGACGACCACTACACCACTTTTAATCGTATTGTTGAATGACATCGGGATGAACGGCATGAGCGACAACGTCTACGCGCACGACTCCGGAGTCGCGACGGATCTTTTCGCGGCCGGCGACGGCAATTTGTTCCAACGCGTCATGCAGATGCGTGCCGGCGATCAGGGCCGCGATAACCAGAGCGAAGCCAGCACTGTGCTTTCATCGAACGAGGAGCCCATGAGCCTTTTCAAGACCGTACGACCGAACATCGTACAGTCGATCCGCGCGTTTCGCGTGCAGGATCTCGCTGACGAGGCCAATCAACTCGGTCAGCATTTCCTGTATGCGTATTGCGCTAACGCGCAGTCCAAACAGGAAGTGCTCGAGACTATCGCCACGTCGTTCCTGTTCCCGAAGCATTTCGGCAAGAATTACGACGCGCTTTACGATTGCCTCACCGAATTGGTTCAAAAGGCGGGCGCCCAACCCGGTTTCGTGATCGTGCTCGAACAATTGCCGGTCGCGCAGAAGTTCGACAAGGAAGGCCGCGAGACGCTGCTCGACGTGTTCCGCGAAGCGGCCGAGTTCTGGGCCGAGCGCAAGGTGGCGTTCCGGGTGTTTTACTCGTTTGCCTGATCGGTCGCCCGAGCGCCGCTTGTTCCAGGAAAGGTTGCAGAAAAGAGAAAGGCCCGCTGATTCTTGGCGGGCCTTTCTCTTTTCTAGTCTGCAAGCGGGGAGGCGATGCGTTTGCCGCGCTGCTTCGTCTGACGAGTCGGGCGCATAGCGCGGCAGCTCGTCGAGATAGTACCGTGCGCGGGACGGCGTGGGCGCCGACTTACCAGCCGCCCCAGCGAGCCGCCAGCGCGGCGAGGACCGCGATGCCAGCCGTTTCGGTGCGCAACACGCGTGGCCCGAGGCCGATGACCGCGAATCCGTAGGCGGTGGCGGCCGCTTCCTCGACTGCGGAAAAACCGCCTTCCGGACCGATCAGCACGGTGACGCGTCCTTGCGGCGGCTCGGTGGGCAATGCCGAAAAGCTCATGTTGGCGCGCGGCGACAAAAGAATGCGCAATTCGCCTTCTTGCGGTGTGCGTGGCAGCGCGCCGAGCCAGGTGGCGATCTCGCGCACCGGCATGACTTCCGGCAGGCGATTGCGCCCGCACTGCTCACACGACGCGCGCACGACGCCTTCCCAATGCGCATGCCGCCGTTGCGCACGCTCGCTGGCAAGCCGCACGACGCTGCGCGTGGTGGTTAGCGGCACGAAGCAGGAGGCGCCGAGTTCGACCGCCTTTTCGATGAGCCAGTCCATCTTGTCGCCGCCCGCAATACCTTGCGCGAGTGTGAGGTGGTACGGCGTTTCGACTTCCACCGCGCGAAATTCACGAACTATCGCCTTGGCCGAGCGGCGTTCGACCTCGACGAGTTCGGCGCTGTACTCACCGCCTTTGCCGTTGAACAGCACAATCGAATCACCGGGCTGCAAGCGCAGCACGAGAACGTGGCGGGTGACGTCATCGGGCAACTGCAAGATGTCGTCGGAGTTGAGGGGCATACCGACGAAAAAGCGAGGCATCAGAAAAATACTCATTGGTTCACGAAAGGTGGCGAGCGAGCGCCCAACGGTAGCCGTCCAGATCTTCGACCTGGGCGAACCGGTCGCCCCAGAACTGATCCTGCGGCTCGCTCAGCGATTTTGCACCGGCGGCTAGCGCGCGTGCGTAAACCGCGTCGACATCGTCGACATAGACATAGAAGGATTGCGGCGCAATTGCGCCCGCGCTTTTCGGGGTTTTCGCCGCCGAGCCGAACGCGCCTTCCGGCGCGAACATCACGATCAACTGTCCTTGATAAGTCATTTCGACATGCATGACGACCCCGTCGTCCTGCACGCTGTCACGGACCTCGAAACCAAAAGCGGCCTCGAAGAAGGCAGTCGCGACACGCGCATCGCGCACCGTCAGATAGGGGGTCAACCAAGGCACACCGGCTGGGCGGGAGGCGGTCATGGAGTTCTCCGGATCTATGGGGTTTGCGAGACGCAGGCGAGGCAGGCAACCGCGATCGATACGCCGATTGCGCGTTGACTGAACCGTATATTGTGCCCGCGTGTTAGCACAACGGCTTTAGGAATCGACTTAGTTTATCCCGCGCTAACGACGACGCCGAAAAGAGGCCGGCGTGCAAGGCCGGGGCATAGTGCTTGAGCGAGTCAATTTGCCGCGCTTCGAGGCGCTGTGCAAGCGTTTCGGAAGCGATGGCGGCCGGGTCGAGCGCGTCGCTGGCGGTCGCCATCATCCACAGCGACCCGTACAGCGGAACGAAGGTGTTCATCGTGCGCACGACGGCGAACGTGGTCCGTAAGCCGTCGAGCAAGTCCGCGATACGCCGCGGATGAAAGTAGGGCGAGCCGAGGTGTACGGAGAGCACGGCGGTCGGGCTCATTATCCGCTTGAGGTGTGCGTAGAAATCGGGTGTATAGAGCCCGGCGGCGGGCGAATCGGGCGGAGTAAGGTCGAATACGACGAGGTCGAACCGCGCCGTTGCCGTTGCCGCCACGCAATGCGCGGCGTCGCCGATGACCAGTTCGACGCGCGGATCGTCGAAAGCCCCGCCTTGCACCTGTGGCAGATGTTCGCGCGTCAGGCGTACTACCTCCTCATCGAGCTCCGCGACCACGATCCGCTCGATGCTCGGGTGCCTGAGCAGTTGCCGCGCGGCGCCGCCATCGCCGCCGCCCAGCACCAGCGCCGCTCGCGGCGACGGATGCGCCAGCGCGGCCGGATGCACCATGCATTCGTGATAGATGAACTCGTCGCCGGTCGAAGTCATCGGGCGGCCGTCGAGCGTGAAGAGCCGGCCGAGCTGCGGCGTGTCCCACACCTCGATGCGCTGATAAGGCGAATCGACGCGCGCAATCAGTTTCGCGTTCGGAAAACCGTACACGGCGTCGGGACTCGGGTGGAACAGCAAGAGAGTGCTCACGGGATGACGGGCTCTGTCCGGAGCGCGGCGAATTCAGGTTGCATAATTGTAAAGGACCACGCGCCGCGCGGCGTTGCAGGGCGCGGGGGCCGCACGGACGGGCGGCTCTCCGCGCAGGGCGGGTCTAACGTTCTGTTAGAATGTGACGCTTTCAGCCTTGTCCGTTTGCTCTGCCCGTTTCGCGTCTCCCGGCGCCGCACCGTGCGCCGAGGCGGACTGGCCGCCGAGCTTCCGGGCCTCAAGCGCGCACCGCCTTTTGACTCTGTCTCCGGACTCGACATGACGACCCCGTCTCCCGCACCCACTTCCTTGATGGCCAACGCAATCCGCGCGTTGTCCATGGACGCCGTTCAACAAGCGAATTCCGGTCACCCCGGCATGCCGATGGGCATGGCCGAAATCGGTGTGGCTTTGTGGTCGCGCCATCTGCGCCATAACCCGAAGAACCCGCAATGGGCCGATCGCGACCGTTTCGTGCTGTCGAACGGCCATGGCTCCATGCTGCTGTACTCGCTGCTGCACCTCACCGGCTACGATCTGCCGATCGAGGAGCTGAAGAACTTCCGCCAGATGCATTCCAAGACGCCGGGCCATCCGGAATACGGCATCACGCCGGGCGTCGAGACCACCACCGGCCCGCTCGGCCAGGGATTGGCGAACGCCGTCGGCATGGCGCTCGCGGAGTCGCTACTCGCCACTGAATTCAACAAGCCCGACGCGAAGATCGTCGACCACCACACGTATGTGTTCGTCGGCGACGGTTGCCTGATGGAAGGCATTTCGCACGAGGCCTGTTCGCTTGCCGGCGTGCTGAAGCTGAACAAGCTGATCGCTTTCTACGACGACAACGGCATCTCGATCGACGGCGAAGTGGTGCACTGGTTCCACGACGACACGCCGAAGCGCTTCGAAGCCTACGGCTGGAACGTGATCCCGAACGTGGTCGGCCACGACGTCGACGCGGTGGACGCGGCGATCAAGCAAGCGAAGCAATCGGACAAGCCCACGCTGATCTGCTGCAAGACCGTGATCGGCGAAGGTGCGCCGACCAAGGCCGGCAGCCACGACTCGCACGGCGCGCCGCTCGGCGACAAGGAAATCGCGGCGACGCGTGAAGCGATCGGCTGGAAGTGGGAGCCGTTCGTGATCCCGCAGGAAGTGTATGCGGCGTGGGACGCGAAGGAGGGCGGCGCGCGTCTCGAGTCCGACTGGGATAAGGCATTCGCTGCTTACCAGGCAAAATATCCGCGGGAAGCCGCCGAATTTTCGCGCCGCATGGCCAAGCAGCTGCCGGCCGACTGGGCGGACAAGGCGAAGGCGATCATCGCCGGCGCGAACGAACGCGCGGAAACCGTCGCGACGCGCAAGGCATCGCAGCAGGCCATCGAAGGTTTGTCGGCCGTGCTGCCGGAACTGCTCGGCGGTTCCGCCGACCTGACCGGTTCGAACCTGACCAACTGGAAGGCCGCCAAGCCCGTGCGGGTGAACCCGGAAGGCCTGGCAGCCGGCAACTACGTGAACTACGGCGTGCGCGAGTTCGGCATGAGCGCCGCGATCAACGGCGTGGCGCTGCATGGCGGCTTCAAGGCCTTCGGCGGCACGTTCCTGACGTTCTCTGACTACAGCCGCAACGCGTTGCGCGTCGCCGCGCTGATGAAAGCGCCGTCGATCTTCGTATTCACGCACGACTCGATCGGTCTGGGCGAGGACGGTCCGACGCACCAGTCGATCGAACACGTCGCGAGCCTGCGACTGATTCCGCATCTGCAAGTGTGGCGGCCGGCCGACACAGTGGAAACGGCCGTGGCCTGGACCCACGCGGTGGAACACCAGGGTCCCTCGTGCCTGATTTTCAGCCGTCAAAACCTGCCGTTCTCCGAGCGCACCGACGCGCAGATCGCCAACATCGAAAAGGGTGGTTATGTGCTGCGCGACTGGAATGACGAGATCGTCGCGCGCAAGGTCATCCTGATCGCGACCGGTTCGGAAGTGGAACTGGCGTTGAAGGCAATCGAGCCGCTCGCGCGCGAAGGTATCGCGGCGCGCGTCGTGTCGATGCCGTCGACCACCGTGTTCGACAAGCAGGACGCCGAATACCGCGAGCGCGTGCTGCCGAAGGGCGTGCGCCGTGTCGCGATCGAAGCGGGCGTGACGGATTTCTGGCGCAAGTACGTGGGTCTGGAGGGCGGCGTGGTCGGCATCGACACGTTCGGCGAATCGGCCCCCGCTGGCGTGCTGTTCAAGCATTTCGGCTTCACCGTCGAGCATGTTGTGGAGACGGCTAAAGCCGCACTCGGCTGATCCTCCGCAAGCGTTGCCGTCTGCGTGCGAACGCGCGGCAACGCTGCCGGTCAGACGAACATGGACGTATTTTTTCAGCCATCAGGAGATAGACCATGACGATTCGCGTCGCAATCAACGGCTACGGCCGGATCGGCCGCAACACGTTGCGCGCCTTCTATGAAAACGGCAAGAAGCACGATATCGAAATCGTCGCCATCAACGATCTCGGCGATGCCAAGACCAATGCTCACCTGACGCAATACGACACCGCGCACGGCAAGTTCCCCGGCGAAGTGTCGGTGGACGGCGACTACCTCGTCGTCAACGGCGACAAGATCCGCGTGCTGGCCAACCGCAATCCGGCGGAACTGCCGTGGGGCGAGTTGAACGTCGACGTCGTGATGGAATGCACGGGCTTTTTCACGACCAAGGAAAAGGCGAGCGCGCACATCAAGGGCGGCGCAAAGAAAGTGATCATCTCCGCGCCGGGCGGCAAGGACGTCGACGCAACGATCGTCTACGGCGTGAATCACAACGTGTTGAAGGCATCGGACACGGTGATCTCGAACGCATCGTGCACGACCAACTGCCTCGCGCCGCTCGTCAAGCCGCTGAACGACAAGATCGGCCTCGTGAACGGTCTGATGACCACGATCCACGCATACACGAACGACCAGGTTCTGACGGACGTGTACCACGAAGACCTGCGCCGCGCGCGCTCGGCCACGCATAGCCAGATCCCGACCAAGACCGGCGCCGCATCGGCGGTCGGCCTGGTGCTGCCGGAACTGAACGGCAAGCTGGACGGCTACGCGATTCGCGTGCCGACGATCAACGTGTCGGTTGTCGATCTGTCTTTCATCGCCGCGCACGACACGACGGTGGATGAAGTCAACAAGATCATGAAGGAAGCGTCGGAAGGCGCGCTGAAGGGCATTCTCGGCTACAACGACGCGCCGCTGGTGTCGATCGACTTCAACCACAACCCGGCTTCGTCGACGTTCGACGCGACGCTGACCAAGGTGTCGGGCCGCCTGGTGAAGGTGTCGAGCTGGTACGACAACGAGTGGGGCTTCTCCAACCGCATGCTGGACACGGCGGTGGCGCTGGCCAACGCGAAGTAAGTCGTCTGCTTCGTTTGCCCCGCGGTCTTGTTTTGACGGCAGGCGAAGGGAGAAAAAAAACCGCTCCTCGGAGCGGTTTTTTTACGTCCGCGGCGTCGGGAAATAGACGCCGGCCCGCTGCGCGGCGTTGGAGATATGAGTCTCGATCGCCTTGCCCGCCGCTGCCGAGTCGCGCGCCGTGAGCGCATCCAGAATCGCGCGATGTTCGTTGTAGGTGGACAGCACCAGTTCGCGCCGATAGAACGGCAGACGCTGGCTTTCCTTCATGATGTCGGCGCTGCTGCTGAGGATCGATTCGATCGCCGCGTTGCCGGCAATGCCCACCATCCGCATGTGGAAGCCGTAGTCGAGGCGTGCGGCTTCGTCGAGTTCTTCGCAGGCGAGCGCTGTTTGCATGGCCGCGATATTGTCCTCGAACCACACGAGGTCGGATTCGCTGACGGCGAGCGCCGCCATGCGTGCGACAAAACCCTCCAACGCAAAGCGCACCTGATAGGTATCCGGTAGCGACGATTGGTTTGCGAAGCGCCAGGACTGCGCGGCCTTGGCCTGCGAACTTTCCACGTAGACGCCCTTGCCGGGCCGTATCACCAGCAGACCGAGTGCTTCCAGCGTGGAAAGCGCTTCGCGTAGCGACGCGCGGCTGATGGTCAGTTCCTCGGAGAGCTGACGCTGCGCCGGCAGCAAACTTCCCACCGGATAGACCCCCGCCTCGATCCGTTCGCGGATGGTCGCGATGGCGGCGTCTGTGACGGTGTGCGGGACGTTCTTCATCGTGGCTCACTTGAGAATGCGGTCTGACCAGCATTGTAATACGTGTCCCGAATGCCGTGCGGTCAAGCGTCATCGGCATATTCGCCGAACCTTGGCAGTCAGGGAAAATAGCGGGTAAACACTGTTTTTGTAATCCTTGACGCCAGTATATCGGCTTCCTACTATTCGCCATAACAGCACTGGTCGGACCAGTCTGAACTGAGTGAACCGCAACCAGGAGGAAGCCGTGTTGAAATTCTTCAATTCGCTATTTGGCCGGGTCGTCATTGCGCTGCTGGCCGGCATCGTGATCGGCGCGGTGTTCCCGCACTTCGCCCAATCGCTGCGCCCGCTCGGCGACGGCTTCCTGAAGCTGATCAAGATGGTGATCGGCCCAATCGTCTTTTGCGTCGTGGTGAGCGGCATGGCGCATGCCGGAGATCTGCGCAAGGTCGGGCGCGTCGGCCTGAAGGCGGTGATCTACTTCGAGGTGATGACGACGATCGCGCTCGTGATCGGCGCCGTGCTGGCCTATGTCACGCGACCGGGCGTCGGCATGAACATCGATCTGCATTCGCTCGATCCGGCTTCGCTGTCGACATACGCCGAGCACGCGAAGAGCCTCAAGGACACGGCGGGCTTTCTGCTGAAGATCATCCCCGACACGGCGATGAACGCGTTCGCGACCGGCGACATCCTGCAAATCCTCGTGTTTTCGGTGCTGTTCGGCTCGGCGCTGTCTCTGCTCGGCACCAAGGCGCAGCGTGTGAGCGGCCTGATCGACGAACTCGCCCAGGTGTTCTTCCGGGTGATGAGCTTCATCATCAAGCTGGCGCCGCTCGGTGTGCTCGGCGCGATCGCGTTCACCACCGGCAAGTACGGCGTCGACTCGCTCAAGCAACTCGGCATGCTGGTGCTCGTGTTCTACGCGAGCTGCATCGTGTTCGTGGTCGTGGTGCTGGGCGTGGTGATGCGGCTGGCCGGCTTCAACGTTTTCAAGCTGATCCGCTATCTGCGGGAGGAACTGTCGATCGTGCTCGGCACGGCATCGTCCGATGCGGTGTTGCCGCAGGTCATGCGCAAGCTCGAATGGATGGGCGTGAAGGATTCGACGGTCGGTCTCGTGATTCCGACCGGCTACTCGTTCAATCTCGACGGTTTCTCCATTTATCTGACCCTGGCTGTGATTTTCATCGCGCAGGCCACCAACACGCCGCTGTCCACGCACGACCTCATCGTGGTGGTGCTGGTATCGCTGGTGACGTCGAAGGGCGCGCACGGCATTCCGGGTTCGGCCATCGTGATTCTGGCCGCGACGTTGTCCGCCATTCCGGCGATTCCCGTCCTCGGCCTCGTGCTGATCCTGCCGGTCGACTGGTTCGTCGGCATTGCCCGCGCGCTGACCAACCTGATCGGCAATTGCGTGGCGACGGTGGTCGTCGCGGTGTGGGAAAACGATATCGACCGGGCGCGCGCGCATCGCGTGCTGAATCGCGACGCGGCGTTGCGCTACGTCCCGACCGGCGAGGGCATCGACCCCGAGTCTGCCGCCGGCGAACACGCGCCAGCCGTCTGATACCCCGAATCGTCTGACCGACCAGCGCGCCAACGCAGCGCGCTTTTCCGCGCCGGCGGATGCTCCGAAATCCGCTGGCGCTCTTTCACTTTTCGTCGCCTACCGAGACTATGGCCAATCCGATCCTCGACCCGAACGCGCCTGCCTTCACCCGCCGCTATATGAACCTCGCCGACCCGCGTCTGGGCGCGAAAGCGCTCCACGCCAGCGACGAATTCTTCGCGCCGAAAGAACGCATGCTCGACCCGCAGCCCGCAGTGTTCATTCCCGGCAAATACGACGACCATGGCAAGTGGATGGACGGCTGGGAAACTCGCCGCAAGCGCACCACCGGTCACGACTATTGCGTGATCCGGCTCGCGCGGGCGGGCGTCGTGCACGGCGTCGATCTGGATACGAGCCACTTCACCGGCAATTTTCCGCCGGCGGCGTCGATCGACGCCTGCCATGTGGACAGCGACGTGCCGCCGGACAACGCCGACTGGCAAACGCTCGTGCCGCCGACCACGCTGCAGGGCAACCAACACCACTACGTCGAAGTGAACGACGCGCGCGCCTTCACGCATCTGCGCGTGAATCTGTATCCGGACGGCGGCCTCGCGCGCCTGCGCGTGTACGGCCAGCCGAAGCGCGACTGGGCGCGCGTGGAGCGCGGCGCGCTGCTGGACCTCGCGGCGATCGAGAACGGCGCGTATCTGGTCGCGGCGAATAACCAGCATTTCGGTCCGGCCTCGCAGATGCTGATGCCGGGCCGCGGCGTCAACATGGGCGACGGCTGGGAGACGCGGCGGCGCCGCGAACCGGGCAACGACTGGGCGATCGTCGCGCTGGCGCGACCGGGCGTGATCCGCAAGATCGAGGTGGACACCGCGCACTTCAAGGGCAATTTCCCCGACCGCTGTTCGCTGCAAGCCGCTCGCGTGACGGGCGGCACGGACGAATCGCTCGTCACGCAAGCGATGTTCTGGCCCGAACTGCTCGCCGAGCAGAAGCTGCAAATGGACCACGTGCACACGTTCGCGGACGGCATCGCATCGCTCGGACCTGTCACGCACGTGCGTTTCAATATCTTTCCGGACGGTGGCGTGTCGCGTCTGCGCCTGTGGGGCGACCTCGCATAACGGAGCGGCGTCGATGAAGACATTGCAGATGGAGCGCCTGACGCGAGCCGCCTTCGCGCCATTCGGCGACGTGATCGAGCTGGACGGCGCGCGCCATTTCGCGATCAACGGCGGCACGACCGAGCGCTATCACGACCTCGCCGCCGTCGATGTGACGGAGCAGGGCGGCCGGCCGCTGATCAACCTGTTTCGCGCGCAACCCCGTCCGTTGCCGGTCGACATCACGATGATGGAGCGGCACCCGCTCGGCAGCCAGGCGTTCATTCCGTTGACGGCGCGCCGCTATCTGGTGGTGGTCGCGCCGGCGGGCGAGTTCGATCCGGCGCGGATGCGCGCATTCTGGAGCGACGGCTGGCAGGGCGTGAACTACACGAAAGGCGTTTGGCACCATCCGCTGCTGGCGCTCGACGAGATGAGCGACTTCGTGGTGGTCGATCGCGGCGGCGAGCAGCCCAACTGCGACGAACTGACGTTGGAAGAGCCGTGGCGGCTGATGTTCGAAGCAGGCGCCGAACTGTCGGTATAGAGCTGACCACCGAAGCCGGCCGCCGTGCCCCAAACGCAAAAAGACCCGCTCGATTCACACCGGGCGGGTCTTTTTTCCACCGGACCGCGCACCCCGACGCGGCACAGATCGCATCAATGCTTGCGATGCGGGCAATTCTCCTTGGTGCACGCGCCGTACAACGCCAACGCGTGCTCCTGCAGCTTGAAGCCGCGTTCCTTCGCGATGGATTGCTGACGGTTCTCGATTTCGGAGTCGAAAAATTCCTCGACGAGCCCGCAATCAAGGCACACGAGATGGTCGTGGTGCGATCCTTCGTTCAATTCGAACACCGCCTTGCCCGATTCGAAATTGCTGCGCGACAGCAAGCCCGCCTGTTCGAATTGCGTGAGGACCCGATAGACGGTGGCAAGGCCGATATCGAGTTCCTCGTGCAACAGGTTGCGGTAGACGTCTTCGGCGGTCAGGTGGCGCACCGGGCTGTGCTGGAAAATCTCAAGGATTTTGAGGCGCGGAAGGGTCGCCTTGAGCCCGATATTCTTGAGATCGGTTGGATTGGTCATGGCAAGGGATCCCTAGAGTACAATGCTGGGCTCTCATAGTAATGTGTTTTTGCCGTTCTGGTCATCTTCGATGGAATGAAACTCGCGCGGCTCGTCAGCGGGCCCGCACGGTGAGTGAAATGATTTCAAAATCTCAA
>Ga0105251_10000759_pt1 | contig 29434 bp, 21 predicted proteins | sample KBSS64metaG_FD_80424 | JGI IMG/M metagenome (GOLD analysis project Ga0105251, IMG submission 80424) | Switchgrass rhizosphere microbial communities from Kellogg Biological Station, Michigan, USA - KBS S6-4 metaG | ecosystem: Host-associated > Plants > Roots > Rhizosphere > Soil | place...
GCCAGGCACGATTATGCAGAGTAAACAGCAGCATCTTATAGAAGGCGGTGGAAAGGATACAGCTGCCGCTAAGCAGTAGCATGCCGATACTCACTAGCGCCGCGGTCAGACTGACGCCCGGAGAAGTGCTACCGCTCAGCGCGACCAGCAGATAGGCTGCCGTTAATATCAGGCTTATCACCGCGAGCGTAAGGTGTAACCGCACGGCGCGCATGCTGCCTTTGCCAATCATAAACATCGTCACGCCGTTAAGGCCAGCGAACAGAAGGGCGATCGGGACAACCCAGACGAATACGTGTCCCGCTGGCTGATCTAGTCCGGCGAGTACGCTATACCCCAGCCACAGCTGAGGAATAGCGAAACTGACAATCACCCCGAGGGTACTGATTGCCGCCGGAATCCCCATGGTGTGTAGGCCTACAGGTTTGCCCATTTCTTCAGCCAACTGAGTCTTTAGCTGTTGCAACTGTATCGTGGAGGCATTGCTTATGCTGGTAGCCACCTCGTTACAGTGTTGCAGTCGACGGGATACATTTCTAATTACTTGAATAATCAACGTTTTATATCTCTCATTCCTTGAGTGCCGGAACAGGGTGGTGAATAAGCCCATAGAGTGACAGAAATGTCACTCGCCAGTCATGCGATAAACAGCGGCCGGTTTTTATAATTCATTATAAAGAAGGCCACCAACTATTGGGCACTTTAACTTCGGAGATCCAACCATGAAAAAGATCCTTTTATCTGTTATTACCATGCTCGCGGTTTCTGCATCCAGCTGGGCGGCAGAGACCAACAACAAACAGGCAGCCATGTCCCATGACATGATGCAAAGCAATACATCGGATTCGAGCCAGAGCATGGCGGAAATGCATAAGGGGATGTTCAAAACCGGTCCATGCAGTACTAACGAAACAGCGGCGTCGTTTTCCGCGATGAATGAACACGAGAAAGCGGCGATTGCACACGAGACGGCGAATAACGGCCAGTCTTCGGTCAGCCATCAGCAGCAGGCGCAACAACATCGTCGCCAGATGACAGAGAATTAATCCGCTGCTTAGCCGGCAGGGAATGTCGCCTTTACGCTCCCTGTTCGGTCTGCCCGCGTTCAGCCATTATTATTTTGATAAAACCTAATATTACTTTGATAAAAACGGCGCTGCACGGGAATCATTCTCAAGCAGCGCCGCTTTTGATGGATACATTTCACTCAACGGCGCGGCTTTTACGCGTGCACAATCACAAAAACGAACCCTGATGTTCACCTCGTTGATCTCTGGCACAAATCTTGGATTTGTACGTAGCGATGGGCTTTTCCCGTGGCTACTTACAGGATTGATAATAAGGGGAGCATTATGTGTGCTTTGCGTTCAGCGTCGCCAGGACGCGTGGATGGATTGGCGAAAGTCAAAGGAACCGCCCTATATGGCGATGATATTACACTGCCGGATATGCTCTACGGCGTTTGCCGCTATGCGGATATTCCCGCAGGCAAAATCGACGAGCTGGATCTTAGCGACGCGTTGGCGGTAGACGGCGTGGTGAGGATTGCCACCTGGCAGGATATTCCCGGCACGCCGGTGGTGGGTGTTATCGTTAAAGATTACCTGCCGATAGTCAAAGACGAGGTGGTCTTTCACGGCGACGTTATCGCCGTTGTCGCCGCGACCACCTATGAAGCGGCGTGCGAAGCAGCCGATAAAATCCACGTGCGCTACACGCCGTATGCGCCGCTCACCGACGTAGAAGCGGCGCTGGCGCCCAGTGCACGGCGAATTCACCCGGAGCGCGACGACAATATTGCCGCGCATCACCACACCATTAAAGGCGATATCGAAAAGGGATTTGCCGACTCCCGGCATATCCTTGAACGCGAATATGAGGTGGGCTTCCAGGAACACGCCTATATTGAACCGGAAGTGGTACTGACCTGGCTGGATCCTACTGACGGCAGCCTGATTATTTCCGGCTCTATTCAGAACCCGCACCGGGTGCGCGGCTTCGTGGCCAAATTTATGGGCTGCCCGCAGAGCCGAATCAACGTCAAGCGCGCGGTCATGGGAGGGTCGTTTGGCGGTAAGGATGACGTGATTGATCATCTTGCCTGCCGCTCGGCGCTTCTGACGCGTCTGACCGGGAAGCCGATCAAGTTCGCCTATACCCGCGAACAGTCCATTATTGAAAGCTGCAAACGCCACCCCTACAAAATGAAATACAAAGTAGGGTTGAACGACGCCGGACGTATCCAGGCAATGAAAATCGATATTCTGGCCGACAGCGGCGGCTATGCGGCCTCATCGCCGTTTGTCACCTGGCGATCTTCCGTACAGGCAGCTGGCCCGTACGCGATCCCCAACGTTCATATTGATGTCAAGGCGGTGTACACCAATAACAGCTATACCTCCGCGATGCGCGGTTTTGGCTCGCCGCAGGTGGTTTATGCTAATGAATCATTGATGGATGAAATCGCTGAATATCTCAATATCTCACCGGTTGAAATTCGTGAAATCAATGCATTACGTCAGGGCGATACGTCCGTGACTGGTCAGGTTTTCGATCAGCATACGGTGTCAGCACGCGAGGTGCTGAAAAAGGCGGCCGCCTCGGCGGAATTTATGGCGAAGCGTGAGCATTACCAGGTACTGAACGAGCAAGGCGGTGTGTATCGCTACGGCATTGGGTTGGCGCTCAGCTATCGCGGTTGCTCCATTGGCGCGGAAGGGGTTGATACCTCAACGGCGCTGATTCAGGTCAACGAAGATGGCAGCGTTAATCTCTCCACGTCGGTATCGGAAAACGGTCAGGGCCTACAAACCACGATGTCGCTTATCGCCGCTGAAGCTTTCGGGATAACGATGACCGACATCCACTTCAGCGAACCGCCTACCTCAGTGATTGGCGACGGCGGCTCGACCGCCGCCACGCGCGGGACGATGGTAGGCGGCGGGGCGATTCTGGATGCTGCGGAGAAAATTAAGTGGCGCATTCTGAGCGTCGTGGGCAAGACCATCGGCGCGACATGCCTTGAAGATACCTGCTGGCAGGACGGTTTTATCATTAATAAACAGGATGATATCCAGCGCATAGCGTTTAAAGATGCGGTCAATAAAACCAAATGGGCCAGCGTCAGCCTCACCGAGTACGGCTGGTTTGTGCCGCCGCCAATCCACTGGGATGAAGAAAAAGGCTGCGGCAGCCCGTATTTCACCTGGGTATACGGCTGCCAGGTCGCGGAAGTACGGGTCAACACCAGCACCGGTAAGACCGACCTGCTGCACGTGACCGCCGCGCATGACGTGGGCCAGGTGCTGAACCCGGTAGGCTTTGAAGGCCAGGTATGCGGCGGCATCGCACAGGGCTTTGGCTACGCGCTGCTGGAAGATTTTAATATTGAACACGGGCAGGTGAAATCCGAGAACTTTGACAGCTACCTGCTGCCGACCATCAAGGACATTCCCCCCATTACGGTGATCGGGGTGGAAAACCCGGATAAAGCGGGCCCGCTGGGGGCGAAAGGCATTGGCGAACCGGCCACCGAACTGGCGGCAGCCGCCATCAACAACGCAGTAAGCTTTGCGCTGGGCACGCGTTTTAACCAACTGCCGCTGACGCTAGAGCAGGTGATCCTCGGCTATAACCTGAAAAAACCGGCGCGCCAGAGCGAGCTGATGATTGAGCAAGAGAACAAAAAGCAGGTGCTGCGGCTTACCGACGTCACGGTGACGCGACCGAAGAGTCTGAATGAGGCGCTGGCATTACTGAAAAGTGACGGTGTCACGGCAATTGCGGGCGGTACAGACGTGATCGTGCAGGGGCGGCTGCAAACCAAACCGGTGAGGCTGGTTGATATCTCGCGCCTCAGCGAGCTGACCACAGTGACGGAAGATCCGCAAAGCCATGAAGTATCCATCGGCGCGGCGGTTACCTTTAACCGTATTACCGACCATCCGCTGCTGCGCGAACGCTATCCGCTGCTGGTGCAGGCCTGCCATACGGTCGGTTCTCACCAGATTCGTAACCGCGCAACCATCGGCGGCAATATCGTTAACGCCGCGCCGTGCGGCGACTCGATTCCGCCATCGATTCTTTACGATGCCAGCATCGAACTGCGTTCCCACACCGCCACCCGGCGCATGTCGCTGGCCGAGTTTCTGCTCTCGGGCTACAAAACGCAACGCCAGCCGGACGAGCTGCTCACTCGCGTGATTCTCCCGGCTCCGGCGCACCCTAAAGCGAAGGGGTTTTACCATCAATTGGGGCGGCGAAACGCGCTGAACATTACCCGTCAGAGCTTAACCGCGCTGCTGGAGTTCGCTGCTGACGGTACCGTCAGCTATTGTCGCCTGGTCGACGGCGCGTTGTTCAGCAAACCGCAGCGTCTGCTTGACATTGAGCGCTGTCTGCTGGGGCAGCGCATCACGCCGAAAACCATTGATAGCGCCTGCGAGGTGCTGGACAAGCTGATTTATGCCGCCATCGGCAAACGCTGGTCCGCCGCCTATAAGCAGCCGGTTTTTGTCAGCATGTTCCGCGACATGATGGCGCAGGCATCCGCTCAATAATCAGTGAAAGCAGGGCGCCTGGCGCCCTGTCGAGGACAAAACAATGAGTATCATTAAAGTGAAGGTTAACGGCAAGCTGGTAGAAGCCAAAGTCGAAGGCCATATGCGCCTGCTGGATTTGGTACGCAACACGCTGAAGTTAACCGCAACGAAGGAAGGCTGCTCTATTGGTGAATGCGGCGCCTGTACGGTGATGATGGACGGCAAAGCGGTCTGTTCCTGTCTGGTGCTGGCCGAACAGTGCGATGAAGCGGAAATCACCACCCTGGAAGGGCTAAACGACAACCCGATTACGCAAAAATTACAGCATGCTTTTGTGGAGAAAGGTGGCGTACAGTGCGGCTTCTGCACGCCGGGCGTGCTGGTCAGTACGACCGCGCTGCTGCAGGAAGTGCCACAGCCGAGTGACGAACAGTTGAAAGATGTACTGGAGGGGAATATCTGTCGCTGCACCGGCTACCAGCCGATTCTTGATTCTATCCACCACGCGTTAAAGCCATAACGCGATGATGGCGCGCCGGGGAGGTTCAGACCTCCCCAACAGCGCCGTTTACGCCTGACTCTCGCTGCATTCACGCAGCCGTGCTTTGAGCTTCGCATACTCTTCTACAACGTAGCGCTCTGCTGCCGCCTGGTCGGTAATCGCCTCTACCCGTACCGCACAGTACTTGTACTCCGGGGTCTTAGTGATGGGGCTGAGGTTTTCCGTGACCAGCTCGTTACAGGCGCCAATCCACCACTGGTAGGTCATATAAATGGCCCCTTTGTTTGGCCGTTCGCTCACTTTCGCCCGGGTAATAATCCGGCCCTTACGCGAGCTCACCCACACCAGCGCTTCATCGATAATGCCTAAACGCGCCGCGTCGGCGGTGTTGATCTGCGCATACCCCGGCTCATCCGCCAGCGTAGAGAGCGCCGAACAGTTCCCGGTCATCGAGCGGCAGGAGTAGTGGCCCACTTCGCGTACCGTGGAGAGCACCATTGGAAATTCCTCGGTCAATTTGTCGATCGGTGCCACCCAGTCGCAGGTGAAAAACTGCGCCAGCCCGTCTGGCGTGGAGAAACGCTCTTCGAACAGCCATGAGGTTCCCATATCCGCTGGAGATTCATCGCGACACGGCCACTGCACGTACCCCAGCTCACCCATTTTCTCGTAGGTGGCGCCGAAGAAATCCGGACACAGATGGCGCAGCTCATCCCAGATTTCCTGAGTGTTACGGTAGTGCATCGGATAGCCCATGCGGGTGGCGATTTCGCTGACGATCTGCCAGTCGGTTTTCAGATCCCACTGTGGCTCCACCGCTTTAAAGAAGCGCTGGAACCCCCGGTCGGCGGCGGTATAAACACCTTCATGCTCACCCCACGATGTGGAGGGCAGGATCACGTCGGCTGCGGCCGCGGTTTTAGTCATGAAAATGTCCTGCACAATCACCAGCTCCAGCGTCTCAAACGCCTTACGCACCGCCGACAGCTCGGCGTCGGTTTGCAGCGGATCTTCCCCCATGATGAACGCCGCACGGACTTCGCCGTGAGCCGCGCGGTGCGGCAGTTCGCTGATGCGATAGCCGGTATGCGCCGGCAGGCTCTCAACCCCCCAGGCTTTAGCGAACTTCTCGCGGTTTTCGGCCACTTTTACGAACTGATAGCCCGGATAAGTATCCGGTAGGGCCCCCATGTCACAGGCCCCCTGCACGTTATTTTGCCCGCGAACCGGGTTGACGCCGACGCTCGCTTTGCCAAGATTGCCGGTCAGAATCGCCAGGCTGGTCAGCGCGCGTACCGTTTCAACTCCCTGATAGAACTGGGTGACGCCCATGCCCCATAAAATCGTGGCCGTTGCCGCGCTGGCGTACAGTCGGGCGCAGGCGCGAATGTCCTGCGCGCTAATGCCGGTAATCTCTTCAACCGATTCCGGTGGATAGCCTTCGACAATTTTACGGTACTCCTCAAAGCCATCAGAGCGCCGGGCAACAAATGATTTATCGTAAAGATCCTCCGCAATAATGACGTGGCCAATGGCGTTCAACAGCGCGATATTAGAGCCGTTTTTGAGCGCCAGGTGCATATCGGCGATGCGGGCGCTTTCAATACTCCGTGGATCGCAGACGATAATTTTTGCGCCATTTCGCTTCGCATTGAGCACATGATTGGCGACGATAGGGTGAGAATCTGCCGGGTTGTAGCCGAAGATAAACACCAGTTCGCTGTTATCAATTTCAGTGATGGCATTGCTCATCGCGCCGTTACCGACCGACTGGTGCAGACCTGCAACCGAAGGGCCGTGTCAGACGCGCGCGCAGCAGTCAACGTTATTGGTTCCGATAACCGCGCGGGCGAATTTTTGCATCACATAGTTGGTTTCGTTGCCGGTACCTCGTGAAGAGCCGGTGGTTTGAATGGCATCAGGGCCATATTTCGCTTTAATCTCGCTAAGCCGCGTGGCGACATAATCCAGCGCTTCATCCCACGAGACCGCTTCCAGCCTGCCGCCGCGCTGGCGGCGTATCATCGGCGTTTGCAGGCGCGGCGTCAGAATGCGGGTATCGTGGACAAAATCCCAGCCGTAGTAGCCTTTCAGGCACAGCGTACCCTGGTTGTTTTTGCCCATCGCCGCCTCGGCGCGAACGATCCGCCCGTCCTCAACCACCAGTTGCAACTTGCAGCCAGCGGCACAGTAAGGGCAGACGGTGGTCACTTTTTTCATCATGGCTCTCCAGATAAGGGTGACATCCTAAAACAACAGCCAAAAATCAAAGCGGCTGCCGATCCCAAAAGCAATGGCCTGCTGGACGGCGGGCAGGGTCATTAACGCCAGCACCAGCAATGCCAGTATGATTCGGTTTTGCATTATTCCCCCCCGCTGTGTTGTGGCTGTTGGCCCTTCTGGACCTTGCGCAGCAGCAGCCACATACGAACGGTGCGTACCGCCATATTTCGCGCCGCGGCGCTCGGCGGCAGCGGATCGGGTTCCGGAATATCGTGAGAGATACGCAGCGGCACGCTGCCGTTGAGCGTCAGGTTGGCGACGATTGCCGTGAGCGTCCCGATGGTGATACCGCTGTGGAGGAACAGCTGCATCATCGGCGGGAACTGGGCAAACAGGTTCGGTACCAGGACCGGCATCATGCCCAGACCCAGCGTCAGCGCGACCACCATGCCATTGTTATTGTTACGGTAGTCGACCTGGCCAAGGGTACGAATACCGGAGACGGCGACCATGCCAAACATCACGATCCCGGCGCCGCCGAGGATCGGTTTTGGGATCAGCACCACCAGCGCGGCCATTTTCGAGAACAAACCCATCAAAATGAGAATCGCCCCAGAGACCGATACCACAAAGCGGCTGCGAACACCGGTAAGGCCGATTAGCCCGACGTTCTGTGCAAAAGCGGCATAGGGAAAAAGGTTGAAGAAGCCGCAAATGGTGGTGGCCAGCCCGCAGGTGTTCAGGCCGTTGCGCAGCATGGTGGCATCCACTTTCTTACCGACGATATCGCCGGTGGCCATAATCGAGGACATGGTTTCCACCATCACCACGACCATGACCATGGACAGCAGGGCGACGGGAACGATATGGAACTCAGGGCGGGCAAACTGCATGACCAACGGTAGATGCAGCCACGGGGTGGCGTTCACCAGGTGAAAGTCGAGCGGCTTGAAGAAGCTCCATAGGATAGTGCCAATAATCAGCCCGATCAGCACCGCCGTGTTTTTCACCACCCCGGTGGCGAAGGTGTACAGGTTGAGAATGATGACCAGCGTAATCGCGGCCATCAGCAGGGAAAACAGGTCGCCGAAGCCTTCCATTTCACTGCTTCCGCCGCCGATCCACCCGCCGGCCACCGGCATGATCGACAGGCCAATCAGCGTGACAATACTGCCCATGACCACCCTGGGAAAAAAACGAATCAGGCGACTAATCCACGGCGCGCAGCCGAGGATAAAGATCCCCGAGACAATCACCGAACCGGAAATGGTACCGATACCGTACTCTTTGCCAATCAGCACCATCGGGATCAGCGCGGCGAAGGTGCAGCCCTGAATCAGCGGCAAACGGCAGCCGAGCCAGGGACGAATCCCCATCGACTGAACGATGGTTGCCGCGCCGCAGATAAACAGATCGGCGCTAATCAATAGAATGATGTGCTCGGCTGGCAGGCCAACGGCGTTGCCCACCACCAGAGGAACGGCCACCGCACCGGCGTACATCACCAGCACGTGCTGCAGTCCGTAGAGAATCATTTGCGTTACAGGCAAAACCTCATCGACCGGCGCGGTTGAGGCCGTTGAGGCCGTAGAGCGTGAGGCAGGAATGGCAGAATCTTTCATGAGGTGGTTATCTCCTTTACGACTTTCGCTCGCTTGAGAGCGGAAGTTACGATTCGAAGGCAGTTGCCTCCCTGAACTGATGTCGTCATCAGCGTGTTGCGCGCACGGCGATAACTATGCGTAAGCTGTGCCAGAATTAACCGTTTATCGGAGCAAAGAATATTTTTGTGAATGGAGTCACGACTTGTTGGATATAAAGACGGGATGGTGAAGCAGGAACGAACGGGTAATAAATGCCCGGCTATCACTATGAGAGTCACTCTCTCTCATTTTGGTATCGAATAAGACAAAAGAAGCTGACGTTGCAAAATGAGAGTGGTTATTAATCAACTGATTTTATAGGTGTTATCGTATTTCAGGTTGGTTTATTTGACCTGCATCGCAAAAAAATAACCCTGACAGACGCGAAACTAAAAATGCGCCTGAATATTGCATCGCGACCCTTAATGAATATCTAAATAATAAAAGGGAAGCCAATGAACCGATTTATTGTCGCTGATGCCGCCCGCTGTATTGGTTGTCATGCCTGTGAGGTTGCCTGCGTGACCGCCCATAATCAGGATAACTGGCCGCTGCAGCGCCGCGATTTCATGCCGCGCCTGCACGTTGTTTTCCACCGTAAAGAGAGCCGTACCGCCACTTGCCACCACTGTAACGACGCACCCTGCGTGGCGTCCTGCCCAACGGAGGCGCTCTATTTCGCTAACAACAGTATTCAGCTGAAGCAGGAAAAATGTATTGGCTGTAAGAACTGCGTGATCAGCTGTCCGTTCGGGGCTATCGAAATGGTCGCCGCCAATGAAGACGCGCCGCAGCTGGCGCAGAAATGCGATTTGTGCAGCGAACACCCCAGCGGGCAACCGGCCTGCGTGGCCACCTGCCCAACGCAGGCGCTGTGCCTGATGGATGAGCAACAGCTTGAAAAAATCCGCCGTGAGCGCCAGACGCGTACGGTACTCGGGCAGACGGTGCAGGCGCGCCAGCCGAGCCATCGTGAAATGTTCCTCGCTAAACCCCCTCGCGTCGGGGCGAAAAAGGTCGACGCAGCGCTGCGCAAAACGCATTTCGAGGAGATTTACTACGGTCTGGGCTGCTCAGAAGCGGAATATGAGAGCGAACGCTGCCTGAGCTGCGCACAGAAAGCGTGGTGCAACTGGACCTGCCCGCTGCATAACCACATTCCCGATTTTATTCGCCTGGTTAATGAAGGAAAAATCATTGAAGCGGCGGAGCTGTGCCATCAGAGCAGCTCACTGCCGGAAATTTGTGGCCGCGTTTGCCCGCAGGATCGTTTATGCGAAGGGGCCTGCACGCTGAAAAAAGAGGGGGGCTCGGTGGCAATTGGCAACCTCGAACGCTACATCACCGACACCGCGCTGGCGATGGGCTGGCGTCCGCAGTTGGCTGGCGTGACGCCGCGCAAGGAGCGGGTTGCCATTATTGGCGCGGGGCCTGCGGGGCTGGGCTGCGCCGATATTCTGGCGCGTGCAGGGGTGCAGGTGGATGTCTTTGATAAGCATCCGGAAATTGGCGGCCTGCTGACGTTTGGCATCCCGCCCTTCAAGCTGGATAAAGGGATCCTTGGCATGCGCCGGACGATCTTCAGCGAAATGGGCATTCAATTCCATTTAAACCACGAAGTTGGGCGTGATGTCGACTTTAGCGATTTGGTCGCCAATTACGATGCGGTATTCCTCGGCGTCGGCACCTATGGCCTGATGGCTGCGGGGCTGGAAGGTGAAGACGCGCCAGGCGTGATCCAGGCGCTGCCGTTCCTGATCGCCAGCACCCGCGAGGTGATGGGGCTTGAAGAGAGCGCGGAGTACCCGCTTATTGATATTCAGGATAAGCACGTGGTGGTGCTGGGCGGCGGCGATACCGCGATGGATTGCCTGCGTACGGCGGTGCGGCGCGGAGCCGCGAGCGTGACCTGCGCCTATCGTCGCGATGAGCTGAGCATGCCGGGATCAAAAAAAGAAGTGGTCAACGCGCGGGAGGAAGGTGTGGAGTTCCAGTTCAACGTCCAGCCGCAGTATATCCAGCGCAACCGTAAGGGGCAGGTCAGCGCGGTCGGCATGATTCGCACCGACATGGGAGAACCTGGGCCGGATGGCCGCCGCCGTCCAAGGCCGATTGTGGGCTCCGGCTTTGAGCTACAGGCGGATGTGCTGATCATGGCATTTGGTTTCCAGGCCCACGATATGCCGTGGCTACGCGGCCATGGCGTACAGCTCGACCGTTGGGGGCAAATCCGTACCGGCGGCAGCGGTCGTGGCACAACGCAAACCAGCAACGACAAGATTTTTGCCGGTGGCGACGCGGTACACGGCGCTGACCTGGTGGTCACGGCGATGGTGGCAGGGCGTCAGGCCGCCAGTGAAATGCTGACGCTGTTTAACAGCAAGGAGGGGGTATGACTAGCTTTATCATGGCCAACCCGGCGTCCTGTATTGGCTGTCGCACCTGCGAGATAGCCTGCGCGCTGGAACATGCCACAGAACATGCGGCGTTCGCGCCGCGCTTAACGGTGCTGCGTCTGAATATGCTTAGCGTGCCGGTAATGTGTCATCAGTGTGAAAATGCCCCCTGCGTGGGGGCGTGCCCGGTGGGCGCATTAACCTTGGGGGACGAGCGGGTAGAAGCCGATGCCGCCCGCTGTATCGGCTGCCAGAGCTGCGTGGTGGCCTGTCCGTTTGGCGTGATTACCGTCGAGGTGGCCAAAAATCAGGCAGCGACGATTGTGAAGTGCGATCTTTGCCACGAGCGCGAGCGGGGCCCGGCCTGTATTGACGTCTGCCCAACGGCGGCGTTAAGTAAAATCACCGGCGAGGCGCTGGCGGAAATGCAAAAGCAGCGCAAGATAACCACCGCATTCTGACGTTATAGCCGGGCGTGGCCCGGCCTGATGTTGTGGTTCAGTCTAGTCCATCCATCCGTTTCCACATCTTCGCCGCCACCTTACGCGCTTCGGCAAAAATAGGCTCGCAGTCGAAGGTAAACTCGCGGTTTTCATAGACCATCACGCCGTTGACCATCACGCTGTGCACGCTGCTCGCTCCCATGCCAAAGGCGATATGCCCGGCGATGTTCTCCGCCACTAGCGGGGTAGGCGGCAGATAATCGCAGACGGTGAGATCCGCTTTATATCCCGCTGCAATACGGCCAAACTGCGCATTGAAGTTGCGGCTGAGCAGGGTATTACCGTTGCTGAGCGCCCGGGCAAAGCTGTCCGGCCAGAGCGGGCCTCCGGCGTCGCGGTGTTTGAAGAACGCGAACTTCAGCTCTTCAAACATATCGGAACCGATGCCGTCTGTGCCCAGCGCCAGGTTGCGGTAGGCGGTGAGCTTGTGGTTATAGCCCACGTGGTTATTCATGTTTGAACGCGCGTTATGCACCAGGAAACCGTCGCGTTCGTTCAGTAAGGCGATATCGGCGTCGGAGAGATACAAGCCGTGCGCGATCAGCGTCTTAGGGCCGATCAGGTCAAATTCCGCCAGGCGAACCAGCAGATCCTTAGCGTAGTGATGATGGCTATGCGAGACGTCATAACTGTCCTCCGCCGCGTGGATATGCAGCCCGCGACCGGTCACCTTCACCGCTTCGCTTAGCATCGATAAACCTGCATCGGTGACGGTAAACGGCGCATGCGCGCCGATATGCGCCTCGACCAGGTATGGCGCATTCCCCGCTTCGCGCGCGCGGTCTATTTCGCGAGCAAAGCGGATGTTTTCTTCGACGCTGGCCTGTAGCTCTTGCTGGCCACCGTTACGATCGGTGGTTTCAAAGCAGGTCATGCCGCGCAGGCCCACCTTCAGGAAAGCGTTACGCAGCTGGCTCAGCGAGCCGGCAATGTAGTTCGGCGAGGCATGATGATCAATGACCGCCGTGCAGCCGCTGCGAATCGCCTCCATGGCGCAGATAAGCCCGCTGTAGTACAGCGATTCTTTGTCCAGCGCGCGGTCCAGCCGCCACCATAGGTTTTTCAGCGTGGAGATAAAGTCCGGGCTCGGGGCGATATTGACCTGAATGCCGCGCGATAATCCCGAATAGAAGTGGTTGTGGGAACAGACCATTCCCGGCATCACCAGCTTGCCGTACATCTCCTTTATTTTTGCCTGCGGGTATTGAGGACCGAGATCGTGCCCGACCGCGACAATGTCCGTATTTTCAATGACGATGTCGACATTTTCCTGCACTATCGCCGGATAGAGCTGGGCGATGGTGGCGTTTTTTAGCAGTAGCTGACTCATACTTCAACGGCCCCCAAAAGATAGTGATGATGGCGATAGACATGGCTAATGATGCGGCACATGGCTTCCAGCTGCGGTGGTATCTGGTTGAACTGCCCGCCATCGTCGAGCGTCAGCTGCCAGGTTTGATCGTTCTGGCGAATATCGACGCGATGCCCCTCGACCAGGAAGCCCGGATTGCTGCTGTTGCTGAAATCCTGCGGCAGGCTGAAGACGGTAATTTTGTCTTTATACGGTTTGCCCTGCCACGGACAGAACTGGGCGCAGTTACCGCATTCGTTGCAGTAGGCGTCGAGGTGCAGCGTCTGAAAGCGGTTTTCAAAGCCGGGGACGGCAATCGACACGTTGGCTCGGTTTGGGCAAACGTCCACGCATTTACTGCACACATAGTTGCATTCCAGGCAGCGTGCGGCTTCCTGAGCGACGAACGCGTCGCGATCGTCTTTGCCTACGTTGGCGACCACAATGGCGCCTTTACGCCGGTACACTTCAGCGGGATCAACGTTGTTCCAGTGCTTGTCGCCATGATGGCTGCGGATATTTTCCCGCGCCAGAATCGTATCCGCTGCCCGGCGGGCGTTGCCGATGGCGGAAACAATTGAAGACGGTCCGCGCTGTACGTCGCCAATCAGGAATACCCCCGGTTTGCGGGTTTCGCCATCGGCGTTCACTTCCGGCCAGCCGTGCGCGTCCAGCGGAATGCCCATCGCGGCCAGCGCAGCGCCGTCCTGTTGTTCGCCAATGGCGGTAATCAACGTGTCGACCTGTAACGTACAGGTTTCTGCTGTCTCTACCGGGCGGCGACGGCCTTTTTCATCGATATCGCCCAGCGCCATTACGCGTACGGTTAGCGTACCGTCGGCATCGAATCGCTCTGGATTATTCAGGAAGCGGAAGGTGACACCATCGTGTACGGCTTCTTCATACTCTTCACGCCAGGCTGGCATTTCCTGCTGCGAACGGCGGTAGATGACGGTCGCTTGCTCAACGCCCGGTACGCGTAAGGCCGCACGGGCACAGTCCATCGCGGTATTCCCCGCGCCAATGATGGCCACGTGCTTACCAAACTGCAGGTTTTCGCCCCGGTTAAATTCATGCAGGAAGGACAACGATTTGCGCACGTTCGGGTTATCGCCCTGGAGCTTCACGCCGCTGTTTTTATCGGTGCCGGTGCCGACCAGCACGTAGCGGAATCCCTGTTGCTGGAGCTTTTCCACCGTCAGGTGTGGGTCGCAGCCGTAGACAATATTGACGCCGTGACTCACCACAAAGTCGATATCCTGCTGGATAAGCTCTCCGGGGATACGGAACTGAGGAATAATGTTGCGCACCACGCCGCCCGCGTTAGCTTCGCGCTCGAATAGCGTGACGCTGTAACCTGCGCGCGCAAGGAAATACCCCGCGGCCAGACCTGCTGGTCCCGCGCCGATCACCGCTACCGGGTGCTGGGTACCTGAATCGGCGGGTTTATGCCAGCGCCGCTGATATTCATCCCAGCCTTTTTCGAGAGCGATTTTCTTCAGTTCACGAATGTTCAGCGCGCTGTCATAGTCGAGGCGCGTACAGTTGTACTGACACTGATGGTCGCAGATATGGCCGGTAATCGCCGGCAACGCGTTGCGTTGATAGATAAGCTCCAGCGCATCAACGTAGCGCTGCTCGCCCATGAGCCGAATGTACTCGGGAATATCTTGCTTGATAGCACACGCGCTGACGCAGGGGGCGACGTAGCAGTCGGTCAACGGCAGCTTTTCACCCACATCAATCCGGTCGTCCGGTTTCCAGTGCTTCTGGGTATACGCCATGCTGACCGCTTTTTCCGCCAGCGCGTTCAGGCGCTTAACGTCGACCTGCGTCATCTGCCAGCCGTCGGCCTGTTCCAGTTCGCGCATGCATTCGCTTAAGCGCAGGTAGCCGCCGGGTTTCAGCAGATCGGTTGCCATGGTGATCGGGCGAATGCCGGTCTCGAAAATATCGCGGATGTTGAGCTGGCTCGCGCCGCCGGAGTAAGAAATCGGCAGCTTGCCGTCAAACTCGCGCGACAGCAGGGCGGCGACGTTGATCGACAGCGGGAACAGCGCGCGCCCGGACATGTACATCTCGTCGCCAGGCAGCGCGCCTTTGTTGTTCACCGTACCAAGGGTATTGGTTAACTTCACGCCGAAGCCAAGCTTCTTGCTTTTAGCGAGCGACATCAGGCGCTTGAGCATCTCCAGCGCCTGGTCGATTTTCAGGTCGTGGTCAAACGACGCTTCGTTCAGACCAATATAGCCAAAGCCGCAGGTATCAAGAATTTCACGTACCCGTTTGAAGCCCAGCAGCGTCGGGTTGAGTTTTACAAAGGTATTCAGCTGCTTTTCTTCCAGCATATAGCGGCAGATCGCTTCAATTTCGTCCGGTGGGCAGCCGTGCATCGTAGAGAGCGTCACGCCCTGAACCAGTTTCGCCGGAATGCGGCTCACCAGCGCGGCTTTTTCTGGCTGATGCTGTCGCAGCCAGCGGGTCAGCGTGTCGCGATACTGGGTAAATTTCGGCTGTGATCCCGCGTTCATCATGTTGTCGATGAACTGCTGCATTGGCGGCTGCTTTATGCCCTCGAGGTTATAGCCAACGCTCATATTGAAGATAAATGACTTACCGTCTTTGACCGGCGTCAGCGGCAGGATCTCCTCCAGCAGGTGCAGAATAAACCACGCCTTCAGGTACTCATCCCAGGCTTTGAGCAGGGTAAATTCGGTGGACCATTCGGTGTTGAAGCATTCGTCTTCGGCATCAATACAGGGCTTTTCCAGCTCCAGACGGTCGAGGATTTGTACCGTTTTCAGTTCGATAAACCGCCCGCCGGTGAGCCAGGATGTAATAATGTTTTGCGCCAGCTGGGTATGCGGCCCCGCAGCCGGGCCAATCGGCGTGGCGCAGGTTTCACCAAATACGTTCACCTTATGCGGGGCGTTCGCTGAATAAAACTGCTGCTCCGGAATACCAAAGATGGAACGATGATTCTGGTATTCATCAACAATACGCGTTAAGAGTTCCTCAAACGGAACGGGACGCATGATATCGCCCATAATCCTCTCCTTAGACTTACCTGTTAATTCATGGTGGTCGGTATTGCGATAATTCCGACGGATAAGGGGAGCTGAGCAACAATCACACCAGAAATTGGATTCATAACGGAATGGGTGCAAAAATGTGAGGGAAGTCTAAAGTTAAAACGGCTTTAGAAAGAGAAATTGGGGTCATTGGTGAGAATTAAAATCACTCAACAGAAGTACATTTTTTATTTCTCAAAAACGGCAGCGCACTATCAAATTGATAATATCATTTTCGCAAATCTTTATTTTCATCCTTATTGAGTCGGCTAAAATCTTCCGGCGTATCAATATCGAGAACGATCGCTGGATTATTGAGCGGGATCTGTCGGCAGGGGCCGGTGAGCAGCGACTGGCGTACCGATGTCTGCTGTTCTGCGCTTAAACAGCGCCGCAAATTGCTGGTGGATGTGAGGATCGGGTGCCCCGGAACCCCGCCGTAATAGGGCATCAGCGTGCCTTCGAAGCGCTGTTCCCACAGGCCATGAAAAATAGCATCGTCAAGGCACGGCAGGTCTCCGTGGGTGATAAAACAATAATCATGACGTAATGCCTGAAGACCCGCTTTTACCGAAGAATAGAGCCCCTGGCGGAAGTCAGGATTATAAACGAGCGTCAGGTTCGGGACCGATGAATAACGTGCCATTAGCTCTTGATGGCGAAATCCGGTCACTAAAATAATATGCGAGCAGCAGCGACGCGCATTTTTAATACTTGCATCAAGTATTGTGCCACCTTGCCAGGGTAACATCATTTTCCATTGTCCCATCCGGGAGGACAGCCCCGCGGCGGTAATAATGCAATCGACCTGCATTTTTGCTCCTGAATATAGAGATAATGCGTAACATGGAAAATATACCGCACGTTGACGAGCTGTTATGTGATTTAAACGCCACTGCCTGCCCTTTGCTGATCGCCGCCGTAGGGGCGGGCGGCAAAACCAGCACCTTATTCTGGCTGGCAGAACTGTTTCAGCAGGCAGGGCGGCGCGTGTTGCTGACCACCACCACCCACATGTTTGTCCCCCACACGCTGCCAGTAACCTTCTGTCGCGACCCGCAGGCGCTGCCCGCCGCGTTCTGGCAGCGGCCGCTGCAGGCGTGTTTTTCTGCCTGGCTGCCGGAAGCGGGAAAGGTCAGAGGCTTCACGCCAGCGCAGCTCGATGCGCTCATGGCGAGCGGCCAGCCGGACGTCGTGCTGGTAGAAGCTGACGGCGCTCACGGTTTTGCACTAAAAGCGCCGGATGTGCACGAACCTTGCATCCCTTATTCCTGTTGTTGCGTAGTTGCCATTACCGGAGCAGAGATGCTCGGGAAAGCAATTGGGCCAGCAGCTGTCCACCGCTGGCCACTTTTTTCCCGCATCACCGGCGTCAAGGCGCATGAGGCGCTGACGTGGCCGATGCTGCATCGCCTGGTTCAGCATCCGGAAGGGGCGTTTAAAGGCGCGCCGGCGGGCTGTCGGCGTATCTGGCTGCTCAACCAACTTTCTCAAAATGAGAATTTGCAGCCTGGAAATTTGATAATGAGAAAGGACGTTGACGCTATCTGGGCCGGTTCGGTCCAGTCGCGTCCGGCGATTACGCGCAGACGAGTGAGAAAGTGACTCCATTCTGGGGTAATGAAGGGATATCCATTTGAGGTTGTTATGAATATTTTCTCAGAAGCGGCAAGACTCGAAGCACAAAACCGTCCGTTCGCGCTGACACAGATCGTCGACAGCCGTGGTTCCACTCCCCGACATTCCGCACAGATGCTGGTTCGTGATGATGGCAGCATTGTCGGCACCATCGGCGGCGGCATGGTCGAACGTCGGGTGATTGATGAAGCGCTTGATGCCCTGCGTGAAAGGGCTTCGCGTATGTTTCATGGTCGAATGGCGCGCACCGGGTCCGATGCGGTGGGCTCGGACTGCGGCGGCGCGATGTCGGTTTACATCAGCGTTCATGGACTGCGTCCCAGGCTGGTGTTAATTGGTGCCGGGCATGTGAATCGCGCCGTAGCTCACAGCGCTGCGCTGCTCGGTTTTGAACTCGCGGTGGCGGATATTTATCCGGAAAGCCTCGATCCTGAACGTTTCCCGCCGTTAACCCAACTGGTACACGCCGAGAGCTTTGGCGCGGCCGTCTATAAACTGGCCGTTCAGCCAGATGACTATGTACTGATCGCCACCAATAACCAGGATCGCGAAGCGCTGGATAAGCTGGTCGAACTGCCTGCCGCCTGGCTGGGGCTGCTGGCCAGCCGTCGCAAGGTACAGGTGTTTTTACGCCAGCTGCGCGAAAACGGCGTCGCGGAGGAGCATATCGCCCGGCTGCACGCGCCGGTGGGCTACAACATTGGCGCTGAGACGCCGAATGAAATCGCCATCAGCGTGCTGGCGGAGATCCTACAGGTCAAAAATAACGCGCCGGGCGGGCTGATGGCCAGCGACTCTCCCACGCAGCCGCTGCGGGTAGCCATTCGCGGAGCGGGCGATATTGCGACGGGCGTAGCTCTGCGACTGTGGCACGCCGGGTTTAAAGTGGTGATGCTGGAGGTGGAGAAACCGACGGTGATCCGCCGTACCGTGGCCTTTGCCCAGGCGGTTTTTGACGGAGAAATGACGGTAGAAGGTGTGACCGCACTCCGCGTCGATTCCGTCCAGGAGGCGATTCAGGTGGCGGATAACGGTGTGATTCCAGTGTTGGTTGATCCGCTGTGTGAATCGCTGCGTGAGCTGAGTCCGGGCTGTGTGGTCGATGCCATCCTCGCGAAAGAAAATCTGGGTACCCACTGCGGGCTGGCACCGTCGGTCATTGCGCTGGGGCCGGGTTTTTGCGCGGGCACCGACTGCCATGCGGTGATTGAAACCAACCGTGGGCACTGGCTGGGTCAGGTTATCTATCAGGGCCGCGCGCAGGACAACACCGGCGTACCGGGTAACATTATGGGGCATACCGCAAAACGGGTGATCCGCGCGCCTGGCGCGGGGGTGATGCGCTCGCGCGTGAAGTTGGGCGATATCGTCAGTGAGGGCGACGTGATTGCCACCGTCGGCGAGACGGAGATTCGGGCACCGCTCAGCGGCATGGTGCGCGGGCTGCTGAGCGACGGTCTGGTGGTGGATATTGGTTTTAAAATCAGCGATATCGATCCACGCGGCGATAAGGCTGACTACACCAGCGTGTCGGATAAGGCGAGGGCGATTGGTGGTGGCGTGCTGGAAGCGCTAATGACGCTGACAAACCAGCGAATTAAACAGCAAAATCGTCGCCCGGTTGAGGCGTAAGCCAACGCCGGGGCGGTTTAAAGCCTGCCCCGGCGTCACTTCGTGCGGCCGGACGACGTTTACCCCTCGATAATCGTGCCGGTTTTTCCTTCTATACCTTCTTTCGCTTTGCTCAATACGGTAATCAATGCTTTACGCCCTGGACGAGAGCGGGCAAAGGAGGCGGCGGCCTCCACTTTCGGCAGCATAGAGCCTTTGGCAAAGTGACCCTCGGCAATTAAACGGTCGGCATCGCCTAAGGTGAGTTTATCCAGCCACTGTTCGTTGGGTTTACCAAAGTTAATGGCCACTTTCTCCACTGCGGTCAAAATGATGAGCATATCGGCATCAATCATCGCCGCCAGCTTCGCGCTAGCCCAGTCTTTATCAATGACCGCGCTGGCGCCGCGAAGATGATTCCCCTCGCGGATCACCGGGATCCCGCCGCCGCCGGCGGTGATGACCACATGGCAGGCATCTATCAGCGCCTTCACCGTCTCTTTTTCAATAATATCGATAGGCTGGGGCGAGGCGACCACGCGACGATATCCGCGCCCGGCGTCTTCTTTCAGGATATAGCCTTTCAGGGCCAGCTGTTCCGCTTCTTCTTTGCTAAAGAAGGAACCGATAGGCTTGGTTGGGTTGCTGAACGCCGGATCGTTGGCGTCGACTTCCACCTGGGTAATCAGCGTGGCGACCGGAATATGCATATTGCGCGACAACAGCTCCTCACGCAGCGCATTTTGCAGGTCATAACCGATATAGCCCTGGCTCAGCGCCACGCACACCGACATTGGCAGCATCGGGGTATGGGCATCGGTTTTGGCGGCCGCTTCAAACGCCAGGTTGATCATTCCTACCTGCGGGCCGTTGCCGTGCGTCACCACCACCTGGTGACCGTGAGCAATCAGGTCGACGATGGCCTGCGCGGTTTGTTTAACGGCCTGCATTTGCCCGGCCAGGTCGTCGCCCAGCGCGTTTCCGCCCAGCGCAAGTACGATTTTTTTACTCATGACATCCTCTCTTTAAAATGATATTCCGCTCATGGGGATCGGAGCGGAAGAAAAAGGGGCGCGACGCAGGAAACGGCCCTGTCCGGCGACGCCGCTAAAGGTCCCGTTGCTGAAAATCACCCGGCCGCGCGACAGCGTCTGACGAATGGAGCCCTGACAGATAAACCCTTCCCACGGTGAATAGTCGGCGTTGTCGTGCAGCATTTCGTGACGAATGGTGGTGGTGCGGCGCGGGTCGATAATCACCACGTCGCCATCCGCGCCGGGCGCCAGCACGCCTTTTTGCGGCCACAGGCCGAACAGTTTTGCCGGGTTGGCGCTGGTGAGCGCCACAAAATGCTCGGGCGTGATGCGTCCGGTCATTACCCCGTGGGAGAAGAGCAGCAGCAGACGGTTTTCCACCCCCGGCAGGCCGTTCGGGCAGCGGCTAAAATCGCCGTTCGATAAATGCTGGCGCTGGGCCATCGAAAAAGCACAGTGGTCTGTGGCCATCACATCGATCGAGCCGTCGCTCAACCCGCACCACAGCGCGTCATTGTTACTGGCGTTGCGCAGCGGCGGGCTGAGCAGATACTTCAGCGCATCCTCGCGTTCATAGCAGCGGTCATCGAGCAGCAGATACTGCGGGCAGGTTTCAACCCATACCGGCTGATGACGTGAACGCGCCAGCTTCAGGTATTCCAGCCCCAGCCCGTTCGACAGGTGCACAATGTACAGCGGCGCGTTACCGGCAAGCTGTGCGAGGTTAATCATGCGGGCAATAGCCTCTGCCTCGCACTCCAGCGGCCGACTAAGGGCGTGATAGCGCGGTGCGGTTTTTCCCTGCGCCAGAAACTCCGAGCGTTTACGGGCAATGGCCGCGTCGTTTTCCGGGTGTACGGTGGTGAGCGCGCCGGCGGCGTGCAGATGACGCATCGCCTGCAGCACATCGTCGTCGCTCAGTTTGTACTGGTAGGTTAAATAGAGCTTAAAGCTGCTGATCCCAGCATCGACCATCATGGGAATTTCATCGAGAATTGCGTGGTTGATATGCTGAATGACGCCGTGAAAGCTGTAGTCAATGACCGCTTTGTAGGCGGCGTAGCCGTGGTAGGTTTCCAGCTGGTGGCGTAATCGGCAGCCTGCCGGGCCAAATCCCATGTGATCGACGATGGTGGTCGTACCGCCGCAGGCTGCCGCGCGGGTGCCGGTAAAGAAATCGTCACAGCTGCGGGCCTGGCCGGTATCAATATTGAAATGGGTATGAACATCAACGCCGCCGGGCATTACGTAGCAGCCGCTGGCGTCGATCGCTTCGCAGGGTTGTTCAACGGTGATGTTATCGGCCAGCTGGCTAACAAGGCCGTTTTCAATCAGCAGGTCCTGTCTGGCTCGTCCGTTGGCGTTGACGACGATGCCGTTTTTAATCAGTACGCGCATTTTAACTCCAGACTCCCGCCGCGAACGGCGGGAGGAATAGCGGACTACAGTGACTCGGTGGCCAGCCAGCTCAGCGGAATAGCGGCATACATGGCGGCGCAGGTGACCAGGTGAGACTTCCAGGTTTTTTCGTTTGGCGCGTGGGCTTCGGGTTCTTTACCCGGGCCGAAACCAATCACCGGAATGCCGTGACGGCCCATGATTGAGACGCCGTTGGTGGAGAAGGTCCACTTATCCACTACCGGAGCCTTGCCGAAGAGTCCTTCGTACGCGTTGCTCAGCGCGCGGACGGTGAAGTGATTCTCTTCCACTTTCCAGGTTGGGAAGTAGCATTCGGTTGGATACACCAGCCCGGTCCACGATGGGCGGTCATAGTTGTACATGGAGACAACCGCACCGGCTTTTTGTACCGCAGGCAGGGCGCGAATTTCGTCCAGCGCGCCTTCCCAGGTTTCGCCCCAGGTCAGACGACGGTCGATGGAAACGGCGCAGCTGTCGGCGACCGCACAGCGGCTTGGCGAGGTGAAGAAGATTTCGGAGACGGTGAGGGTGCCTTTACCCAGGAATTCGTCGTTGCCCAGCTTATGGGAGAGATCCTGCAGCTCGTTGAGAATCGGCCCCATTTTAAAGATGGCGTTATCGCCGCGTTCCGGCGCGGAGCCGTGGCAGCTGACGCCAGAAACATCCACGCGGATTTCCATACGCCCGCGCTGGCCGCGGTAAATCTGACAGTCGGTGGGTTCAGTGCTGACCACGAACTCCGGACGAATACCGGACTGCTCGATAATGTACTGCCAGCATAGCCCGTCGCAGTCTTCTTCCTGCACCGTACCGGTCACCAGCAGGGTGTATTCATCTTCCAGCCCCAGATCCTTGATAATCTTTCCGGCGTAGACCATGGAGGCCATCCCGCCTTCCTGGTCCGACGCGCCGCGCCCGCCGATGAGTTCGTCGGTTTCCATGCCCTGGTACGGATCGAAGCTCCAGTTTTTGATATTACCGATGCCCACGGTATCTATATGCGCATCCATCGCCAGCAGGCGCGGGCCGTGGCCAATATAGCCCAGCACGTTACCCATAGGGTCGATTTCCACTTTATCGAAGCCGACTTTCTCCATCTCTTCTTTGATGCGGTGCACCACGCGTTTTTCGTCGCAGCTTTCGCTTGGGATGGCGATCATATCGCGCAGAAAGCGGGTCATGTCCTGCTGGTAGTGCCTGGCTTTTTCAACAATCAGTTTAAAAGGAATATGCTTAGCCATGAGGATGTTCTCCAGTTCTTAATTTGTGAGGGTTATTGTGCTGCTGGATGCTTGCCTTCCCAGACGATTTCCCGATAATGCTTCACGTCGGTATCGCCTTCGGTGCTGACGATCAGCACGACGGAGTGGCTATCCAGCTGCAGTTTGTTCATCAGCGCATCGCGCTGCGGGTGGTAGTGAACGGCGGCGAGCAAGCCAAGACCGACCGCGCCTGACTCTCCGGAAATAACGCGCGGATCGTGGCCGATCGGGTTGCCCAGCACTCGCATACCGAGTGCGGAAACCGCGTCCTGACACGAAATAAACTGGCTGGCGCAGTTGCGCAGGACTTCCCACCCGAGCGGGTTGGGTTCACCGCAGGCAAGCCCCGCCATGATGGTGGCCATATTGCCGCCGACGTTGACGATTTGCCCCTTCACCCCGGAGCGGTAGAGACAGTCGGCTAGCTCAGGTTCAACGATAACGGAATGCAGGTTACCCGCGCCGTAAACGTCGACCAGATAACCCAGCACGCCGCCGGCCAGCGCGCCCACGCCGCCCTGTAAGAAAACGTGCGTTGGGCAGGCGATGCCCATCGACGACATCTGTTCGACGGCTTCATCAGCCAGCGTGGCGTAGCCCTGCATAATCCAGGTGGGGATTTTGGTGTAACCATCCCATGCGGTGTCCTGGACCACCTCCCAGCCGTTTTTCTGCGCCGTCTGCATGGTGAAGCGCACGGTGTCGTCGTAGTTCATGTCGGTGACGATACATTCCGCGCCCAGACGTAGAATGGCGTCCACGCGTTCCTGTGCCGAACCTTTCGGCATATAAATCACCGCGTTTTGCCCAAGCTGCTGCGCTGCCCACGCCACGCCGCGACCGTGGTTACCATCGGTGGTGGTGGCGAAGGTCATTTTCTCCTTAATGCGTGATTTCAGGCCGTCCAGCGACAGTTCGTTGATATCCAGCTGATACTTTTCACACAGCAATTGCGCAATTGCGTAAGAACCGCCGAGCATCTTGAAGGCGTTAAGGCCAAAACGCTGAGACTCGTCCTTCACCAGAATTTTGCGCACGCCAAACAGGGCGGCCAGTTCATTCAACGCGTACAGCGGGGTCGGCTGATAGCCGCTAATTTTTTGATGAAAACGGCGCGCCTGTTGCGCAGGCTGGCGCGAGAACAGCGGCGACGCTTCGCCGGTGTAAAAACGGTTATCGGCAATATCCATTTTCAGTGAGAAAGCAGACATACTCTGTCCTTATTCGTCATTACGGGGAGTGATGCTGGCCCGCAGGCCAGCAGGGAAGGCTATTTGATGCGGTTTTGCGCTTCGGCCAGCAGTTGCTCCAGCAACATGCCCGGCTTCGCGTATTTACGGCAGAGGATCATGGCGGCGATGATGTATGGCTTCCAGCTGGCCTCTTTGTAGGTGGCGATACGGTATTTTTCGAACACGGCTTCGGAGACTTCGCCTTCATTGCAGGAGACGCCGGTAATATCCGCTGGCAAGCAGTGCATATACAGCGCCTCGCCGTCGTGGGTTTTTGCCATCATCTCTTCGGTGCAGTGCCAGTTTTTATGCTGGGCGTTCTGCGCCAGGCAGGCTTTCTCCAGCGCCTTCAGACCTTCGCGATCGTTAGCGCGCAGTAGCTCAGTACGCTGCTCCATGACCTGATACGGCGCCCAGGATTTCGGGTAGACGATATCGGCATCTTTAAAGGCTTCCGCCATATCCGTCACCTGGCGGAAGCTGCCGCCGGACGCTTTGGCGTTGTTTTTCGCCACTTCAATCACGTCAGGAATCAGGTCGTAGCCTTCCGGGTGGGCGAGGGTGACGTCCATACCGAAACGGGTCATCAGGCCAATAATGCCCTGAGGTACGGAGAGAGGTTTACCGTAGCTTGGGGAGTAGGCCCAGGTCATGGCGATTTTCTTGCCTTTAAGATCCTCCAGCGACCCAAAGTGTTCACGCAACCACGCCAGATCGGCCATCGCCTGCGTAGGGTGGTCAATATCGCATTGCAGGTTAATCAGCGCCGGACGCTGCGGCAGCACGCCCTGCTTGTAGCCGTCATCCAGCGCTTCGCCAACCTCACGCATATAGGCATTACCCGCGCCAAGATACATGTCATCGCGAATACCGATAGCATCGGCACAGAAGGAGATCATATTTGCGGTTTCACGCACCGTTTCACCGTGGGCAATCTGCGATTTCCCTTCGTCGAGATCCTGCTGCGCCAGCCCGAGCAGATTCAGCGCCGAGGCATAGGAGAAGCGGGTACGGGTAGAGTTATCGCGGAATACCGAAATTCCCAGCCCGCTGTTGAACACGTTGGTGGCGATATTTTCCGCACGCAGCGTTTTTAGCGCTTCCGCGACGTCCAGCACCTGCTTGAGCTCATCCGGCGACTGCTCCCATGTCAGCAGAAAATCCTTATCATGCAGATTGGAATTCAGCGTGTTGATATCCTTAATCAGTTCGTTAACAGTTTTCATATTTCAATCCTGGTCGTGAATGACGGGCTTATTGATTGCGGGTTACCGCTGCGGCAAATGCCAGCGCTGATATTTCACTAACAATAAGCGTGCCAATTTCAAAAAAGACCTGATTAACCGCGGATAAAACAGCTGGATTATGAGATGGCTGTCACGAAAAAGAAGCCGATGTGGCGATGGGTAATAAAAATGACGGCGAGCAGTTTTGTTATGTGTTTATTTGTACATACTGTGTTTCCGTGAAATAGATGACTTGCGTGAGAGAAGGGCACCAAATTGATAAAATCATCATCAAAATTATCACATTGATATAAAAATGTGATACCGCCTCCATAATTGACGCAAGAATCGAAAAAGAAAAGGCACCCCCATCAATTATTGCTAAGGGCTGCGGTAGTATCATTACAGAGAAATAAACGTTGTCTTTCACCCAGTTAGCTTTTAGTGAGTGATATTATGATACCTTCCAGTTCGTCATCTATTTTGATGCAGATTCAGCCAACCATTCAACGTTTTGCACGCATGCTCTCCAGCGTACTCCAGCTTGAAGTTGAAATTGTCGATAATAGCCTGTGCCGCGTGGCCGGTACGGGAAGTTACGGTAAATTCCTTGGCCGTAAATTAAATACAGACTCGCGACTTCTTCGTTACATTATTGAAACAAAAAAAGAGAAGGTGGTGGCCCATTCGCGTTTCGATCCCTTATGCAAAGGTTGTGAGAGTAAAGAAACCTGCAAAGAAAAGGCCTTCCTGGGTACACCGGTGATTTATCAGGAACAGTGCGTTGGCGTTATTAGTCTGATTGCCCTGACGCGCGAGCAGCAGGAAAGAATCAATGATAACATCACCGAGTTTTCCGATTATGTTCGTCACGTCTCTTCCATATTTGTCTCCCGTTTACTTGAGGATCAGAGCGGCGGCGACAATATCCAGAAAATGTTTTTAACGATGCTTGACAATATGGACCAGGGTGTACTGGTTGTAAGTCAGGAGCAGAAAGTCAAATTTGTTAATCAGGCAGCGTTAAAAATCCTTGGGGTGAGCCAGGGGAGTATGGTGGGTAAAGAGATTCACTTTCGGCCTCTGACGTTCGCGCAAAACTTTATTCGCGGTCACGTACAGCACGTCATTTCTATTGATGATAAGAAAGAGCTGATTATCGGTCAGCTACATGCCATTCAGGACCAGTGGCTGTTTCTGATGGCGTTTCATCAGTCGCACTCTTCGGCAGAGATTACCGCGCCGCAGGAAGGGCCGCAGATTGAACAGATGGTTGGCGAGTGTCGCCCAATGCGGCAGCTGAAAAAGCTGATTACCCGCGTGGCACCCAGCCCGTCAAGCGTGATGATTGCGGGGGAAAGCGGAACCGGTAAAGAGGTGGTTGCTCGTGCGGTGCACAAGCTGAGCGATCGCAAAGATAAGCCGTTTATCGCCATCAACTGTGCCGCCATTCCCGAACAGTTACTGGAAAGCGAACTGTTTGGTTATGTGAAGGGGGCCTTCACCGGCGCGTCAGCCAACGGCAAAACGGGGCTGATTCAGGCCGCTAACCATGGGACGCTGTTTCTCGATGAAATTGGCGATATGCCGCTCACTCTGCAAGCCAAGCTGCTGCGGGCCATTGAATCGCGCGAGATCCAGCCGGTCGGGGCTAGCCATCCGGTACCGGTGGATATTCGAATTATTTCCGCCACCAATCAAAACCTCGATCGGTTTATCGCCGACGGTAAGTTTCGTGAGGATCTCTACTATCGGCTTAACGTCATTCCGTTACGCCTGCCGCCGCTGCGTGAACGCCAGGAAGATATCGAACTGCTGATTCACTATTTCCTGCATCTGCATACCCGTCGGCTAGAGCTGGTGTACCCGGGCGTGGCGCCGGAGGTAGTTACGCTGCTGAAAAGCTACCGCTGGCCGGGTAACATTCGTGAGTTGAGCAATCTGATGGAGTATCTGGTCAACGTGGTCCCATCCGGCGAAGTGATCGATATCTCGCTGCTGCCGCCAAACCTGGTGAGCTGCGGTAAAACCGGCGAACGCGAAGAGGCGCCAGGGAAAACGGGGGGCAGAGCCGCAAAAGAGGAGGAGGGCGTAACCGGGCTTGAAGAGATGGAACGTCAGATGATACGCGACGCCTTAAGCCGTTATAGCAACAAGAAACAGGCGGCAGACGAATTGGGTATCGGGATTGCCACGCTGTACCGCAAGATTAAAAAATACGATCTGAATTCTTCACGCCTTGCTGGTTAATCAAGCTCGCCAAATCGCTATCCCTAAAATGTAATAAAAGGGAGGTATCTCAAAGAGACCTTTGGATGTCATTTAACATAATATACATTATGCGCACCAATATGAAGTAAGGCGAAATCTGGCGTTTTGTGGACATCCTTGACCTGATGATAATGGCCTCTGAGCGTGTCTTCTCCAGTGCTGTTATCGTCACGCTGATCATCTCACAGTGCATGGCTTACCGTTTTGCCCTGTTGATATAATCCTGTAAACCCTCAGCAAGAAAATCAAACACCGTTTTACAGGCCTGGCTATGGCGTAGATCCTCATGCATCACCAGCCAGGTGTCGAGATGAAATGCAAAGAAATCAGGCATTATCCTCTGTAACGGCGGAGAAAAATCGGCGAGCTGCACCTGACACATACCGATACCTGCCCCGGCGCGTATGAGGTTTAATTGCGCAACATCACTGTCGGTTCGCACGGTAAACAGTTCGCGGTTTAGCTGTGGGTACTGTTTAAGCGCTTGTAAAATAAAGGGCGTCATGTTGTCGAAACCCACGAGCGTATGGGTAAATAACTCATCAATATTTTCCGGTGCACCGTGTCGTGACAGATAGGCTGGCGCGGCATGCAGACCTATTTCTATCCTGCCCATCCGACGTGCAATCAATTGCTCCTGCACCGGTGTGGTCATGCGTACAGCAATGTCCGCTTCCCGGTTCAGTAAATCCTGAACGCGATTAGACAGAACCAGCTCAACGGTTATTTGCGGGTATTCTTCCTTTATGTGTGCAATCACCGGAGGCAGAACCTCGGTGCCGATGATTTCACTGGCGGCGACGCGCACCACGCCTCGTAATCCGGTTGCGCCGGAGCTGAAACTGGCAGCCGACCGCTCAATCATCATGGCCGTATTTTCCATCGCTTGCGCATGGCCCTTCAGCTCGACGGCTGCATCCGTTGCCTGCAATCCCGTCTGCGAACGGGTAAATAAAACAAGGCCGAGGGCTGATTCCAGTGCCGCAATATGACGTCCGGCAGTTGGCTGGGTAATTGCCAGCCTGCGTGCGGCCCCTGACAAAGACCCTTCTTTCATCACGGCCAAAAAGGTGCGATACCATTCCCACGGAATATTTAGCTTCATACAAATATGCATACCTGCTGGCTTATATTATGCAATTACATTTAGCCCGTGTGCTCATTAAGATGTCAAGCAGATAACCAACAAGGGTAAGACGATGAAAAGCACAAATAAGGTACTGATACTGGGCGCAACGGGTGGGAGCGGTGGCGAAATTGCCCGTAAATTGATCCGTGACGAATGGGATGTACGTGCCTTGCGTCGCAGCGTTCCGGAAAATGACGCACACAGCAAAAGCATTACGTGGATAAGCGGCGATGCGCAGAATGCTGAGCAGGTTGAGGCCGCGGCGTCAGAATGCAGCGTGATTGTCCATGCCGTTAACCCGCCGGGTTATCGAAACTGGGAACAGCTGGTTTTGCCCATGCTGCATAATACCATCAGCGCAGCAGAGCGAAACGGCGCATTA
>Ga0105251_10000764_pt1 | contig 29257 bp, 25 predicted proteins | sample KBSS64metaG_FD_80424 | JGI IMG/M metagenome (GOLD analysis project Ga0105251, IMG submission 80424) | Switchgrass rhizosphere microbial communities from Kellogg Biological Station, Michigan, USA - KBS S6-4 metaG | ecosystem: Host-associated > Plants > Roots > Rhizosphere > Soil | place...
TCCAGCTGGGCGCCCAGCCAGGCGTGATTGATCACCAGCTCGGAAATGCCTGCCGCGGCCAGTGCCCGGATGTGATGCTCGATCAGCGGCCGGCCGTTCACCTCGATCAGCGGCTTGGGCAGGCTCAGCGTCAACGGTCGCATCCGCTCGCCCTTGCCCGCCGCCAGGATCATGGCCTTCATGCGTCGACCCGCGCGGCGTGCAGCTCGTCGAGCAAGGCGCCGAGATCGGCCAGCTCCGGTCGCCGCGCCACCACGGTACGGATGTAGGCGAGAAAGCGCGGGGTGTCGGCGACGTAGCGCGGCTTGCCGTCGCGATGCCAGATGCGGGCGAAGATGCCCATCACCTTGAGATGGCGCTGCACGCCCATCAGATCCGAGGCGCGCTGGAAATCGGCGAAGTCGGGCTGCACCGGGATGCCGACGGCACGCGCCTGCTCCCAGTAGCCCAGCAGCCAGCGCTGCACCAGCGGCTCGGGCCAGCTGAGGAAGGCATCCTTGAACAGGCTGGTGATGTCATAGGTCACCGGCCCGATGACCGCATCCTGGAAGTCCAGCACGCCCGGATTGGGCGTGCTCAGCATCAGGTTGCGCGGCATGAAGTCCCGGTGGACCAGCACCTGGGGTTGCGCCAGGGCGCTGTCGATCAATCGGTCGCAGACGGCCTGCCAGCGTTCGAGCTGACTCGCGCTGAAGGTCATGTCCAGTTCGCGACCCACGTACCACTCTGGAAACAGACTCAACTCGCGGGCGAGCAGAGCCCTGTCGTAGAGCGGCAGGCTGCCGTTCGTCGGCTGCTTGCCCTGGAAAGCCAGCAGGGCATCGATGGCCGCCTGGAAATAATCGTCGGCATTGGCCGCATTGATCACCTCCAGATAGGTCAGGGTGCCGAGATCGCTCAGCAGCAGGAATCCCCGCTCCAGATCCTGAGCCAGGATGCGCGGTACATGGACCCCGGCCTCGGCCAGCAGCGCGGCCACCTGGACGAACGGACGGCAGTCCTCCTGCGGCGGCGGCGCATCCATCACGATCAGGCTGCGGCCCTCGCCCGCCCAGCGGAAATAACGGCGAAAACTGGCATCGCTGCTAGCCGCGGTCAGGCTACCCTTGGGCACCTCGCCCCAGGCCTGTTCCCGGAAAATTTCCGGTAGAACGGTGGTCAGCCAGTCTTCTATCTGGTTTAAGCGAACATCTTCAGTCATTTACAGCGGATCCCTCGGCCCTAGCCGATGTGCAGGTCATGTTTTATTATCCGCTATCTTTTTGAGCCCATCGAGAGGCCGCGGCCCCTTAATGGCCGGCGTGCAGGACGACTTTAAGGATGGCCGTGAAAACCCCCGCGTTTCGCAGAAAATTTCCCCTCTTGGTAACCGGCAGCCTGCTCGCCATGCAGCCCGTCACCGCCCTTATCGCCGCCCCCGCCGAGCAGTTCAGCTGTAACGCCGGAGCCGGCGGCGGCTGGTCGTGCAACACCCAGGCACCCACCGCGGCCATTCCGCCCCGCCCTAGCAAGGGCGAGACCCAGGGCGTCGCGGCGGAGCCCGCCGCGCGCAAGGGCGATGCTGCCGTGCTGGTCACCGAGAGCAAGGGCCGCGCCCTCAAGTCCCGCAGCGCCGACTACAGCCACCTGGACTGGGTCCCGCGCGATCAGCTGACCCCGGCCCAGTTGGCCGAGACCGGTCCCTACTGCAGCGGTGCCTATGTCGAGCCGCAGCGTCCGGGCATGTACGACGACACCCCGACCGCCAAGGCCCCGACCTATATCTCCGCCAAGGCCTCGCGCTACGAGCAGGAACAGCAGGTCGCCACCCTGGCCGGTGACGTGGTGCTGCGCCAGGGCGGCATGCAGGTGGAATCCCAGGAAGCCAACCTGCACCAGCTGGAGAATCGCGGCGAGCTCAAGGGCAACGTCAAATTCCGCGACAACGGCCTGCTGATGGTCGGCGACAAGGCCGACATGCAGCTGGACAACGGCCAGGTCCAGGTCGACAACGCCGAATTCGTCATGCACCAGAGCCGCGCCCGTGGCAGCGCGCTCTACGCCAAGCGTGGCGACGACGCCATCATCCGCCTCAAGGATGGCACCTACACCACCTGCGAACCGGGCAGCAACGCCTGGCAGGTCAAGGGCAACACCGTCACCCTGAATCCGGCCACCGGCCTCGGCTACGCGACTAACGCCACGCTGCGAGTCAAGGACATTCCGGTCCTCTATACGCCCTTCATCTACTTCCCGATCGACGACCGTCGGCAGTCCGGTTTCCTGGCGCCCTCGATCAGCACTTCCAGCGACACCGGCTTCGCGATCACCACGCCTTACTACTTCAACCTGGCGCCCAACTATGACGCCACCCTCTATCCGCGCTACATGGCCAAGCACGGCCTGCAGACCGAGGGCGACTTCCGCTACCTGACCCGCAGCAGCGAAGGCGAGGTCTACGGCTCCTACCTCAAGGACACCGACCCGGAGCACGAGGGCGAACCGGAAGCCACCGACAACCGCTGGCTGTACGGCTGGAAGAATCGCAGCGGCCTGGATTCGCGCCTGATGGCCGAGGTGGACTACACCCGCATCAGCGACCCCTACTACTTCCAGGACCTGGACACCGACCTCGGCATCAACAAGCCGACCTACGTCAACCAGCAGGGTCGCCTGACCTACCGCGGCGACACCTTCGTCGCCGGCCTCAACGCCCAGGCCTACCAGCTGGCCACCGTCTCCGACGTGACGCCCTACAACCGCCTGCCGCAGCTGACCCTGAGCGGCGCCCTGCCCTACAACCCGGGCGGTCTGGACTTCACCTACGACACCGAGGCGGTGCGCTTCACCCGCAGCTTCGACGACAACACCTACTTCGACCTGGACGACAACGGCAACCGCACCAACGTGCGCAACCGCCCGGACGTCAACCTGTTCGGCCTGACCCGCGCCGAAGGCAATCGCTACCACGTCGAGCCGGGCATTGCCCGCCCGATGACCGCGTCCTGGGGCTTCCTGACGCCGTCGCTGCGCTATGCCTATACCCGCTACGACCTGGATCTGGACAGCACCGGCCAGAACGACCTGAACTCGCCGCTGGTTGGCGGTAGCCGTCGTGCCGCGGCCGGTTCCAGCGTGACCAGCTTCAACGACAGCCCGACCCGCTCGGTGCCGATCTTCAGCCTCGACAGCGGCCTCTATTTCGACCGCACCTCGAATCTGTTCGGCGAAGGCGGCAAGCAGACCCTGGAACCCCGCGCCAAGTACCTCTACGTACCCAACCGCGACCAGGACGATCTGCCGGTGTTCGATACCGGCGAATACACCTTCAGCTACAGCTCGCTGTGGCGCGACAACCGCTTCACCGGTCGCGACCGCATCGGCGACGCCAACCAGCTGGCCCTGGGTGCCACCAGCCGCTTCATCGAGCCCAACGGCTTCGAGCGCGCCAACGTGAGCTTCGGTCAGCTGTTCTACTTCCGCGACCGCGAAGTGCAGCTGCCCGGCCTGACCAAGGACGACCTGGCCTACGCCCGCAGCCTGGGGCAGAACATCGACAATCCCCAGGCCACCACCTCGCGCTCGCCCTATGCCCTGGCCGGCATGTATCGCTTCAATCGCGACTGGCGCGTGAATGGCGAATTCAACTGGGATCCGACCCTGCACCAGACGGACTCCGGCAGCGTCATGTTCCACTACCAGCCGGAAGCCGAGCCGGGCAAGATCCTCAACGTCGGCTATCGCTATCGTGACAACGTCCGGGTGTTCGATCCGAACTTCGGCCGCTTCACCTACAACAGCGACGACTACAAGGTCGACCAGCACGACATCTCCTTCATCTGGCCGATCGTGCCCCAGTGGTCCGCGATTGCCCGCTGGCAGTTCGACTACAACAAGAGCCGTACCCTCGAAGCCTTCGGTGGCTTCGAATACGACAACTGCTGCTGGAAGCTGCGCCTGATCAGCCGCTACTGGCTCAAGAGCGAAGACGACGTCTTCTACACCGCCCAGAGTTCCGAAGCCGATCGCGGGATCTTCCTGCAGATCGTGCTCAAGGGACTTGGCAACGTCTTCGGCGGCAAGACCGAAGGCTTCCTGGACAGAGGCATTCAAGGCTATCGTGAACGTGAAGACCAAGCTATGTAACGCCCTGCGCCCGCTCGCCCTGGGCGCGGCGCTCGCTCTCTCCCCTCTGGCTCAGGCTGCCGTGGTTCCGCTGGACAAGGTCGTGGCCATCGTCGACAACGACGTGGTCATGCAGAGCCAGCTCGATCAGCGACTCAACGAGGTCAAGCAGAACATCACCCGCCGCGGCGCCGCGGCGCCGCCGGAAAGCGAGCTGCGTCAGCAGGTGCTCGAACGGCTGATCCTGGAAGACATCCAGATGCAGCTGGCCGGGCGCATGGGCGTCAAGATCTCCGACGAGGAGCTCAACCAGGCCGTGGCCACCATCGCCCAGCGCAATGGCCTGAGCGTGGCCGACTTCCGCAAGGCCCTGGCCCGCGACGGTCTCTCCTACGACGCCGCCCGCGAGCAGGTCCGCCGCGAGATGATGATCAGCCGGGTGCGTCAGCGTCAGGTCGGTCAGCGCGTGCAGGTCACCCAGCAGGAGGTGCAGAACTTCCTCGCCTCGGACCTGGGCAAGCTGCAGCTGTCCGAAGAGTATCGCCTGGCCAACATCCTGATCCCGGCAGCGGACAACGCCGGCACCGCCGGTCTCGACGCCGCCGCGCGCCAGGCCCAGGACACCTACAACCAGCTGCGTCAGGGCGCCGACTTCAACCAGCTGGCCATCGCCCGCTCGGCCGGTGACAACGCCCTCGACGGCGGCGAGATCGGCTGGCGCAAGGCCGCCCAGTTGCCCCCGCCCTTCGATCGCCTGATCGGCAGTGTCGGCGTCGGCGGCATCACCCAGCCGGTGCGCGTGCCCGGCGGCTTCGTGATCCTCAAGGTGGAAGAGAAGCGCGGAGGCGAGGCCAGCATCGTCGACGAGGTGCACGTCCGGCACATCCTGCTCAAGCCCAATGCCGTGCGCAGCGATGCCGAGACCCAGCGCCTGGCGGCGCGCCTGCGCGAGCGCATCCAGAACGGCGAGAGCTTCGCCACCCTGGCCAAGAGCTTCTCGGAAGATCCGGGCTCGGCGCTCAATGGCGGCGACCTGGGCTGGATCAATCCGGAATCCCTGGTCCCGGAATTCCGCGAGGTGATGAACAACTCGCCGGTCAACCAGCTCTCGCAGCCGTTCCGCACCGCCTTCGGCTGGCACATTCTGGAAGTCCTGGGCCGTCGGGCCACCGACAACACCCAGCAGGCGCGCGAGCAACAGGCGTTGAATCTCCTGCGTAGCCGCAAGTACGACCAGGAACTGCAGACTTGGTTGCGCCAGATCCGCGACGAAGCCTACGTCGAGATCAAGCAGTAACCCCAAGGCCGCAGGCACTCCCTGCGGCCTTCTTGTTTCCGGAGCCCGCCATGGCCCTGCGCTTCGCCCTGACCCCCGGTGAGCCCGCCGGTATCGGTCCCGACCTCTGCCTGCTGCTGGCCCGCGTGGCCCAGCCCCACGCCCTGATCGCCATCGCCAGCCGCGACCTCCTGGCCGCTCGCGCGATCGAGCTGGGACTCGCCATCGAGCTCATCGAGGTCGCTCCCACGGCCTGGCCTGACCGCCCGGCACCCGCCGGTGCGCTCTATGTCTGGGATACCCCGCTGGGTGCCCCGGTGGTGACCGGCCAGCTCGATACCGCCAATGCCGCCTATGTCCTGGACACCCTGACCCGCGCCGGCCAGGGCTGTCTCGACGGCACCTTTGCCGGGATGATCACCGCGCCGGTGCACAAGGGCGTGATCAACGACGGCGGCGTGGCCTTTTCCGGCCACACCGAATTTCTCGCCGAGCTGACCCAAACCCCCCAGGTGGTGATGCTGCTGGCAACGGCCGGCCTGAGAGTGGCCCTGGTCACCACCCATCTGCCACTGCGCGAGGTGGCCGATGCCATCGATCGCCAGACACTGCTGGACGTGACCCGCATCCTGCATGGCGATCTGCAGCGCTATTTCGGTGTGGCGCGGCCGCGCATCCTGGTCTGCGGTCTCAATCCCCATGCCGGCGAAGGCGGTCACCTGGGCCGTGAGGAGATCGAGATCATCGAGCCGGCGCTGGACAGCCTGCGCGCCGAAGGCCTCGACCTCATCGGGCCGCTGCCCGCCGACACCCTCTTCACGCCCAAGCACCTCGAGCACTGCGATGCGGTCCTGGCCATGTATCACGACCAGGGCCTGCCGGTGCTCAAGCACAAGGGTTTCGGCGCCGCGGTCAACGTGACCCTGGGCCTGCCGATCATCCGCACCTCGGTCGACCATGGCACCGCCCTCGACCTGGCCGGCAGCGGACGCATCGATACCGGCAGTCTGAAGGTCGCCCTGGAGACCGCCTACAGCATGGCGGCGCATCACCGTTCGGTGACTTAAGAGGCTGTTCATAACCTCGCGAGTTAGAGACAAACAAGGCCTGGGCGGCCCCGCAAAAAGCCCTGAGGAAGCGGATCGGACTCGCGGGCGAGTTTACGAAGGGTAAAAGAGCATCTCCGACGGAGCTGGCCTTCCAGGGTCTTTTCAACGCAGTTTGCCGACGCACAGCAGGTTATGAACAGGCTCTGAGCGCTCCGGTGACGGTAAAGGGTCTGCTAAACTGGTGGGTCTTTGCCGTCTTGAAATCGCAGGCCCGCTGCCTGCGCCGGAGCACCTGATGACCGAGCTCTACCAACACCGCGCCCGCAAGAGGTTCGGCCAGAACTTCCTGCACGACGCCGGAGTGATCCATCGCATCCTGCGCGCCATCCACGGTCGACCCGGCGAACGCCTGCTGGAAATCGGCCCGGGCCAGGGCGCCCTCACCGAAGGCCTGCTCGGCAGTGGCGCCCGGCTCGACGTCATCGAGCTGGACCAGGACCTGATTCCCCTGCTCCGACTCAAGTTCGGCCTCAATCCGCTGTTCACCCTGCACCAGGGTGACGCCATGAAGTACGACCTCTCCAGCATCGCCGCCGGCGATCGGCTGCGGGTGGTGGGCAACCTGCCCTACAACATCTCCACACCGCTGATCTTCCACCTGCTCAGCTTCGCCGACATCATCGCCGACATGCACTTCATGCTGCAGAAAGAAGTGGTGGAACGGCTGGCCGCGGTGCCCGGCAACGGCGACTGGGGTCGGCTGTCGATCATGGTGCAGTACCACTGCCGTGTGGAACACCTGTTCAACGTCGGTCCGGGTGCCTTCAATCCGCCGCCCAAGGTGGATTCGGCCATCGTGCGCCTGGTGCCCCACACCGAGCGCCCCCACGTGGCGCGCGATCCGGTCCTTCTGGAGCGCGTCGTCCGCGAGGCCTTCGGCCAGCGGCGCAAGACCCTCAGGAACACCCTCAAGGGCACCCTGGACAGCGCCGCCATCGAAGCCGCTGATGTCGACCCGGGGCTGCGCCCCGAACAGCTGGACCTGGCCGCTTATGTACGCCTGGCCAACCAGCTGGCGTCCAGCTGAAGCCCCTCCATCCGTATCTGCCGAGAATCCTCTTGTGACCGAGCCCGATCCGCGCTACCTCATCACCGTGCAGGTCACCACCCGCTACCTGCCCGAACAATCCAGCGCCAGCCAGGAGCGCTACGCCTTCGCCTACGACGTGAGCATCCGCAATGACGGCCAGCTGCCGGCGCAGCTGCTCAGCCGCCACTGGATCATCACCGACGGCAATGGCGAGGCGCAGGAAGTGCGCGGCCCGGGCGTGGTGGGCGAGCAGCCGCTGATCGCGCCGGGCGAAACCCACAGCTATTCCAGCGGCACCCTGATGCCGACCCAGGTGGGCAGCATGAGGGGCAGCTACCAGATGGTCGCCAGCGATGGCCATACCTTCGAGGCCACCATCCCCACCTTCCGCCTGGCCGTACCCGGCTCGCTGCACTAGGAGTCCCGATGACGCTGTACGCCGTTGGCGACCTGCAAGGTTGCCTCGACCCGCTCAAATGCCTCCTCGACGAGGTCCGCTTCGATCCCGCGCAGGACCGCCTCTGGCTGGTGGGTGATCTGGTCAATCGCGGACCTCAGTCCCTGGAAACCCTGAGATACCTGTACGGGATGCGCGATTCGCTGGTCAGCGTCCTGGGCAATCACGACCTGCACCTGCTGGCGGTGGCCCTTGGCGGCGCCAGGCTGAAGAAGCAGGACACCCTGAGCGACATCCTCGCCGCCCCCGACCGCGACGAGTTGCTGCATTGGCTGCGCCACCTGCCGCTGATGCAGCACGATGCCGGGCGCAACTGCGTGCTGGTCCACGCCGGTCTGCCGCCGCAATGGACGCTGGCCCAGGCCCTGAGCCTGGCCGGCGAAGTGGAAGCCGTATTGCGCGATGACCAGGCCCATGTGCCCTTTCTCGAGCAGATGTATGGCAACGAGCCGGCGCTCTGGCAAGATGAGCTGCAGGGCCAGGAGCGCCTGCGCCTGATCACCAACTACCTGACGCGCATGAGATTCTGCAGCCCGGAAGGTCGCCTGGAATTCAAGAGCAAGGAAGGCCTGGACAGCGCGCCGGCCGGTTTCGCCCCCTGGTTCAGCCACGATCACCGGCTGACCCGGGACGTGCGCATCCTGTTCGGCCACTGGGCCGCGCTCAAGGGTCGCTGCGCGGCGCCCAATGTCGAGGCGCTCGACAGCGGCTGTGTCTGGGGCGGCGACATGACCCTGCTCGACGTCGACGGCAACCGCCGTCATCTCTGCAGTTGCAAGGAGAAGAAATGAGCGAATTCACCTGTATCTCCCCGGAACGGGCGCTGGAACTGCGCAGCGAGGGCGCGCGGATCGTCGACATCCGTGACCCGCACAGCTATGCCACCCTGCACGTCGCCGGCGCCCAGCGTCTCGACAACCAGAACATCCACGACTTCATCGCGGCCGCCGATCTCGACGCGCCGCTGCTGGTGTTCTGCTACCACGGTCACTCCAGTCAGAGCGCGGCGGCCTTTCTGGCCGGCCAGGGCTTCAGCCAGGTCTACAGTGTCGACGGCGGCTTCGAAAACTGGCGTACCCGCTATCCCGAACAGACCGAAAGTGGCGAGGCCCTTTAACACAATGGCTTGACGCTGTGGTTACAAGAATAAACCGAATTGGCTCTTCCACATCTCGCAGATAGGACTATTCTGGAATCAGGCCCTCCGGAAACGGCGGGTTCGATAACCGGCTTTGGACCATCGGTGTAACCACTGGAGATTCGGGGGAATTCCAGGGGGACCGTCTCCATCGGTCTCCTTCGTGCGTCTCTCGAAACCCAACCCTACTTCTGCAGGCGGATCGATTAGGCAAGACGACAACGAAGGTATTAGGGACGTTATCTTTCGTCGCCCGGCATGACCGCTCCCCACCGGCAGCAAGGCAAGGCTCCAGGCATCGATTCCAAGCTGGTCCAGGGTATCCAGCGAGGAGACGTCATGAGCATTTTCAGTCACTTCCAGGGGCGTTTTGAAGCGACTCGCCAGGAAGAGTATTCCCTTCAGGAATACCTTGAGATCTGCAAGAAGGATCGTACCGCCTTTGCCAGTGCCGCCGAGCGCATGCTCATGGCCATCGGCGAACCCGAACTGGTGGACACCACCAGCGACTCACGCCTGTCCCGCATCTTTTCCAACAAGGTCATCCGCCGCTACCCCGCCTTTGCCGACTTCCATGGCATGGAAGACTGCATCGAGCAGATCGTGTCCTATTTCCGCCACGCGGCGCAGGGTCTGGAAGAGAAGAAGCAGATCCTCTATCTGCTCGGCCCGGTGGGTGGCGGTAAATCGTCCCTCGCGGAAAAACTCAAGCACCTGATCGAGAAGGTCCCCTTCTACGCCATCAAGGGCTCGCCGGTGTTCGAATCGCCCCTGGGGCTGTTCAATCCCGACGAGGACGGCCAGATCCTCGAAGAGGACTACGGCATTCCCCGCCACTACCTGCGCAGCATCATGTCGCCCTGGGCCGCCAAGCGGCTGCAGGAATTCGGCGGCGACATCAGCAAGTTCCGGGTGGTCAAGCTCTACCCCTCCATCCTCAATCAGATCGCCATCGCCAAGACCGAGCCGGGCGACGAGAACAACCAGGACATCTCCGCCCTGGTGGGCAAGGTGGACATTCGCAAGCTGGAAGAATACCCGCAGAACGATGCGGATGCCTACAGCTACTCCGGCGCCCTGTGCCGCGCCAACCAGGGCCTGATGGAATTCGTGGAGATGTTCAAGGCCCCGATCAAGGTCCTGCACCCCCTGCTGACCGCGACCCAGGAAGGCAACTACAACAGCACCGAGGGCCTCGGCGCGCTGCCCTACAGCGGCATCATCCTGGCCCACTCCAACGAATCCGAGTGGCACACCTTCCGCAACAACAAGAACAACGAGGCCTTCATCGACCGGATCTACATCGTCAAGGTGCCTTACTGCCTGCGCGTCTCCGACGAGATCCACATCTACGACAAGCTGCTGGTCAACAGCTCCCTGGCCAACGCCCATTGCGCGCCGGACACCCTGAAGATGCTGGCCCAGTTCTCGGTGCTCTCGCGCCTCAAGGAACCGGAAAATTCCAACATCTATTCGAAGATGCGCGTCTACGACGGCGAAAACCTCAAGGACACCGATCCCAAGGCCAAGTCGATCCAGGAATACCGCGACAGCGCCGGTGTCGACGAGGGCATGAACGGGCTCTCCACGCGCTTCGCCTTCAAGATCCTCTCGCGGGTGTTCAACTTCGACGCCAACGAGATCGCGGCCAACCCAGTGCACCTGCTCTATGTGCTGGAGCAGCAGATCGAAGCCGAGCAGTTCCCGGCCGAGACCCGCGAGCGCTACATGAGATTCATCAAGGAATACCTGGCGCCGCGCTACGTGGAATTCATCGGCAAGGAGATCCAGACCGCCTACCTCGAGTCCTACAGCGAATACGGCCAGAACATCTTCGACCGCTACGTGCTCTACGCGGATTTCTGGATCCAGGATCAGGAATACCGCGATCCGGAAACCGGCGAGATCCTCAACCGCGCCTCGCTCAACGAGGAATTGGAGAAGATCGAGAAACCGGCCGGCATCAGCAATCCGAAGGATTTCCGCAACGAAATCGTCAACTTCGTGTTGCGCGCCCGTGCCAACAATAACGGCAAGAATCCGAGCTGGTTGTCCTACGAGAAGCTGCGCGCGGTGATCGAGAAGAAGATGTTCTCCAACACCGAGGAGCTCCTGCCGGTCATCAGCTTCAATGCCAAGGCCAGCAAGGAAGACCAGCAGAAGCACAGCGACTTCGTGACCCGCATGGTAGAGCGCGGGTACACCGAGAAGCAGGTACGACTGTTGTCCGAGTGGTATTCACGGGTACGCAAGTCGCAGTAAGGCAGCCTGAGGCTGAGCCCGCGACGACGCGCCAGCCGCGTCGTCGTGGTGTCCTGCAATAGCCCGGAGGGCCTGTATGAGCTATGTCATCGACCGGCGTCTAAACGGCAAGAACAAAAGCACGGTGAACCGCACGCGTTTCCTGCGGCGTTATCGTGAGCACATCAAGAAGGCGGTCGAGGAAGCCGTGAGCCGGCGCTCCATCACCGACATGGAACACGGCGAGCAGATCAGCATTCCTGCCCGCGATATCGACGAACCCGCCCTCTATCAGGGCAAGGGCGGCCGCCAGACCATCGTCCACCCGGGCAACAAGGAATTCGTCAGCGGCGAACGCATCCCGCGCCCCCAGGGCGGCGGCGGCGGTCAGGGCCAGGGCAAGGCCAGCAACAGTGGCGAAGGCATGGACGAATTCGCCTTCCAGATCACCCAGGATGAATTCCTCGACTTCATGTTCGAGGACCTTGAACTGCCCAATCTGGTCAAGAAGCAGCTGACCGGCACCGACACCTTCAAGACGGTCCGCGCCGGCATCAGCAACGAGGGCAATCCTGCCCGCATCAACATCATCCGTACCCTGCGCGCCTCCCATGCGCGGCGCATCGCCCTCTCCGGCGGCAGTCGCAACAAGCTGCGCGAAGCCAGGGCGGAGCTGGCGCGGCTGCGGGTGGAGGAACCCGACAACCTGGGCGACATCCAGGCGCTGGAGGCCGAGATCGAGCGGCTGCGCGCGCGCATCGACAAGGTGCCTTTCCTCGACACCTTCGACCTCAAGTACAACCTGCTGTCCAAGCAGCCCAGCCCCAGCTCCAAAGCGGTGATGTTCTGCCTGATGGACGTCTCCGGCTCCATGACCCAGGCCACCAAGGACATCGCCAAGCGCTTCTACATCCTGCTCTACCTGTTTCTCAAGCGGAACTACGAACGCATTGAGGTGGTGTTCATCCGGCACCACACCAGCGCCAAGGAAGTGGATGAGGAGGAATTCTTCTACTCCCGGGAAACCGGCGGCACCATCGTCTCCAGCGCCCTCAAGCTGATGCAGGAGGTCATGGCCGAGCGCTATCCGGTCAACGAGTGGAATCTCTATGCCGCCCAGGCCTCCGACGGCGACAACTGGAATGACGACTCGCCCATCTGCCGGGAGATCCTGACCAAGCAGATCCTGCCGTTCATGCAGTACTACACCTATGTGGAGATCACCCCGCGCGAGCACCAGGCGCTGTGGTACGAATACGAGAACGTTCGCGGCGCCTTCCCGGATTCCTTCTCGCAGCAGCAGATCGTCTCGGCGGGGGATATCTATCCCGTGTTCCGCGAACTGTTCCAGCGGAGACTCGTGTCATGAAACGTGAGCCCATCTCCACCGGCTCGGAATGGACCTTCGAGCTGATCCAGACCTACGACCGGGAGATCGCCCGGATCGCCAAGCGCTATGCGCTGGACACCTACCCCAACCAGATCGAGGTGATCACCGCCGAGCAGATGATGGATGCCTATGCCTCCGTCGGCATGCCCATCGGCTACAACCACTGGTCCTACGGCAAGCACTTTCTGCACACCGAGAAGCACTACAGCCGCGGCCAGATGGGCCTGGCCTACGAGATCGTGATCAATTCCGATCCCTGCATCGCCTACCTCATGGAAGAGAACACCATGACCATGCAGGCGCTGGTGATCGCCCATGCCTGTTATGGTCACAACAGCTTCTTCAAGGGCAACTACCTGTTCCGCACCTGGACCGACGCCAGCTCCATCATCGACTACCTGGTGTTCGCCAAGCAGTACATCACCCAGTGCGAGGAACGCCATGGCATCGATGCCGTGGAAGAACTGCTGGATTCCTGCCATGCGCTGATGAACTACGGGGTGGATCGCTACAAGCGGCCCTACCCCATCTCCGCCGCCGAAGAACGCCAGCGGCAGAAGGAGCGCGAAGAGCAGTTGCAGCGGCAGGTCAACGACCTCTGGCGGACCATTCCCAAGATGGCCGGCAAGGAGTCGCATGACGAAGGGGCGCGCTTCCCCAGCGAACCCCAGGAAAACATCCTCTATTTCGTGGAAAAGCACGCGCCGCTGCTGGAGCCCTGGCAGCGCGAGGTGATCCGCATCGTGCGCAAGATCGCCCAGTACTTCTATCCCCAGCGCCAGACCCAGGTGATGAACGAAGGCTGGGCCACCTTCTGGCACTACACCCTGCTCAACGATCTCTACGACGAGGGCCTGGTCACCGAAGGCTTCATGTTCGAATTCCTGCAATCCCACGCCGGGGTGATCTACCAGCCGGGCTTCGACAGTCCCTACTACAGTGGCATCAACCCCTACACCCTGGGGTTCGCCATGTTCCGCGACATCCGGCGCATCTGCGAGGACCCCACGGAGGAAGACCGCCGCTGGTTCCCCGACATCGCCGGCAGCGACTGGCTGGCAACCGTCACCTTCGCCATGAAGAGCTTCAAGGACGAAAGCTTCATCCTGCAGTACCTCTCGCCCAAGGTGATCCGCGACCTCAAGCTGTTCAGCATCCTCGATGACGACCAGCGCGACGAACTGGAGGTGGCGGCCATCCACGACGACGGCGGCTATCGTCTGATCCGCGAGCAACTCGCCGCCCAGTACAACCTGGGCAATCGCGAGCCCAATGTGCAGATCTGGAACGTGGACCGGCGTGGCGATCGTTCGCTCACCCTTCGCCACTTCCAGCATGACCGCAAGCCGCTGGGCAACTCCACGGACGAGGTGCTCAAGCACCTGCACCGGCTCTGGGGGTTCGACATCCGCCTGGAAAGCATGAGGGGCGAAGATGTCACCCATAGCTTCCAGGTTCCGCCCCGCCACGAGAGCCGCGACCATGACCGGCGTCTGGATCTGGCTTCGCCGATCTGAGCCGAGTCAGGCTTTCGGGCTATCCTAGACCTCCGCAAGGAGGTCTTTTTCTATGCAAATCTACAAGGTGGGCGGCGCCGTGCGCGATCGCCTGCTCGGCCGACCGGTGACCGAAGTCGACTGGGTCGTGGTGGGCGCCACTGCCGAAGCCCTCGCCGCCCAGGGTTATCGTCCCGTGGGCGCCGATTTCCCGGTGTTCCTGCATCCCCGGACCGGCGAGGAATACGCCCTCGCCCGCACCGAACGCAAGAGCGGGCGCGGCTATGGTGGCTTCACCTTCCACGCCGCACCTGACGTCACCCTGGAACAGGATCTGATCCGCCGCGACCTGACCGTCAATGCCATGGCCGAAGACGACGATGGCCAGGTCATCGACCCCTATGGCGGGCGCGCGGATCTTCAGGCGCGCCTGTTGCGTCACGTCTCGCCTGCCTTCGCCGAAGATCCATTGCGCGTGCTGCGCGTCGCCCGTTTCGCCGCCCGCTATTGCAGCCTGGGTTTCCAGGTGGCGCCCGAAACGCTGCTGCTGATGCAGGAGATGGTCGCCAGCGGCGAGCTGGATGCCCTGACCGCCGAGCGGTTGTGGAAGGAAATTTCGCGCGCCCTGCTCGAAGAGCGGCCCGATGTCTTCATCCGGGTGCTGCACGATTGCGGCGCCCTGACTGCGCTGTTGCCGGAGGTGGCTGCCGGGTTCGCTGGCGAGCAGCCCGAGCCGGGCGCCCGGGTCTCTGCCACCCTGCGCCAAAGCGCCGAGGTCCAGGCCTCGCTGAGCGTACGCTGGGCCTGCCTGTTGCTGGACGTACCGGAAGAGAAGCACGCGGCCATCAACGCCCGCCTCAAGGTCCCGCGTGATCCCGCCGAGCTGGCATTGCTGCTGGCACGTCATTGGCCCACGGCCCTGCGGGCCCGGCAGCTGACGCCGGAGGCCTGGTTCGAGCTGCTGCAGGGTTTCGATGTGCTGCGCCGCCCGGCGCGCTTCGAGGAATTCCTCCAGGCCTGTGCCTGTGCGGCGGCAGTCAGGACCGAAGAAGGCGAGCCACCGCTGGCCTTGCTGCGTCAAGCGGCCGAGGTGTTGCGTGGAGTCGAGGTCCAACCCCTGGTCGCCCAGGGCTTCAAGGGCGCGGCTCTGGGCGAGGCGCTCAAACAGGCCCGCATCGACGCCCTGGCCCAGCTTTCGTAGGTTGGGTTGAGCACAGCGAAGCCCAACACCCCAACCACGGAGCACCGTTGGGCTTCGACGATGGGGCTGTCTCAACCCAACCTACGGCAGTCCTCGTAGGTTGGGTTGAGCACAGCGAAGCCCAACGACCGCTGCGCTATACCCGATCGGCGCTCAGCAAGGCGTCGGGCGTCAACTCCAGCCCCTTCCAGCTGAAAGCCACCGGCCGCAGCACCTGGGTAGTCTGGCCGCGCATTTCTTGCCACAGCTCATCGAGCCGGCGGCCGTTGTCCGGATGCCGCCGCTCGCCGGCCAGCAGGGCCAGCGGCCAGAGCACGAAGGCGTTGCGCAGGATCTCGGCGCGCGGCAGGGTCTGGCCGGCGAACTCGCCGGCCAGGTCGCCATGCAGCAGGATGTCAATGTCCAGCGGCAGGCCCTGGCGATCCGGCGCATAGCGACCGCTGCGGGTTTCGATGGCCTTGAGTCTCTGACTCAGGGCCGCCGGGTCGAGCGCCGTGTCACCCGCCACCACCAGATTGAAGAAGGGCGCACTGCGGATACCCACCGCTTCGCTCTCGAACACCGGCGAGCACTGCATGGCGGTCAGCAGCGTCGCGAGCTCGTCCAGGGCCATGCCCAGATGCTGCTCGCGCTGGATATTGCTGCCCAGCCCCAGATAGACCCGGGTCACGCCTGCCCCCGCTCGATCTCCACGCCCACGCCGCGGGCGGTCGGCACCGCGCCGGGCTTGGTGATGCGCAGGCGCAGCCAGGGCAGCTTGAATTCCGCCTGCAACAGGGCAGCCAGACGCTCGGCAAAGGTCTCCACCAGCTCGAAGGTGGTCTCGTGGGCGAAGGCGGTGATGCGCTCGGCCACCGCCGCATAGTTCAGGGTGTGTTCGAGTTCGTCGTTCGCCGCCGCCGTGCGGATATCCCAGCCCATGGTGAGATCGATGCGCAGGCACTGGCGGATGTCACGCTCCCAGTCATACACCCCTATCACGGTGTCGACCTCGAGTCCCTCGATGAAAACCTTGTCCACTGCCTTTGCCTCGCACCTTTGCCGTGCTCTGTGTGATCGTCGCCGCCGGCCTATCGTCGGGCGGCGGGCTGTCGGTAGAATCGAGCCTTCTCCTGGCGCGGAACCCTACCATGTTCTGGCTGCTGCTCCTGCTGGCCTATCTGCTGGGCTCGCTGTCCTTCGCCGTGCTGCTCAGTCGCCTGTTCGGCACCCGCGACCCGCGTCACGACGGCTCCGGCAATCCCGGTGCCAGCAACATGCTGCGCCTGGCCGGGCGCAAGCTGGCGCTGCTGACCCTGGCCGGAGACCTGAGCAAGAGTCTGATTCCCGTGCTCATCGCCCAGCAGTTGGGACTGTCACCCCTGCAGCAGGCCTGGATCGGGCTGGCCGCCGTGGTCGGCCATCTCTATCCGCTGTACTTCCATTTCCGCGGTGGCAAGGGCGTCGCCACGGCGGCCGGGCTGCTGGTCGGCCTCTATCCGCCGGCGGCCCTGCTGGGGCTGGTGCTCTGGGCTGCGGTGTTCGCCAGCCTGAGGATCGCCTCCCTGGCATCGCTGGTCGCCGTGCTCGGCATCCTGCCGCTGTTCGCCTGGCAACGTGCGGATCTGCTGGCGCCCATGCTGCTGCTCGCCCTGCTCATCCTGATTCGCCACCGACACAATCTGCGCGCCCTGCGCCAGGGCACCGAGCGTCATTTTTGACCCTGGCGCCGCCCGGGGATTACCCGGCGACGCCCTCCGCCCGTCTCAGAGCGCCGCCAGCTGCTCCATGGGCCAGCGTGCCTTGACGGCGATGGCCGGACCTTCCTGCTGGCCGGCCAGCAGGCGCTGGCAACCGGCGTAGGCGATCATGGCGCCGTTGTCGGTGCAGAAGCGCGGCCGCGCATAGAAAACCTGGCCGCCCAGCTCGCCGAGCATCTGCTCCAGGTTCTGCCGCAGCGCCCGGTTGGCACTGACGCCACCGGCGATCACCAGCGACTTGAGCCCGGTCTGCTTCAGCGCGCGCTTGCACTTGATCGCCAGGGTCTCGACCACCGCCGTCTGGAAGGCCAGGGCGATGTCGCACCGGGTCTGCTCGCTGTCGTCACCGGCCGCCCGGCAGCGCTGCCAGGTGGTGAGGGTAAAGGTCTTGAGGCCGCTGAAGCTGAAGTCCAGACCAGGCCGATCGGTCATGGGCCGCGGAAAGACGAACCGCCCCACGACGCCACGCTCGGCCAGACGGGCGATCTCCGGTCCACCGGGATAGCTCAGGCCCAGCAGCTTGGCGGTCTTGTCGAAGGCCTCGCCGGCGGCATCGTCCAGGGATTCGCCCAGCACGCTGTAGCGGCCGATGCCATCGACCCGCACCAGCTGGGTATGGCCACCGGACACCAGCAGGGCGACGAAGGGAAATTGCGGCGGCTGCTCTTCGAGCATGGGCGCCAGCAGATGACCTTCCATATGGTGGACGCCCAGGGCAGGCACGCCCCAGGCCAGCGCCAGCGCCTGGGCGCAGGCCGCACCCACCAGCAGGGCGCCGACCAGGCCGGGGCCGGCGGTATAGGCGATGGCGTCCACATCGGCGGGACGGCTGCCCGCTTCTTCCAGCACTTCGCGGATCAGCGGCAGCATGCGCTTGACGTGATCGCGCGAGGCCAGCTCCGGTACCACGCCACCGTAGACGCGATGCAGATCGATCTGGCTGAACAGCGCATCGGCCAGCAGGCCGCGCTCGCTGTCGTAGAGGGCGACGCCGGTTTCATCGCAGGACGTTTCCAGTCCCAGAACACGCATGGAGATAAGCCTTCGAGGGTATAGAATGTCAGGCTGCGCATGATAAGCGCCGCTTCCAGCACCGGCCAGCGCTTTTCGTCCGCCGGGGGTTGGCAGCGGGGCAGTTGAAGCGTTACTATCCGCAACCCTTAAAAACCGACGCTTCCCGTGCCCTTTTGCCGCTAGCGTTGGATTAAACCTCGGTAAATTTGAAGGTACGACCTGGATGCCCAACGTCAAAGTCAAAGAAAACGAACCCTTCGACGTAGCGCTGCGTCGTTTCAAGCGTTCCTGCGAGAAGGCCGGTGTACTGGCCGAAGTTCGTAGCCGCGAGTTCTACGAAAAGCCCACCGCCGAGCGCAAGCGTAAAGCTGCCGCCGCGGTCAAGCGCCACGCCAAGAAAGTACAGCGCGAGCAGCGCCGTCGCGAGCGTCTGTACTGAGTTATAGCGCTTCTCTGGCGTCATCAAACAACCCGACCTCTGGTCGGGTTGTCTGTTTCTGGCCTTCCCGCTTCGCCCTGGCGTCCTCTGGCGCAGTGCGGTGCCTCAGAAGTTCGCGCAAGATTTGGCGAGTGATTTTTTGGCCTGGGCAAGGCGCTGCGACGAGTCATAGCAGGGCTATGGCGCGGAGTAGCAACGCCTTCCAGGACGAAAAAGCGCCGCCAAAATTGTGTAGATAACTTCTGAGGCACCGCACTAGACTGCCCTCCTCGCTTCACCCTCCGCTCTTCGCTCCTCTATCCAGACGCTGACCATGGCCGGACTCATCCCGCAAGGCTTCATCGACGACCTGCTCAACCGCACCGACATCGTCGAGGTGGTGGGCGCACGGGTGAAGCTCAAGAAGGCCGGCAAGAACTGGATGGCCTGTTGCCCCTTCCATAACGAGAAGACACCCTCCTTCAGCGTCAGCCCCGACAAGCAGTTCTACTACTGCTTCGGCTGCGGCGCCGGCGGCAACGCCCTGGGCTTCATCATGGACCACGACAACCTCGAATTTCCCGAGGCGGTCGAGGAACTGGCCAAGAAGGCCGGCGTGGACGTGCCACGCGAAGAGAGCGGCGGGCGGCGCAAGCCGCGGCAGCCCACCGACTCGCCGCTCTATCCGCTGCTGGCCGCGGCCGCCGAATTCTATCGCCTGGCGCTGCGCAACCATCCCAAGCGCCAGGCGGCGGTGGACTACCTGAAGAAGCGCGGCCTCACCGGCGAGATCGCCCGGGACTTCGGCCTGGGCTTCGCCCCGCCGGGCTGGGACAACCTGGGCAAGCACCTGGGTGGCGACGACCTGCAGCAGAAGGCCATGCTCGACGCCGGCCTGCTGGTGGAGAACGCCGAGAGCGGCAAGCGCTACGATCGTTTTCGCGACCGGGTGATCTTCCCGATCCGCGACAGCCGGGGCCGGGTGATCGCCTTTGGTGGTCGGGTGCTGGGCGACGACAAGCCCAAGTACCTCAACTCGCCGGAAACCCCGGTGTTCCACAAGGGCCAGGAGCTCTACGGCCTGTTCGAGGCACGCAAGCACAACCGCGACCTGGACGAGATCCTCGTCGTGGAAGGCTACATGGACGTCATCGCCCTGGCCCAGCAGGGCATCCGCAATGCCGTGGCCACCCTGGGCACCGCCACCAGCGAAGAGCACATCAAGCGGCTGTTCCGCATCGTGCCGAGCATCCTGTTCTGCTTCGACGGCGACCAGGCCGGCCGCAGCGCCGCCTGGCGCGCCCTGGAATCGGCCCTGCCAGTGCTCAAGGACGGCTTCCGGGTGCGCTTCCTGTTCCTGCCCGAAGGCGAGGACCCCGACACCCTGGTGCGCGCCGAGGGGGCGGATGCCTTCCAGGCGCGCTTCGTCCAGCAGGCCCAGCCCCTGGCCGAGTATTTCTTCCAGCAACTGATGATCGAAGCGGACCCGGCCACCCTGGAAGGCAAGGCGCACCTGGCCACCCTGGCGGCGCCGCTGATCGAGAAGATTCCCGGCAACAACCTGCGCCTGCTGATGCGCCAGCGCCTGAGCGAACTCACCGGTCTCGGCAACGACGCCCTGAGCCAGCTGGCACCGTCCGCACCGGCGCAGGATGCGCCACCCATGGACTATGGCGACTACGCCTACGCCCATGCCGAGGAAGCGCCGGCGCAGCAGCAGTGGACGCCACGCCGCGAGGGCAAGGGCGGGCGCGACGGCAAGGGCTGGAAAAAGGATTTCAACGGCAAGGGCGGCGGCGAGCGCATCCCGCGCCAGCCACCGGTCAAGGTGGAGACCCCGGTGCTGGCCGCGCTACGCAGCCTGCTGCATCACCCGACGCTGGCCCAGGCGGTGCAGGACGCCCGCGACCTGGCCGAGGAAAGCGATCAGTACGCCCAGCTGCTGGTCGCCCTGGTCGAGGCGCTGCAGAAGAAGCCGGGACAGAGCACCCTGGCGCTCATCGCCCGCTGGCATGGCACCGAACAGGGGCGACTGCTGCGCGCCCTGGCGGAAAAAGAGTGGCTGATTGCCGGCGACAACCTTGAACAACAGTTTTTCGACACCATAACGAGGTTAGCCGCCAGCCAGCGTGATCGCTCGCTGGAGCAACTCCTACGCAAGGCGCGACAGAGCGAACTGAGCTCCGAAGACAAGGACCGCCTACGCGAACTCCTCAGCCGTCCGGCGGGGTCCGTGACCTAACTGGCACGACCACCGTCTAACCGGCTATAATGTTCAGCTATTTTTGCCCGCCTAAGCCTTCAGTGGAAGGGTACCTATGTCCGGAAAAGCGCAACAGCAATCCCGTCTGAAAGAATTGATCGCCCGCGGTCGTGAGCAGGGTTACCTGACTTACGCGGAGGTCAATGACCACCTACCGGAGGATATTTCAGATCCGGAACAGGTGGAAGACATCATCCGCATGATCAATGACATGGGGATCAACGTATTCGAGACCGCGCCGGACGCTGATGCCCTGCTGCTGGCGGAAACCGATACCGACGAAGCCGCCGCCGAAGAAGCCGCCGCCGCCCTGGCCGCGGTGGAAAGCGATGTCGGCCGCACCACCGACCCGGTGCGCATGTACATGCGTGAAATGGGTACCGTGGAGCTGCTGACCCGCGAAGGCGAGATCGAGATCGCCAAGCGCATCGAGGAAGGCATCCGCGAAGTCATGGGCGCCATCGCCCAGTTCCCGGGCACCGTCGACTACATCCTCAGCGAATACACTCGAGTCACCACCGAAGGCGGTCGCCTGTCCGACGTCCTCGCCGGCTACATCGATCCCGACGACGGCAGCCTGCCGAACGAGAGCGAGGTCCTGCCCGTCCCGAACAAGGCCACCGATGCCAAGGCCGTGGACGACGAGAAGGACGACGAGGAAGAGAGCGACGACGCCGACGAGGAAGAAGGCGACGGCGGTCCGGATCCGGAAGAGGCTCGCCTGCGCTTCGGCGCAGTCGCCGAGCAGCTGGAAAAGACCAAGAAGGTGCTGAAGAAGCACGGCCGCGACAACGACCACGCTGTGGAAGAATTCGTCGCCCTGGCTCTGCTGTTCTCGCCGATCAAGCTGGTGCCCAAGCAGTACGAAGCCCTGGTGATCCGCGTGCGCGAATCCCTGGAGCGGGTGCGTGGCCTCGAGCGCGCCATCATGCAGCTCGCCGTGCGCGATGCGCGCATGCCGCGTGCCGACTTCCTGCGCCACTTCCCCGGCAACGAGACCAACACCGAATGGACCGCCGGCCTGCTCAAGGGCAAGCCCAAGTACGCCGAAGGTCTCGAGCGCTTCCAGGCCGACATCAAGGCCAAGCAGGCCCAGCTGGCCGAGCTGGAGCGTGACTACGAGCTGAAAGTCTCGCAGATCAAGGACATCAACCGCGCCATGTCCATCGGCGAGGCCAAGGCCCGCCGCGCCAAGAAGGAAATGGTCGAGGCGAACCTGCGCCTGGTGATCTCCATCGCCAAGAAGTACACCAACCGTGGTCTGCAATTCCTCGATCTGATCCAGGAAGGCAATATCGGCCTGATGAAGGCGGTGGACAAGTTCGAATACCGCCGTGGCTACAAGTTCTCCACCTATGCCACCTGGTGGATTCGCCAGGCCATCACCCGCTCCATCGCCGACCAGGCGCGCACCATCCGGATTCCGGTGCACATGATCGAGACGATCAACAAGCTGAACCGGATCTCCCGCCAGATGCTGCAGGAGATGGGGCGTGAGCCGACCCCGGAAGAGCTGGGCGAGCGCATGGAGATGCCCGAGGACAAGATCCGCAAGGTGCTCAAGATCGCCAAGGAGCCGATCTCCATGGAGACGCCCATCGGCGACGACGAGGATTCGCACCTGGGCGATTTCATCGAGGACAGCTCCATGCAGTCCCCGATCGAAGTGGCTACCAGCGAAAGCCTCAAGGAAGCCACCCGCGACGTGCTCTCCGGCCTCACCGCCCGTGAAGCCAAGGTCCTGCGCATGCGTTTCGGCATCGACATGAACACCGACCACACCCTCGAGGAAGTGGGCAAGCAGTTCGACGTCACCCGCGAGCGTATCCGCCAGATCGAAGCCAAGGCCCTGCGCAAGCTGCGCCACCCGTCCCGCAGCGAGCACCTGCGCTCCTTCCTCGACGAGTAAGACGTAGCCGCTGCACCAGAAAACCGGAGCCCAGGCTCCGGTTTTTTTATGCCCGACAAGGGTTTGGCGATCCCCGCCACCCCCGGTATACTCCACCGCGCTATAGGGCCTATAGCTCAGTTGGTTAGAGCAGAGGACTCATAATCCTTTGGTCCACGGTTCAAGTCCGTGTGGGCCCACCAGCTTTCAGGAGCCGCGCGTTGCGCGGCTTTTTTGTGTCTGCAAATCGCTCTTCACGCTTTGGGCACTCAGACGTGCAAAAGCGCCAGTATCCCAACCGCCACCCCTCCCCCTGCCACCCCATACACCGCGGCCTGCAACCAGCGCCGTCGCGTCAGCAGGGTGATGGCGGCCAGGGAGATGGCGACCTGCATCAGCATGGTGGCCTGGGCCCAGCGGTGATGGCGGTGGAGCTGGGTTTCGCTCAGGGCTTCGTTGGCCATGACCTTTTCCTCCAGTGCTTCGGCCTTGGTACGGATCTCGGCCTTTTGCTGAGCGTAGCGCTGGCTGTCCTGGGTGAAGCGTTGGGCGGTGTCGGGGTTGGTCGCGAGGGCAGCGCCCAAGTCGGCGAGGTTCTGCTTTTCGCCCTTGGCCTGGTAGTAGCCCCACTGGTTGGCGGCTTCTGTCTTGGCGATGGCTTCTTCGTTCTTGTAGTAGAGCGCCAGGCTCTCGGCGTTGCCGCCCTGGTAGGCGCAGAGGGCGCCTAGCGTCGCCAGGATGGCGGTGGTGACGGCGATGCGGCCGGTGAGGCTGTCACGGCGATGGGCGCCGTGGGCGGCGTGTTCCACCTCGTGGTCGTGGGGGCCGTGGACTTCGTATTCGCTGGACAAGACTCAGCTCCGCTGCGGATTCCTGCGGCGAGGCTAGCCCAGTCGGCTTAAGGCCTTCTTAAGACTAGGGCAGCCGCGCCTGCAGCCAGCGGCGCAGCGGACCGGCCACCCAGCGCTGCATGGCCAGGCCGAGCAGGACGATGAGCACCAGGTGCAGCGGCAGCATCCAGCCGGGAATAGGGATAGGCAGCGCCAGCACCTCGCCAACGTCTTCGGCCAGGTCTTCGAGGCTGTCGCCGGCCAAGTGCATCCAGCCCAGCAGGGTGCGGGTCCAGGGTTCGAGCACGCCGATCAGCGGGGTGTGGACGGCGAAGATGCACAGCGAGGCCTCGCCGAGGCGCTGGGCCAGGCGGCGCACGCCGGCGCGGCCGGGTTCGCCGAAGGTGGCGCAGGCCAGCAGCACCGCGGCCTGGAAGGGCGTCAGCAGGCCATTGTGGACCAGGTAGAACCAGCGGCGGCCATCGCCTTCCAGCAGCAGGGCGCCCAGCCACAGGCCGGTCAGACCGAACAGCAGCAGCGGCACGCGCAGGCGCTGGGTCGTCTCGGCCACCCAGGGCTCTTGCACGGCGCGATAGAGCAGGATGCCGAGCAGGAATTCCGGCAGGCGGATCAGCGGATTGCGGTGGATGACGCCCACGGTGACGGTATCGAAGGCCTGGGCCCAGGTGGCCACCAGCGGGCCGAGCAGATAAAGCCCCCAGAGCACGGCGGCAGCCAGCGCCCAGCGACGCAGGCGCATCAGTCGCGGGCCGAGCAACGGGAACAGCAGGTAGAAGAACAGCAGCGCCGAGATCGACCAGGCGGCGCCGTTGAGCCAGAGAAAGCGCGGTTCCCAGGATTGCAGCAGGAGCAGTTGCAGGAGCACGTGGGTAGTGGCGGCCAGCCAGGACAGCGGCAGCATCTCGTCCAGCGTGCTGCCCTCCTCCAGCTGCAGATAGGGGTGCTGGTTGTAGTAGACCGGCACCCCGTGTTCCAGCCAGGAATCCTGGGACAGCCAGTAGGACAGCCCTAGCGCGACCAGCAGGGTCAGCAGGTGGATGGGATAGAGGTTGCACAGCCGCCGCAGGACGAAGCCACGGGAGCTGCCCTTGAGCGCGCCCTGGCGATCCAGGCTGACGTGGGCCAGCAGGAAACCGGAGAGCAGGAAGAAGGTGCTGGTGGCGAAGAAGCCCATGCCGGCCAGGCGGCGGAAGGCATCCGGCAGATCGCTGTAGAGCCCGCCCAGGTGGTAGACGACCATGTACAGCGCCATGAGGAATCTCAGCCATTCCAGGCCGTAGTAACGGGCAGTGGGGCGGCTTGCGGTTGAAGAGGTCATGGCGGCGGTTTACGGCGAATAAGACCTGATTATAAGCCGCCTGGACGGGAGCCCTGCCGATGTTCATGACAAAAGCATGACAACCGATTTCCCAAGGTTGCCATGCACCGCTCAGGACGCCGCAGTTCGAAAGTCCTGCCGTGTCTTAAACCGGGACCGCTTCAGCCGGCGAAGGCAGGCTCCGGCAACCCCTGCACGCCGGGGTCCAGGGCGAACAGACCACCCGCCAGCGGCTGATCGCTCAGATCGCCACCCGGACGGATGGAGGTCACGAATAGGGTGTCCAGGTTGCGTCCGCCAAAGGCGCACATGGCCGGCTTCTTGACGGGCACGGCCAGGGAGCGATCGAGGCGGCCGTCGGGCGTGAAGCGATGGATCAGGCCGGCATCGTTGCCGCAGATCCAGTAGCAGCCGTCAACATCCACCGCGGCGCCATCGGGCCGGCCGGGATGGGCGTTCATGTCGACGAACAGCCGCTGGTTGCTGGGTGTGCCCGAGTCGGGATCGTAGTCGAACGCCCAGATCAGCTGGCGGCTGGGATGGGAGTCGGACAGGTAGAGGGTGCGACCATCGGGGCTCAGGGCCAGGCCGTTGGGCACGATGAGGTCGTCCAATAGCAGCCGGGCGCCGTCGCCGGCCGTATGGCTGTAGAGGCGCCCAGCCGGGGCGCCCTGCGCCATGTCCTGCACCATGGTGCCCACCAGGAAGCGGCCCTGGCGATCGCAGCGACCGTCGTTGCATCGCATCGCCGGCTGGGCATGGTCGAGAGTGATCAGGCGCTCGCCGCTGAGTTGGCCGGACGCCTTGGCCTGCAGGGCGAAGAGGCCGCTTTCCAGGCCGGCGAGCCAGCCGCCGCCTGCACGGGCGGCGATGCAGGCGAGCATTTCCGGCGCGCTCCAGCTGTCCAGCACATCTGTCGGGGTCCAGCGATGCAGCCGTTTGGCCGGGATATCGACCCAGTAGAGCGCCTGATCGGCAACGTGCCAGACCGGGCACTCCCCTGTGGCGTTGCGGGCATCGACGAGCAATTCGGCAGTCATGGCGGCCCTCCTCAGTCGTCGAAGGGACCGGTGGCGACGAAGGCACCACCCTGGTAGACCATCGACGGATCGTCCGCCGCCGGCAGGGGCTGGGCTTCGACCTTGGCGCGGAACTGCTCGGAGTTGTCCTTGGGCTGGAAGCCCAGGTGCGCGGCCAGGCGGTTGTCCCACCAGCTGTCGCGGTTGTCGGAGGCGCCATAGACTATGGTGTGGCCGACGTCGGGGGTGGTCAGGCTGCGCAGGATGAGATCGGTCAGGTCTTCGTAGCTCAGCCAGGTGGCGAGCATGCGGCGATTCTGCGCCTCGGGGAAGGAGGAGCCGATGCGGATGCTCACCGTCTCGATGCCATAGCGATCGAAATAGAAGGTCGCCAGGTCTTCGCCGAAGGCCTTGGACAGGCCGTAGTAGCTGTCCGGACGCTGGGGCACGTTGGCGTCGATGCGCTGGTCCTGGCGATAGAAGCCGATGACATGGTTGGAGCTGGCGAAGACGATGCGCCTCACCCCATGGCGCCGCGCGGCCTCATAGAGATTGAAGGTGCCGCGGATATTGGCTTCGAGGATGGGCTCGAAGGCGTGCTCGGTGGAGATGCCGCCGAAATGCAGGATGGCATCGACGCCTTCCACCAGGGCATGGACGCCAGCCTTGTCCGCCAGGTCGCAGGTCACCACCTCTTCCGCTGGTCCCTGGGCCGCATCCATCGGCGCGATGTCGGACAGCCGCAGGATCTCGGCATGGGGCTTGAGCCGCTGGCGCAGCTCCTTGCCCAGGCCGCCGGCAGCGCCGGTCAGCAGCAGACGATGAAAAGGTGACGAGGAGACTTCGGACATGAGCGGGCGCCTTCTTATGGAGTTATCTGGCAAGAGGTACGACATCCCACCTCTTTTCGCGATTCTCGCGGGCGCCTGGGGTCCTGTCAATGCTGCCTAGGTCGGCAGGCAGGGCAGTCGCAGGCGGAAGGTCGCGCCCTGCCCGGCGATGCTTTCCACGTGCAGGCTGCCATGGTGCGCCTTGACGATCTGGTCGGCGATATAGAGGCCTAGGCCCAGGCCGGCGATATTCTCGGTGCCGCTTGCGCGCTCGAACTGGCGGAAGATCAGCGCCTGGTGCTCCACCGGGATGCCGATGCCATGGTCCTTGACGCTCAACTCCACGTCGGCACCATCGCTGCGCAGGGAAATCTCCACCGGACGCCCGGCGCCGTATCTCATGGCGTTGGTCAGCAGGTTGGTGATCACCTGCTCGATGCGGAATTCATCCCAGTAGCCGGGCGCCGGGCCTTCCGCGTGCAGCTCAACCGGGCAACCGGCGGCGGCGAATTGCGAGGCGAAGCTGTCGACCACGGTGTTGACCAGGGCGGCGAGGTCGCACTGCGAGGGGCGGATGGACAGCTTGCCGGTGCGGATCCGCGAGATGTCGAGCATGTCGTCGATCAGGTGCACCAGGCGCTGGATCTGCCGCTCGTCGCGCTCGGCCATGCCGGCCAGCTTGTCGGGGGTGAAGGCCTCCAGCTTGCCCTTGTCCAGGTACATGCGGCGCAGCTGGGCTTCGAGCATCAGGGTGTTGAGCGGCGTCTTGAGTTCGTGGGAGACCATGGACATGAAGTCGTCACGGGTGCGCACCGCCTGCTGCAGCTCGACCTGGGTCTGGCGCAATTCGCCGAGCAGGATCTCCTGCTCCTGGCGACTCTGCTCCAGGGCCACCAATTGCTCGGCCAGGCGCTTGCGGTGCCAGTAGAGGTCGACAAAGACCCGGGTCTTGCTCTTGACCGCATGGACATCGAGGGGCTTGTGCAGGAAGTCCACCGCACCGCTCTCGTAGCCCTTGAAGGCGTAGTTGAGGTCGCGGCCGGCGGCGCTGACGAAGACGATGGGGATGTGCCGGGTCTTTTCCAGGCCGCGCATCATCTCCGCCAGTTCGAAGCCGTTCATGCCCGGCATCTGCACATCGAGGATCGCCAGGGCGAATTCGTGCATCAGCAGGAGCTCCAGCGCGGCCTCGGCGGAGCTGGCCTGGAAGATCTCCAGCGCCTCGCTGCGCAGCAGGGCTTCCAGTGCCAGGAGATTTTCCGGCAGGTCGTCTACGAGCAGGAGCTTCGCCTGTTCGACGGGTACTTCAGCCATGGTCGCGTTCCAGCTCGATGAGCAATAGATGGATGCCCGGCACATCCAGCACGAAATCCGGGTGGAATCTCTTCAGCGCCGCCTCGGGCATGGTCGGTACCTCGGCCGACTGCGGCGACTGGACGACGGTGACCGCTCCATTCTGAGCCAGGGCGTGCAGGCCGCTGGCGCCGTCTTGGTTGGCGCCGGTGAGCAGGATGCCGCAGACCTGCTCGCCCAGGGCATCGGCCGCGCTTTCGAACAAGACATCGATGGACGGCCGGGAAAACTGCACCGGCTCGTCGCGTGACAGCGACAGGGTGAAGTCGTCCTCCACCAGCAGGTGATAACCCGGCGGCGCGAAATACAGGCTGCCCGGCAGTATAGCGTCCTTGTCCTCGGCTTCGCGTACCCGCAAGGCCAGTCGCTGCTGAAACAGCTCGGCCAGGCGCGAATTGCGATCGTCCGGCAGGTGCAGCACCACCGCCAGCGGCAGGCGAAAACTGGCCGGCAGGGTCGAAAGCAGGCGCAGCAGCACCTGCAGCCCGCCGGCAGAGGCTCCGATGACGATGAGGCGCAACGGCTTCAGGGGCGGGAACATGCTAGAGCCTGCGGAACAGCCGTTCCTGCTTCACCACCGGCTCGAAGTGGCTGGCATAGGCGGAGAAGTCCAGCGACTCCTTGCTGCCCAGGCCGAGAAAGCCGCGGTGGCTCAGGGACTCGTGAAACAGGCCGAGCGCCCGATTCTGCAGATTCTTGTTGAAGTAGATGAGCACGTTGCGGCAGGACACCAGCTGCGTCTCGGAAAAGACGCTGTCGGTGGCCAGGCTGTGGTCGGCGAAGGTCACGTTGGCGATCAGCGACTTGTCGAACAGGGCGCCGTCGTAGGCCGCGGTGTAATAGTCGGAAAACGCTCGGGTGCCGCCGGCCTTCTGGTAGCTGGCGGTGTAGGCGCGCATCCGCTCCAGCGGAAAGATGCCCTGGCGGGCCTTTTCCATGGAGCGCGGATTGATGTCGGTGGCATAGAAGAGCGTACGGTCGAGCAGCCCTTCCTCTTGGAACAGGATGGCCATGGAGAAGACTTCCTCGCCGGTGCTGCAGCCGGCGATCCATACCTTGAGCGAGGGATAGGTACGCAAGACCGGCACCACCTGCTGGCGCAGGGCGAGGAAGTAGCCTGGA